>ENA-ORNW01000900-ORNW01000900.1-human-gut-metagenome-genome-assembly--contig:-NODE-900-length-25632-cov-3.835243_pt1 | contig 25632 bp, 19 predicted proteins | sample MGYA00242121_ERZ509034 | MGnify/ENA primary metagenome ERZ509034 (study PRJEB26280, sample SAMEA2338689) | human gut metagenome | biome: human gut; feature: human-associated habitat; material: faeces... | reverse complement strand
GGAGCACCTCAAAAACACCATCATACACTAAATCAGTAAGTTGGCAGCATCACCTTATTTTCTACTCTCATCATTACCCTAACTGACGGAAATTTCCAAGTCCGCATAGTTTAGCGATAATTCTCGTGAATGCTATAGGATAAGTGATAAAAATAATGAATTATTGAGGAATTAACAAAAGACAATCAGGGCGTAAATAGCCCTGATAACAAGATGTTAGTCACTGCCAAAGAGATCGCGGGTGTATACCTTATCTGCCACATCCTTAAGCTCTTCTGCCATACGATTGGAGATAATGACGTCAGCTTGTTGTTTGAAAGTAGCGAGATCTCGTTCCAGGCGAGAGTTGAAGAATGAGTCTTCTTTCATCACCGGTTCGTAAATGATGACTTCAACGCCTTTCGCCTTGATACGTTTCATAATCCCCTGAATGGAAGACGCGCGGAAGTTGTCTGAACCGCTCTTCATAATCAGACGATAAATACCCACCACTTGCGGCTTGCGTGACAAAATGGCATCGGCAATAAAATCTTTACGCGTGCGGTTAGCATCGACAATTGCCGAAATCAGGTTATTCGGCACAGACTGATAATTCGCCAGTAACTGTTTGGTATCTTTCGGCAAACAATAACCACCATAACCAAACGACGGATTGTTGTAATGGTTGCCAATACGCGGATCGAGACAAACGCCTTCGATAATCTGGCGAGTATTCAGACCTAAACTTTCTGCATAGCTATCCAGTTCATTAAAGTACGCTACGCGCATCGCCAGATAGGTATTAGCGAAAAGTTTTATCGCTTCTGCTTCAGTGGAGTCGGTAAACAGGGTCGGGATATTTTGCTTAATCGCCCCTTCCTGTAACAACGCAGCAAAACGTTCAGCGCGTTCTGAACTCTCACCGATGACAATACGTGAAGGATGGAGATTATCGTAAAGGGCTTTACCTTCACGGAGAAATTCCGGAGAGAAAATAATATTTTCAGTACGATATTTCTTATGCATCGCTGCGGTAAAACCAACGGGAACCGTTGATTTGATGACCATAACCGCATAAGGATTTATCTCAACTACGTCTTTAATTACTGATTCTACACTGGATGTATTGAAATAATTAGTTTTAGGATCATAGTCGGTTGGAGTGGCGATGATGACATAATCAGCATCCCGGTAGGCTTCATTTTTATCTAATGTGGCATTAAAGTGTATTTTATCTGATTGCAAAAACTGCTGAATTTCCTTATCAACAATAGGAGATATCCGATCATTCAGCATAGCAACGCGTGACGGTAAAATATCTAATGCCACAACCTCATGATTTTGTGCGATTAGAAGCCCGTTTGACAAGCCTACATAGCCAGTACCGGAAATGGTGATTTTCATTTCATGCTCTCAGAATTAACTTAACTGTGAATCATGATGTTTTTAGCATCCTGATAAGAGTTAAAAGTTTTAACGCTACGTTGTAAGATGGTCAACGCAACGAAAAACAATTCAGAATTTCTTTATAAGAATAGCTGATATTTATTAAGTTAATATTAAGCAGTGAAATTTAGTCTATAAGATAATTGGCAAAAAAAAAGCCCGGCGTAATATACGCCGGGCCTCAATTTATTGTTGGTTAAATCAGATTAATCCAGCCATTCAGTATGGAACACACCTTCTTTATCAATGCGCTTATAAGTATGCGCACCAAAATAGTCACGCTGAGCCTGGATCAGGTTCGCAGGCAGAACAGCGGCACGGTAGCTGTCATAATAGGCAACCGCAGCGGCGAAGGTCGGAACCGGGATACCGTTCTGTACCGCATAAGCAACGACATCACGCAGCGCCTGCTGGTAGTCATCGGCAATTTGCTTAAAGTACGGAGCCAGCAGCAGGTTAGCGATCTGCGGATTTTCGGCATATGCATCGGTGATTTTCTGCAGGAACTGCGCACGGATGATGCAACCAGCACGGAAAATCTTCGCGATTTCGCCGTAGTTCAGATCCCAATTGTACTCTTCAGACGCGGCGCGTAGCTGAGAGAAGCCCTGAGCGTAAGAAACGATTTTGCCCAGATACAGCGCACGGCGAACTTTTTCGATGAACTCAACCTTGTCGCCTGCTGGCTGTGCTTGCGGGCCAGAGAGAACTTTAGATGCGGCAACACGCTGATCTTTCAGAGAAGAGATATAACGTGCAAACACAGACTCGGTAATCAGCGACAGCGGTTCGCCGAGATCCAGCGCACTCTGGCTGGTCCATTTGCCCGTACCTTTGTTTGCTGCTTCATCCAGAATCACATCAACCAGGTAGTTACCGTCTTCATCTTTTTTGGTGAAGATATCTTTGGTGATGTCGATCAGGTAGCTGCTCAGTTCACCGTTATTCCACTCGGTAAAGGTCTGCGCCAATTCTTCGTTGGTGAGGTTCAGGCCACCTTTAAGCAGAGAATAGGCTTCAGCAATCAGCTGCATATCACCGTATTCAATACCGTTGTGAACCATCTTCACATAGTGACCTGCACCATCGGCACCAATATAGGTAACGCATGGCTCCCCGTCTTCAGCTACTGCGGCGATTTTGGTCAGGATCGGTGCAACCAGTTCATAGGCTTCTTTTTGGCCACCAGGCATGATGGACGGCCCTTTCAGCGCGCCTTCTTCACCTCCGGAAACACCGGTACCAATGAAGTTAAAGCCTTCGGCAGAAAGCTCACGGTTACGACGAATGGTGTCCTGGAAGAAGGTGTTACCACCATCAATGATGATGTCACCTTTATCGAGGTACGGCTTGAGGGAATCAATAGCAGTATCCGTGCCTGCACCTGCTTTCACCATTAACAGGATGCGACGAGGCGTTTCCAGAGATTCAACAAACTCTTTCACCGTATAGTAAGGAACCAGTTTCTTGCCTGGATTTTCGGCAATCACGTCTTCCGTCTTTTCACGGGAACGGTTGAAAATAGAGACGGTATAACCACGGCTTTCGATGTTGAGCGCAAGGTTGCGCCCCATCACTGCCATACCGACGACGCCGATCTGTTGCTTTGACATTGTTTACTCCTGTCAGGGGTGGTCACCGCCGAGTGTGCGGCTTAAATGTGGTATAGATGTTAACTCACTCATAGAGATGGTGAATAGCATTACCTTTGCGATACCACACTGAATATCTCATCTTTTCCGTCTTTTAAAACCTATTTATATGAATTTACTCAATTACTTATTCAGTAACTCAAGGATAAGTTTTGTCTTTTCTTCCATCAGCGGCACATCACCGCGCGATTCCACATTCAGGCGCACCACCGGTTCGGTGTTGGAGGTGCGCAGGTTAAAGCGCCAGTCGGCAAAGGTCATGCTGATGCCATCGGTACGATCCACCGCCAGCGCCTCGCGGCTAAAGTGCTGTTCGACGCGGTTAATCGCCTCAACGGGTTGCGCCAGTTTGCTGTTGATCTCACCGCTTGCCGGAAACGCTGCCATCCGGTCGCGCACCAGTTCGCCCAGCGTTTTTCCTTTCAGGCACACCAGTTCGGCGACCAGCAGCCACGGGATCATGCCGCTGTCGCAGTAAGCGAAATCACGGAAGTAATGGTGGGCGCTCATTTCGCCACCGTAGATGGCGTCTTCCTTGCGCATACGTTCTTTAATAAAGGCGTGTCCGGTTTTCGACATTACCGGGGTGCCACCTGCGGCAGTCACCACATCAACGGTATTCCAGGAGAGACGCGGATCGTGGATGATCTTCGCGCCGGGATTTTTTTCGAGGAACGCTTCTGCCAGCAGACCGACAATGTAGTAGCCCTCGATAAACTGCCCTTTTTCGTCAAACAGGAAGCAGCGGTCAAAATCGCCATCAAAGGCAATGCCCATATCCGCGCCGTGTTTGATGACCGCATTGCGGGTGTCGTCGCGGCATTCCGGCAGTAGTGGGTTAGGAATACCGTTGGGGAAATTGCCGTCCGGCGTGTTGTGCACTTTGATTAATTCCACGGGTGCGCCGAGGGCTTTAAAGCGGGCTTCAATGGCGTCCACCACCGGACCCGCTGCGCCGTTCCCGGAGTTGATCACCAGCTTGAGCGGCGTGAGGTTTTTGACATTGATATAACCGAACAGGTGATCAACGTAAGCGTCACGCAGGTTGATTTGCTGATAGCGACCGCGTTTGGTTTCATCGACGGGAGGAAAGTCGTTGGCTTCAGCCAGACGCTGGACATCGCGTAGTCCGGTATCTCCGCTGATCGGGCGAGCCCCCTCGCGAACCAGCTTCATGCCGTTATAATCCATCGGATTATGGCTGGCGGTGACTTCAATGCCGCCATCCACGCCGAGATGGAACGTGGCGAAATAGATTTCTTCGGTGCCGGACATGCCAATATCCAGCACATCGACGCCCGCATCCTGTAAACCTTTTGCCAGCGCCAGTTTTAAGGTTTCGCTGGTGAGACGGACATCACCGCCTAACACAATGGTTTTCGGTTTGAGAAATTCGCCATAGGCGCGACCAATGCGCCAGGCGATATCTTCATTCAGTTCTTCGCCTAATTTCCCGCGAATATCATAGGCTTTAAAGCAGGTTAATTTTTTCATATAAAAACCTTACCAATAATAAAATTATTTATGCGCAAATAATTGCATTAGTTTTGATATTTTTCTGATAATGATAGCAATTTTCCAATTTACATTATGGTTTTTCATAACTTCTACAATTTCCTTTGTACTTGATATCGCGTTATCAATTCTGGTACTTTCCCCACCCAATCTCATCTTTACAAATACTTGAGGAACATAAATAACTTTAATATCATCACGTTTCAAAATCCTGACCATCTGATCATAGTCTGCAGCAATCCTATAGGATAAATCAAAATATCCATCGTCTTTATATAATTCCCTCCTCATATAGAAAGATGGATGCGGTGGTGCCCAGCCTAATGATAGCTTAGAACGTTTAAAAGGACCACTACGCCAGTATCGTTTGATTATATCAATTTGGTTTTTTTCGAAAAAAACCAAATCACCGTATACAACATCCGCTTTTGTCTCATGGAAACGGCTTACAATAGTTTCAATAATATCAGGTCTTGCTAAAAGGTCATCAGAATGAACGAATCCAATAATATCTCCCGTAGATAAATTTATACCTTTATTTAAAGCATCATAGATACCGTTATCGCTTTCTGATAGACATTTGGTTACTCTTGTTGATACTTCGTTAATTAGTTTTAACGTATTATCTGTAGAACCACCATCAATAATTATATACTCTATATCTTTATAGGTTTGCAACTCTATTGACTCTAAAGTATCCCTTAAAGTCTTTTCACTATTATAAGTCACTGTAATAATACTGACTTTCATTTTAACATCCAATAATAATCATAATTAAATAACGTCAGTACCGCATTACGAATAATAATGTTGCATTAGTATCCAGCATCATTTTAGATTCTAACAACATCATCTTCATCCAAGTAAACACCTGAACGTACCTCAATAATCTCCAAAGGGATCTTTCCTGGATTCTCAATAAAATGAGGTACACCTATTGGTATATAAGTTGATTCATTTTCAGAAACAAGAAATATTTCATCTTCATAATGGACTTTTGCTGTTCCAGAAACAACAATCCAATGCTCAGTACGATGGTAATGAATCTGTTTAGCAGTTTTATGTCCAGGATGAATAACGACATGTTTAACCTCAAATCGAGATCCTTCCGCTATAGAGTCATGACTGCCCCATGGCCTAAATATTTCACGATGCTGCAGATATTCCGTACGGTTATTAACTTTAAGTTTTTCTACAATATTTTTTACCTGTTGAACTTTATCTTTATGCGCAACGAGAATAGCATCTTTAGTTTCAACAACTACTAAATCTTTAACTCCTACTACACCAATTAATCTATGTTGTGAGTAAAGATAACTGTCAGAAGAATCATGAATTAATACATCTCCTCTAATTGCATTTCCACTTTTATCTTTTCTGCTAATTTCCCATAATGCAGACCAAGAACCAACATCGCTCCAGTGGGCATTTAATGGAACTACCACAGCCTCTGTTGTTTTCTCCATAACAGCGTAATCAATGGATTCTTCAGGGCAACAACTAAATGAGTCATTATCTATACGGATAAAATCAAGATCTTGTGTAGAGGACTTCAATGCTTGTTGGCATATTTTTAGTATGTCTGGTCTAAATTTATTCAACTCATCAATAAACACAGAAGCCCTAAACATGAATATTCCACTATTCCAAAGATAATCTCCATCTTCAAGATATTTTTTGGCCACATCTAGCTCAGGCTTTTCAACAAAAGCAGAAACTTTAAAACCATATTCATTTAAATTTTCTCCGGTTTTTATATAGCCATATCCAGTTTCGGGTTTGGTTGGCACAATACCAAAAGTTACCAGCTTACCTTCCTCTGCAAATTCTTTTGCAGCCAATATTGACGATATAAAGCGCTTTTGGTCTTGTATTTCATGATCGGCTGCTAGTACAAGCAGTATTGGATCCTCACCTGATGAAATCGCTTTAAGAGCAGCAAGCGCAACTGCGGGGGCAGTATTACGACCTACCGGCTCTAGTAAAATGCCACTATTCGCTAAATTTACATTACGCATCTGTTCTGCAACGATAAAACGATGAACTTCATTACAAATAACCAGAGCAGGACGATGTTCAACCCCTTCAAGCCTTCTTAAGGTCTCTTGTAGCATAGTCAAACGACTAGTTAACGACAGGAATTGCTTCGGATATAGTGTTCGAGAAAGTGGCCACAATCTAGTTCCAGAACCACCGGCCATTACAACAGGAAGTAGCATATAAATAACCTTCACTTAAAATAATTTTTTGTGTACTGATGAACTGAGGAATTAGCTAACAATTCGGCTATATCGAACCAATTGTAAGTACTATGTTGTAGTGTTGGATAGTTAATTTGATGTGGCATCAAACTAATCTCATATCCGTGTACGACATAATGAGTTGAAAAACAAGTCCCAGAAAAATTGTCGCTGTAGAAATGTTCATAAATCCCAAGAAATTTTGCTTCATTAATGCTAATTTGAACACCCAATTCTTCAAAAGTAACTCTTTTGAATGCGTTCTCGAAAGACTCATCTTTAAGAATCCGTCCCCCCGGCACAAACCAATAATTTTGTGCTGGACGATTAAGGCGCTGACCAAGCAGCGCCTTACCATCTTCGTTTCTTATAATAAGGTCTATCGAGATTAGTGGAGTATGTTCAACTATTGATTTAAATAACTCTGTTTCTAATCTCTTGTTCAATATTAACTCCTAAATGAGTCAAGATTATTTATAAACCATTTATATGTTAATTCTAGTCCTTGTTTTAAATTATAACGATATTTCCAGCCCAAATTCTCAAGGCGTGTAACATCCATAAGTTTACGAGGCGAACCATCTGGTTTTGTTATATCAAAAACAATTTTTCCATCATAGCCAACAACTAAAGCCATTGTTTCTGCCATTTCACGTATGGAACAATCAACACCAGTACCTACGTTAATATGAGATAACATTGGTTGAGTATTTTTTTTATAAATTTCATCATCAAGCTCCATCACATATACTGATGCAGCTGCCATATCATCAACATATAAAAACTCGCGTTTTGGAGTTCCCGTTCCCCAGACAACCACTTCATTTAAACCAAGTTCCTTTGCTTCATGAAAACGCCGCATAAGCGCTGGAATTACATGTGAGTTATTGGGATGAAAATTATCATTCATACCATATAAGTTAGTAGGCATTACACTGCGATAATCACATCCATATTGGCGATTATAAGATTCACATAGCTTTATACCTGCTATTTTGGAAATAGCATAAGGCTCATTAGTAGGCTCAAGAGTTCCCGTCAAAAGTGCAGATTCTTTCATTGGCTGTTCTGCAAACTTTGGATAGATACAACTTGACCCTAAGAATAATAGTTTCTTTATGCCCGCTTTATAAGATGAGTGAATAATATTGCTTTCAATGAGAAGGTTCTGATAAATAAATTCAGCTGGAAAAGTGTTATTAGCATGAATTCCTCCTACTTTTGCTGCTGCAAGGTAAACCTGATCTATTCTCTCTTGCTCAAAAAAACATTCAACATCCTTTTGAACTGTCAAATCGAGTTCTTTGTGAGTTTTGACAATTAACTCAACATCATTACGTGCTAATAATTGACGACAAATAGCAGAACCAACCATCCCACGATGTCCAGCCACAAAAATTCGCTTCTTGGTCATACTTTAACGCTCCAAAGAGACTGCCACGTCAAAACCATGGCTTTTAAGAAGTGCATGCTGTTTAGCTTTTTCTAAATCACTAGCCACCATTTCTGCACACATTTCTTCAACTGTAATCTCTGGCTCCCAACCCAAGACATTTTTTGCTTTTGTTGGATCACCAAGAAGAGTTTCAACTTCTGCTGGTCGAAAATAACGAGGGTCAACGCGAACAATAACATCACCAATATTAACACCAACGGCGCAATCTGATGTTTTATTTACAACCATTGCAATCTCATCAACACCAGTACCGGAAAACTCAAGTTCAAGTCCAACTTCTTTAGCAGACATACGGACAAATTCACGTACAGATATTTGTTTGCCGGTGGCAATAACAAAGTCTTCTGGCTGGTCTTGTTGAAGCATCATCCATTGCATACGAACATAATCTTTCGCATGCCCCCAATCACGTAAAGAATCCATGTTGCCAAGATATAAGCATTTTTCTATTCCCTGCGAAATATTAGCTATAGCACGTGTGATTTTACGTGTTACAAACGTTTCCCCACGACGTGGGGATTCATGATTGAACAAAATACCGTTGCATGCATACATTCCATAAGACTCACGATAGTTTACAGTGATCCAATATGCATACAGTTTAGCTACGGCATAAGGTGAACGAGGATAGAACGGCGTTGCCTCTTTTTGTGGAACTTCCTGAACTAATCCATACAATTCAGAGGTTGACGCCTGATAAAATCGGGTTTTTTTTTCTAATCCCAAAAAACGAATAGCTTCCAATAATCGTAAAGTACCTATAGCATCAACATCAGCTGTATATTCTGGGGATTCGAAGGAAACAGCTACGTGACTCATTGCTCCGAGGTTGTAAACTTCATCAGGTTGAACTTCAGATAATATACGAGTCAAATTAGAAGTATCTGTTAAGTCACCATAATGAAGGTGTAATTTTAAATTAATATTATGGGGATCTTGGTATATATGGTCAATACGTCCAGTATTAAAAATAGAAGAACGTCGTTTTATTCCATGAACCTCGTAACCTTTATTTAGTAGAAACTCTGCCAAATATGAACCATCTTGACCAGTAATGCCAGTAATTAATGCTTTCTTTGTCATAAAATTATTCCTACAGTAGTTTCTTGTAAATATCGATAGTTTTGTCAGTACATTTTTTCCAAGAAAAACGTTGTGCTTGAGATAAACCTTTCTTAATAATTTGATTTCGATTTCTATTTATAAATGATATACCATCAATAAGGTTGCTTATACTTAACTCATCCATCAAATAACCGGCGTCACCTGCAACCTCTGGTATTGAGGAGTGATTATACGCAATGAATGGGCATCCTGCCCTCATTGCTTCTAAAAGAGGAATACCAAATCCTTCATAACTTGACGGATAAATAAGAGAATGAGCTTGATTAAATTTTAGATTCAACTCTTGCTCAGTTAAATATGGATAATGAATATATCGATATGGTATATATTTATCAAGTAAAAATTTCTCAGCCTTTCCCAAAGGGCCTCCACCTACAATATATAGTTTGAACCCCTCTAATTTGTTTATTGCTTCAACTGCAAGTTGAAAGTTTTTATATGCTTTTCTCGAACCAATAAAAAGCATGAAATTATCATCATCGTTATAATTAACGTTTTTTAATTCATAAAAATTATCAGACACCCCATTGTGAATGATTTCGATTTTACTTTCAGGTACTGGACAATACCTCAACAAATCATTGGCAGTATTTTCTGAAATGCAAATTATTTTATCACTGTTTTTTATAGCATTGTACTTCTGATGACAATGAACGTATTTACGTAAACCTGACATATATTTTTCATATGTAAAGTCATGTACTGTTGTTATGTTTTTATTTTTTTTGCCCTTATTAAATCTATAATAACTAGAATGTAATAGAGAGTTTTCAGGAATATCAACAGCTCGATACCTTTCAAGAAAGCGAGGATATAGATTAATATAACGTCCAGGTTGTCGCACATCTTCACTTATAAATTGACAGCCTGTATTCTCATAGTTTAATATCGTATATTCAATATTTGTGGCTTTTATCGCTTTTATTATTTGATTATAATAAACAGAAATGCCACCGTATGACTGGAGACTATATATAATACCATCCAAATATAACATAGGCACCTTTTATATTTAATTGTATCCATCAGGATTTAGCGTATGCCATTTCCACGCAGAAGAAAGCATTTCGGTCAAATCTCGCCTAGCCTTCCAGTCCAGTTCTTTTTCAGCTTTGGAAACATCCGCCCAACATTCTGCAACATCGCCGCTTCGGTTAGGGCCAAAACTATAATTAATATTTTTCCCAATAATTGATTGAAATGTTTTTATTACTTCTAATACAGAATATCCTCTACCCGTACCTAAGTTATATATTTTATAATTTCCTCCTTTGCCAAACATTTTAAATGCTGAAATATGCCCCTCAGCTAAATCATTTACATGAATATAATCTCTGATACCAGTCCCATCAGGCGTTGGATAGTCATGACCATAAATAGTAAGCGCAGGTAATTTACCTAAAGCAACATTCATCATATATGGAACTAAGTTAGCAGGAGTACCTCTGGGATTTTCACCTATTAACCCAGACTCATGCGCCCCCACTGGATTAAAATATCGCAAAATAATCACATCTAATTTAGGGTTTGCCAGAGAAGCATCTTTTAATATAACCTCGGAGTAATATTTACTGGTCCCGTATGGATTCGTTGTTTCACCTATACGACATTTTTCATTGATAGGTATCGTTTCTGGAAGACCGTACACCGTAGCAGATGAGCTAAAGATAATTTTATTTACATGAAAGATCTTCATTAACTCTAACAAATTTAAAAGCCCAACAATATTATTCATATAATAACGTATAGGACTTTGAACTGATTCTGAGACAGACTTAAGGCCTGCAAAATGTAATACTTTAGAGAATGTGTGATTTGTGAATATAGTCTTTAATTCTTTTTTGTCCAGTAAATCTACCTTATATGCTCTGATTTTCTTACCACTAAGCTTTGAAATGACTTTGATGATATCTTCTGTAGAATTAGAAAAATTATCTATGATGACAACGTCTTCATTCTGCTCCAATAATGACAGAACAGTATGGGACCCAATATATCCAGCTCCACCCGTAACTAATATTGTCATAAAAACACCTTATTTGAATTTAAAAAAAACTATTTGCATCGATAATCTCAAGCATATGTATGCCATAAAGAACATACCTAATTCAAATATCATAGAAGAAAACTCTGAGCGTTGGAAATTGATAGATTGGGAAAGAAAAACAAGATAAAGAAAATAGTTGTTCCCAATTAACCTTTCCATTATATATGAATAACCACATAAAATGGCAGGAAATATAATTACACCATAATAATTATAATTAATAAAAGCTTCTGTAAAAGGAGTAAATGCATATCCCATCATAAACTCTTGACTTGGCAAATAAACTTCCTTTGCAAATTGAATAGCTAATGTGTCTGGCTTTAATCCCATAAATAATTCTTTTGGTATAAAGTTTACAATGAACTGAAGATAGGATATACCAAAAAATTGAGTCTGATAATGTATCGAAGAATAATATTGAAGTGTAGATATAGGATAAATAAATTCACCCAAAGCATTCAATAATCTTATGCTTGATTCGACATTATAATCTGAACGATATATCCCAAAAAGTATAATCGTTGATACAAATAGAATACTGAACAACGCTACTTTTAATGGTATCTTAAATTTAGCTTTATAAAGTGATAGCAATACAGCCATAATAAAAGATAAAGCAATTTCTCGTCTTGAACCTACCAGCATTAAAGTATAAAAATATAAAAGCACAGGTATGCTGTATATTACGAAACTATAATTTGTGAGACTTTTTTTTACTACCTTTAAATCAAGTAAAATCCAAAAATAAGCAATAACCACATATTTCAGATACCATCCACTTTGACTTACCGAATTAATTAACTCTAGGCGAGTACTTTCGCCCAAAGCATTCAGAGAAAGATTTCTTGATTGATATAGAAAAAATAATGATATTAACCATGCTATGCATGATGGAATAAATAGATTATAGTTATTGTCATAGTTATATTGTTTGTTTAAAAGAAATATATTGATACCGTGAGGCCTAATCAAACTAATCGATGCAACTATACACCAAACAGCAACACAATATAAGAATGAAGTGTTGATTATATTATTTTCAACATTAAATACATTAACACCAAAAAAATAATACAACAAAAAAGACACAAAAAAAATAAAAAGGCGATAATATTATAAATATTCCATCAAACCATACCCACATTCGATTATATACAAAAAAAAGAATTGCAATTGTAAATATTACAGATAAAAACCAAATTAGGATAGCATCAATTTCAACTTTGACAGAAGTGCTCAATACAGCAATCATTATCAACCCAATAAAGCCATAAAATTGAGCCAATACCAGTTTGTATTGTTTATAAATCATATTTTAACAATCCCGTCCAGAAACCGATTAATCTGTACATATATAATTTTTTTTGTTTTTTTAAAACGATACCAAAAAATGATTTTACTGTGATCCTGAAAATTTCCAATAGTAATAAATAACGAGATTTCACTAAATACTTCTTTATCACGACACCATATCCAACTGCATATTTTCTGTATTTTTCTGGTATCCCTTCACAATATAAATCATTATCGTGATAAACTCCAAATATAGGTTGAAAACATACTCTAAACCCAAGAGATTTCAGCCGAAAAAATAACTCCGTTTCTTCGGATCCACCGAATAAAGTACCAACACCTAACCTTTCATCAAAATATATATTATCGAGTTTATGAGTAAAAATAAAAGTACCCACACTTAGTGACGATTTAATTATTTGATTATAACCCATTTCCTTTTTAGTTTTAGGATAAACTCTATTGGCATAAGATTTCATTGTTTGAAAATCTAATACAGGAACTGAAAGAACGGTTTCTTTTTTGATATTTGATTGAATCACCTTCTCAAAAAAATCAGGAGCATAAAAAGCATCATCATCACAGAACCCAATAACATTACCACTGCATAGTTTAAGCCCTTGATTACGAGCAGTTGAAAGTGGTACTTTATTTGATTTAACCAACTTGTATTTTATATTTTTTGCGTGTTTTAAAAATAATTGCTCAATTATGATATCATCAGTCTGATCAATAAATATAATTTCTAGGTTTTTGTACGTACTGCTAGCTATGCTATTCAGCAGTCGTTCAATTTCTTTATCCCTTCCACCTTGAGTTGTGCCTATCAAACTAATTTTATAAAAGTTATTCATATTAATATCCTTTTTTTAAGATTGAATTAATCTTTATTTTACAATAATAAGCAAATTTTCTAAGAAAAACACCATTTATATATTTAATCTTTACTCCTAACTTAGAAAAAATAATAAAATACACCTTAAAATAATAACAAATAGCATTAAGAAAACGATGACTTGATTGCGGAAACAAAACCATCCCTAGCTCATCTTTATCGAGAATAATCCCCTGTTTTTTTAAATTATCAATGGCAATAGATATGTGAATATCTGCTTGTATATGCTTTTTTATATTCGATATTTGATTTCCGTGATTTCGATAATAAAGCAAGGGTATATTTATATTACAGAATTTTCCGTAGTTTGCTAATCTACTCCAAAACTCATAATCTTCAGCATATTGGTAGCGTGGCTTATAATATAGGCATTCTTTTTTTATAATGCTGCTTCTCATCATTACAGTTGGATGAGCAAAACAACTGCCCACCAACAATCCTATTTTACAGGCTTCGTCTGAGTTAGGCATTTTTATAATTTTTCCGCTATTAACAGCTGACTCAAAAACTTTGATATTAGTTCCACAACACGCTATTTTTTGATCTGCATCCATTATTTCAACTTGTAATCTCAACCTTTCTCTGTGAGCAATATCATCAGCATCCATTCTAGCAATATACACTCCCGTAGCCATGTCTAATAATTCATTTAAAGTAGCTACTATCCCTTTATTTTCTCTATGCTTAATTTTGAATATCGAGGGATATTTATTTTTATATTCATCAAGTATCTTTTGTGTACCATCCTGCGAGCCATCATTGATGATGATAATTTCAAATATTTTATATGTTTGTTCCAATATACTGTCAATGCATGCGCCTAAGTATTTTTCAGCATTATATACCGGTATTATAACGGATACTTTGTTTTTATTAATCATAATATATCATACTTTGTTTTTATTAAGCAGATAACAGATCGTTACTATTAAGGAGAACATATATAATGCTTGAGATATTATATACGCTTTAAAAACATAAGAAATTTGAGCATTTTCGACGTAGCATAACGAATACTTACTTAATATACAATATACAGACCATTGTAACACTTCTAACACTATATATTCTTTTACGAATGCTTTGCTAATCAGCAAATAACCAAGCACCCATGCAATTATCTTAAAAAAATCTCCAATTAGTTGATAAACTATAACATCAACAATAGGAACGAACTCGTGTGTAAATAGAATATTTACTATCAAACCGCGAAATGTATACATCAAGACTGAAGATATACAAACCAACGGAACCAAATACAAATAACAAACTTTTATTTCATTAAGCAATTCTGAACGGTTAGATGCACTTGAAAACCTTGGAAAGAAATATACCCCCAATGTAGTCGTAATTAACATCAAATAGACTGAACTTATTCTATTAACAGCATCCCACAACCCAGCATACTCAATATTTATTGATGTTATGATTTCATTTCTCACATATAACGTACTAACTGGCACTAATATAGCTGAAGTGACTGTCATTAAAGAAAAAATTATGATCCGTTTTAATATTGAAATATCAATTCGATTGCAATTATTAACATAGTATTCTCTTAAATATTTTTTTGAGTAAAAAAAAGTCACAAAAAACAATATAGCTTGATTTGAAACTACAGCAATCAATGCTCCTCTCATACCAAAAGAGATTGTCAATATAAAGGCGTATATTGCAGATATTAAACTCGATATGATATTAATCCATATATAATTTTTAATAAATGACAATCCATTTAACATAGAAAGAATTATATTATTCCATGCATATAAAATAACACTCCCTCCCAAGAAATAAATTGCGATGCTTACTTCATCATTAGAATTGAAAAATTGTTCGATAATTATATTTTTAAAGATAATTATGATAACAGCGGTTATAAATCCCATTATAGTAGACAAATAAATTGCATTAATCCAAAAACTCCAGATTTTTTCCTTATTACTATTCTTATACTCTGACGTATACTTAACAATACTCGTTGAAATAGCTTGTGATGGCGCAACCATAGCTATATTAAGGATATTTTGGATTTGGCCAATAAGTGCATATCCAGACGTACCTAAATATATTGCGAATACTTTATTAAGTCCAAGTAGAGTTGCTATTTTGACAAATACAGAAAGGCCATTAAGAATAAAGACATTATATACTTTCACAGTTCACCTAACATATTAAGTAGGTTATGATAACAAAACTCATATTTAATTATACCATAATTATAAACCACGCTACCGCCCCTGGCTATACAGCTACCAGAGCACTGCGTGTATGTCTACAATGTAACGAGCGTTTCATGCTCGCAATAAACAAAAAACCAAAAGCTAAATTATCTTACTAATCAGCCCTGAAAACAAGGAAATGTGTAAAAAAAGTCCTATTGCTGACTTGTTATTATCCCGAATATTTATAAATCAATAATAGCAGGAAAACTCGCAACAAGTTACTTTGCCTGCTAATCTTCACAACTATTACAGTCTTTTCGCATCTGTTGCATCCGATTCGATTTTCATTATTCCCTTAACAGCTTCTCAATCCCTTTACGGAACTTCGCCCCTTCTTTTAGGTTACGCAGTCCATACTTCACAAACGCTTGCATATAACCCATTTTTTTACCGCAGTCGTAGCTGTCACCGGTCATCAGCATGGCATCAACAGACTGTTTTTTCGCCAGTTCGGCAATAGCATCAGTCAGTTGGATACGTCCCCATGCACCTGGCTGAGTGCGTTCCAGTTCCGGCCAAATATCGGCAGAAAGCACATAACGGCCCACGGCCATGATGTCTGAGTCCAGCGTCTGCGGCTGATCCGGTTTTTCGATAAATTCAACAATGCGGCTGACTTTACCTTCGCGATCCAGCGGTTCTTTGGTCTGGATGACGGAGTATTCAGAGAGGTCACCCGGCATACGTTTTGCCAGCACCTGGCTACGGCCCGTTTCATTGAAGCGTGCAATCATGGCAGCAAGGTTGTAGCGTAGCGGGTCGGCGCTGGCGTCGTCGATCACAACGTCTGGCAGCACCACGACAAATGGATTGTCACCAATGGCGGGTCGTGCACACAAAATGGAATGACCTAAACCTAAAGGTTCGCCCTGACGCACGTTCATAATAGTCACGCCCGGCGGGCAGATAGATTGCACTTCCGCCAGTAGTTGACGCTTCACGCGCTGCTCAAGGAGAGATTCTAATTCATAAGAGGTGTCGAAGTGGTTTTCGACCGCGTTCTTGGACGCGTGAGTTACCAGGAGGATTTCTTTGATCCCTGCAGCCACAATCTCGTCAACAATGTACTGAATCATTGGCTTGTCGACGATCGGTAGCATCTCTTTGGGAATCGCCTTAGTGGCAGGCAACATATGCATCCCAAGACCCGCTACCGGTATAACTGCTTTTAAATTCGTCATCATTTTCCTACCTCTAATTGGCTGATAGTGCGTAAATTATGCCATAGGTTAGCCAAACGGTATGGCTATATACCAAAGCTTAGTTCCGCATAACTTTGATTAAACCTTACGATAACACTACACACCATCAGCATCTGGGTTACTCGGATTACTCGGAAATCCACATACTGATAATTTAATCAGTACCTCTTTCCGAATAATCGTAGTCCAACCTGGTCCTTTTTTCTCTGACTCGTCTGCATTACTCAGAAACAAACGTTATGTCGTCTTTTTTGGCATGAACGAATTCATACTGCAGAGTTCGATCCAGACCTTGCGACAGCGTATACGGTGCCACAAAACCTGAAGAATGCACTTTCGTTGCGTCAAACTGTGTTGTTGCGCAGAATTTTTTCACGCGCACAGAGCTGACAGCGTATTTTTTGCCCGTAATTTTGCTCAGGATATCAAAGCAATATCCACCCAGCATTCCTAGTGGGTAAGGCAAGTGCATAGAAGGGATCTTTTTGTTCAGGCTTTGTTCAACTTCAGCAACCAACTGGTTCATATTCAGGTCTGGCTTATCAACGTAGTTATAAACCTCGTAACCTGCGGTAACATTCTTCAGTTTGTACTTGATAAACTCAACAATGTTTCCAACATAAGCCATGGACTTATAGTTAGTCCCTGCGCCCACCATCATAAACTTGCCGCCAGCGATCTGTTTCAGCAAGTTATAGACGTTACCGCGGTTGCGTTCACCGAAGATAACGGTAGGACGGATGATGGTTAATGAACGTTCTGTTGGTGCTTTGTTATACCATTCACGCAGCACTTCCTCTGCCTGCCACTTACTTTTGCCGTAGTGGTTGAAAGGATCGTGTGGATGGTTTTCGTCAGGGTTGTGTTTGTTCAAACCATAAACAGCAACGGAACTGGTAAAGATGATATTTTTAACGCCATTTTTTTCCATGGCCGCCAGCACATTGCGGGTACCCTGAACGTTGACATCATAATAGAGAGAAGTAGGGCTAACGTCATCGCGGTGTTCCGCTGCCAGTAGTACAACAGTGTCAAAACCGGCTAACGCCTGGTCGAGTGCCTGTTGATCACGAACATCGCCAATCTGTGTGATTTCTGGATAAAAGTGGCTCTGCTGTTTGTCCAGGTTCTTGATATTAAAGTCAGCAATTGCCGTTTCAAGTAGTCGGGTTCCTACGAATCCGGAAGCTCCTATGAGCAAAACGTTATCGTTCATAAATCACTTTAGTCTGGTTGTTACGTAAGAAACACAAGATAAAGATGAGTACCTTCCCTGAGTAGTCAATGCTGCCCAGCCCCAGCTTTAACAGTTAGTGTGAGGATTATAATCTTTTAGAACATTATATCCAGTAAGTTTATGAATGGTCGCAAATCTACTCCCTCCGTTCCGGCAATCTAAAGTTAATCTTTTCCACATTAACAATATGGTGATTAACCCTGTCGATATCGACGGAGCTTTGTCCTTTCTCATTCACCGCATGAACATTTGCAAGTGACAGCAGTGTTTCTTTTTTCGCCATAAAGACACCTCGTACGTCTTTGCGCATGTCGAAGTTCATGCTCAATGCGGGTCCAACAGAGGATTCCTGCATCACCTTGATATTACGCATAAAAAGATGTTGCGGTTTATTGTGTAGCTCAAGCGAGGCACGCTTCATCTCAATGTTAGTCAGCGCCACAAAGGAGACGGCATTCCCGGCGGAGATTTGGATGCCGCGCAATTTATAAGCAAGATGGGTGTTATCCAGTTGAATATTATTTACTCTGAAATTTTGCGGTATCGAGAGATATTTGCCTTTAATTACCCCATAGCCGATTAACATCCCGGCGCTATTAATCATTTCAATATTATCAATCACGAAATTGTCACAACCGTAAATAGCGACTGTGGCATTATCAATGCCTGCTTTCTTACTGAAATCCGGCGTGATATTGCGGGCTTTGATATTACGAATAACAAAATGTTTACCATTTTCAACATGGATCAACTGCCGACAATCCGATCCCGTGATATTCGCCACGACAAAGTTTTTCACTGCCTGGTCTTCCGGGTAGTTATTATCATAAGTACTCCCCGCAAGGCCTATGCCGATTCCCCAGTTGATTTTGCCGTTGGTACAGTTGATGCGCTCAATGACATGGTCAGATATCAAAATATCACTGTCGTTAATCGCCACATTCCATTCAATGGCGTCGCCCTGTAAGTCGCTGAACTTACAGTTGGTGATGTTGGTACCGATAATCTGATTATGAAATCCCTGGCGTAAGATGGCGTAATTAGCGTGGCTAACGTTCAGGTTATCGATGGTCAGGTTGCGCATGACCCGTTTGTTTTTGCCGCCGATATAAATCTGCGTTACCGGACCAAAGCCGCTCATCGCCAGCCCTTTGATGGTGCAGTCAGAACCACGCACATCCAGGGTGATGTTATGCATACTGCCGCCCTCCTCCCCTGTCACCTGGCTGCCGTCCTGTAAGACAAATCGCCCTCTGCCGTTGCCGCGCAGGCTTCCAAGGATGTGTAACGTTTTGCCAGGAGGAATGAAGATGCCGGTGTTGATATTGTCGCAAACCAATCCGGCAGGCACGACGACCGTTTGTCCTTCGCTGAAAGCTTGTTTAAATGAGGCGATCCAGTCGTGCGGGTTGTAGTCGTTAATGTTAACGCTTTGTCGGGCGGGAAGTGCGCGAGTGAAAGGCGTATGGAGGAAGGCAAGCGCCGAGCTTGCCGTCAGGAAGGTGCGTCGGGAGAGTTTTTTAAATGGCATGCGTTCTCCTCTATAAAGCCTGCAACAAGCTGGCGAGTTCTCGGTTAATCACCTGCTGGTTAAAATCGTGTTCGACTTTTTCGCGCGCACGTTTGACGACCGGTGCCAGTTCGTCGGTGTCCAGTTGGCTAAACGCCGCCAGTCGTTGCGCCAGTGCACGGGCATCGTTCTCAGGCACCAGCCAGCCGGATTTGTCAGCCTCCACCAGTTCCGGTATTCCGCTATGCAGAGTAGAAACCACCGGAATGCCGACCGCCATCGCTTCCATTAGCGCCACCGGAATGCCTTCCATATCACCATCCGCACCTGTAACCGATGGCAACAGGAAGACATCCGCGTCGTCGAGCATCGCTTTCACTTCATGGCTCGGTTTAAAGCCAGGCATCTCCACCACATCTTCCAGTTGATATTGTTCGATGAGCGTGCGCAGGCGTCGTTCCCACGGGCCAATGCCGAGGATGCGATAGCGAAATGCCACGCCCTGCTCTTTCAACTGACGGCAGGCTTCAATCGCCACATGCAGGCCTTTTTTCTCGGTTAAGCGTGCGACGGAAATGATTTCCAGCGGCGTTGCGGGCGCTTTCACCGGACGCGGGCTAAAGCGCGTCATGTCCACGCCCATACGCGATACGGCGATTTTTTCCCTCGGGCAGCCCATTTTTTGCAGCCTTCCGGCCCACAAATCGCTTATCGGTAACATCAGGTCGCCACGGCGAAACAGTTGTTGATATTCGGGAGTGTAATGGTTGAGCACTTCCCGACTGGAAATATCAATGCCGTGGAAAATGGTGGCAATTTTGCCGCGAATGACACCCAGTTCCCGTAGTTTTGCTGCGGTTACCCCCGCCGGGCCAAAATGAGCGATGAACACATCGGCATGAAGCGGTGTTGCGACCTGGCCGCAAATGGCAGACAAAATCAGGTTCCGCGACTCGGCACCATAGCGTTTGAGGTTGAGCGCCTGCCAGGTATTTTTACGATAAATGCCGCGTAACGTCTGGCTGGCGCGGTGGCGCAGTTTCGCTATTTTGCCCGTAGGTTCGTCCTGTAACCAGTGGGTTCTGGCGGCAAGGTTGTATTTCGTCCATGCCGCGTGGGTGTTTTGTGTGTCGCCTTTTTGCAGCGCGAGAATCTCTACCTCAAATCCCATATCAATAAACGCGGTAATTTGGTTAAGGACGAAGGTTTCTGACGACAGCGGGAATTTCAGTAAAAAGAAGCCGACCTTCATTTCACCTCCCCGATGCGCTCAAGCACAGACTGCACCATCTGCATTCCTGTCTGACGCTCACGACTGACGGCTTCACTAAGTCGCGCATTCAGCGCCGGAAGCTGGCCTAAGGTATCCGCAACCATCGCTTGCAGGCTGCCGTCTAATAAATGACGGATATCAATTGCCATCTCCGGTAGTCCCAGCTGCTGCATAATCCCGGCGGATTTATGTTCATAGTTGATGGCAATCGCCGGAGTGGCAAAGTTCATTGAGATAATGGCGGAGTGCAGACGCGTACCAACGGTGAGTTCACAGGCTCCGAGAATTTTGCCCATTTCCAGATCGTTGAGTTCATCCATCACTACGTGGTAACGGGCAGGATCGCTGATGTGCTGGCGCAAATTGAGCGCCACCATGCGGTCGTCTTTATTATAGCTGTCGATGCCCGTACAGGTGGAGAGCGCAATCACCTGATACCCTTCATCGAGAATGCGATTGACCACCCCGGCAAAGGCTTTTTCATACGCTTGTTGAGTGGTGCCGAGACGTTTGTCGAACGGTGCCAGTTCGCGCAGGGTAATTGCCACCGTTTTCTGTTGTGCGGCAACGTCCAGCCAGTGTTGAACGGCATAGCTGGCGGTGAAATCTTCGGTGTGGTGATCGACCAGCCACGCGGTATCGACGCCATGTTCAACTTTTGCGGTGGTGATATTGCTGCGTTTCATCAAATCAAGGCTGACCGATTCGCGCAGGATCAGCGCATCGCAGTGACCAAAAACGTAATTCGCCAGTTGGTTAAATTGCTCATCCTGGAAGGGGCCGACGCTGTGACCAATCATAAACAGCGGCTTTTTCGCCATAAATGTGCAAAGTGCGTGTTCAAACTGCGGCACGCCATAGAGATCGACAAAAAACGATCCGCCGACCTGAATAATGGCGTCGTAACCTGAAAGCAGGCGCACGAAGTCAGTGAATCCCTGGGCGATGGCGATATTACGCAGCTTGCCAGTGTCGGTGACGCGTGAGAGCAATACCTGATGCTGGTAGCGGCGACGGAGGACTTTTTTAACGCGCCCGACAACGCCCGCCGCGCTGTTGTGTTGTTTCATTTGCAGGAACAGCGGATCGCCCATCACCGGGCGGTTGAGCAGCCAGGAAGAACTGACCGGATAGCGGCTCATCACGTCCACTTCGGCATGTGGATTGAGGATGTTGATGGCATCAAGTAAGCCGCGCAGGATGGCGCTGTCGCCACGATTGCCGCAAGTGTGGTTGCCCAGAATCAGTAATTTCATTTTTTCCTCATAAATTTGATGCCGGGTGAGGTTAGTTGTTGTTTTCGTTGCCGGAACCGAAAACAGCCATTCACCCCGCCCGTAAAAGCATTTTCATTTTTTCGCTGCGACAAAACTGACGCTTCACTTCCACCACCAGCGGATGGCGCGACAGCACAATCATCACTACAAACGCCAGCACGCCTGCGGCTATTTGCACCGCCAGCAGCATCCCCAGCGCCAGTTGCCCTTTCAGCACAATGCCCAGCGCATAACTGACCACCAGCGTCGGCAGCGAGAGGCAAAACGGCAGCCACAAACTCAGGATGTACTGGCGATAACTGGAACCAAGAACCGGTTTAATCATCACGAAGTAACTCAGAATGGTGTTGATAATCTGCACCAGCAGGAAGCCAAGCGTGACGCCGATTGCGCCCGCCATCTGCCCACCAATAACAATCGCCGGAATAAACAGAAAGGTTTTGAATACGTTGAATTTAAAGCTGATATCGACCCGCGCTTTCGCCATCAGTAGCGAACCAATCGGGTTACCCACTGAGCGCAGTAGCCCCACCACACACAGCAATTGCAGCACCGGAATAATGCTGTTCCACTTCTCACCAAAGACCAGCGGTACAAAGTTATTCGACACCACCATCAGCCCGAGCAGCGCCGGAAAGTTGATAACCCCCACCACCGACAGCAGCTTGTAGAAGTTCACGCGCAACTTTTCGGTGTCGTCCTGAATTTTGGCGAATGCCGGAAATAACACGCGGGTGATGATTGGGTTCAGCTTCATCGGCGGTACGACGGCCACGTTGTACGCCAGGTTGTATCCCCCTGCCACGCCCGCGCCAAGAATACGCGCCAGCACCAGCGTTGAAAGGTTGGTGTTGAGATAGTTGATGATGCTGTCCGCCGTCAGCCAGGCACCAAAGCGTAAGTTCGGCGCAACTGACGCCAGCGAGAAATGCAGACCGGGGCGATAAATTTTGCGGCCAAAGTAGCCAAACAGCAGCGTTCTCACCGCACTATTGACCAGATAACCGAGGATCGCGGTCATCGCCAGCGGCCAGAAATGGGCGCTAACCACCGTAAAAGTGAAGCCCGCCAGTACCGCGCTGGTTTCGATCATGCCGATTTTGTTGAACTCCAGCTCCTTCTGCATCAACGCGCGGAACTGTTGCCCGTGGGGGATCACCACAAACGCCAGCGACAATGTTTTAATCAACGGTGCCAGGTCCGGGTTATTCAGCACGTCGCCGATGAGATCGCTCAACAAAAACACCGCCACACACACCACAAGCCCCAGCCCAACGTTCAGCCAGTACAGCGTGGTGAGTTCAAGGTGGCTGATTTCTTTTCGCTGAATAATCGAGTTAGCGATACCGAAGTCAGAAAGCGTATCTGCCAGCGCGATGATCACCAGCGACACAGTCAGCAAACCGAACTGGTGGTTGTCGATAATCCGCGCCAGCACGGTCATCTGCACCAGCCCGAGGCCGATGATGATCACCGTAGCAATCGCCGACCACTTCGCGCCGCTGATGGTCTTTTCACGTAAGCTCATATCAATATGCCGCTTTGTTAACGAAGCCCTTGAATACCGTCAGGAAAACGATTTTGATATCGAACCAGACGCTCCATTCGCGGATGTACTCAAGGTCGAACTCGACGCGTTTTTCCATTTTCTCCAGCGTGTCGGTTTCGCCGCGCCAGCCGTTAATCTGCGCCCAGCCGGTAATGCCCGGTTTCACTTTATGGCGCAGCATGTAGCCTTCAATGAGCTGGCGATACTGTTCGTTATGCGCCACCGCGTGCGGACGTGGACCCACAATCGACATCCCCCCGGTCAGCACATTGATAAACTGCGGCAGTTCATCCAGCGAGGTGCGGCGCAGAAAGTTCCCCACTTTGGTGACGCGCGGATCGTTCTGCGTCGCCTGGGTCACCACTTTGTCGTTTTCCATCACTTTCATGGAACGGAACTTCCACACTTTGATCGGCTTGCCATCCATGCCGTAGCGAGTCTGGCGGAAAATAACCGGCCCTGGTGAACTGAGTTTCACCGCCAGCGCAATACAGCACAGCACCGGGGAGATCAGCAGCAAGATCAGCGTCGCCAGCACAATGTCTTCCGCACGTTTTAGCAGGCGGTTAACCCCGGAAAGCGGCGTGTCATACAGCGGCACCACCGGAACGCCGTTCATCTCTTCGAGACGTGAATGGAGAATGTTGAAGGTAAAGACATCGGGGATCAGCAGCACCGAACAGGTGGTGTCCGCCAGTTGATGGACCAGTTTTTTCACTCGCGCGCCGTCGCACATTTGCATCGCGATATAGACGTTATGAATCTTGCCTGCTTTAGCATCCTCGACCAGCTGTTGCAGGTTACCCGCCCAGTCGTTAGAAACGCCGCCCGGTTTCGGGTCGTGGTAAACGCCCACCACTTCAAACCCTAACCACGGCTGATTACGGAAACTCTCCATCAGCATTTGTCCGGAGGCTAAATCCCCCGCTACGGCGACCATCCGCTTGTTGTAGCCATGATTACGCAGCCAGCCCGCCCCAATGCGAATACATGAACGGCAAACCACCAGTCCGATGCTGGTCAGCCCATACCACGCCAGCCAGATTTTCAGTTGCGTGTCGAAATCATTGTTGAACGCCACCAGTCCGGCGCTGAAAATCACGCTTAAGGTCCAGTTTTGTAGCAACAGGGCAAATTCTGTCGCTGCCCGAACACCGCGCCATGAGCGATAAAAATCGGTGATGCCACCCAGCATCTGGAACACCACCAGCGTAATCAGCGCCACCAACAGGTGCATGTAGAGGAATGACAGTCCGCTGACTTCGCAAACCAGCCATAGTCCGGCAAACATGATGGTGATATCTGAAAAGCGTTGCACCATAGAGATTAACGATGCATTGGTTTTCGCTCGCTCGCGCTTTTTTAGATTTGTCATCGTTGTTCCTGTTCTATTGTCGCCTCGCCCCTCACCCCGGCCCTCTCCCCAAAGGGGCGAGGGGGAGAAGAAAGTTCCGTGCTCACTTCTCTCCGCAGGCAGTAGAGCGTCAGGGTGAGGGGGAAAGTAATGACATTACTCGTTCAGCAACGTCAGCAGAGTTCGCGTTCGCGCTTCCATCAGCGGTACATCACCGCGCGATTCCACATTCAACCGCACCACCGGTTCGGTGTTGGAGGAGCGCAGATTAAAGCGCCAGTCGGCAAAGGTCATGCTGATGCCATCGGTGCGATCCACCGCCAGCGCCTCACGGCTAAAGTGCTGTTCCACGCGGTT
>ENA-ORNW01000861-ORNW01000861.1-human-gut-metagenome-genome-assembly--contig:-NODE-861-length-26313-cov-4.345495_pt1 | contig 26313 bp, 31 predicted proteins | sample MGYA00242121_ERZ509034 | MGnify/ENA primary metagenome ERZ509034 (study PRJEB26280, sample SAMEA2338689) | human gut metagenome | biome: human gut; feature: human-associated habitat; material: faeces... | reverse complement strand
GAATTAAGTGTTTTAGGGTCAATAATCGTACTTTTTGCTACAAGATTAAGTACGCTTTCTGTTAAAGCTATTCCTGTCGCTTTCTTTACCCATGTCGAACCATTGTATAATAATATAGCTGCTTCATTTTCAACTATAGCACCTCCAAAATTAGAATAAGTTCCACTTTGTGTTGCTAAATAAAATACAGGCCCATCAGGTGTTCCTGGGTTTGTAGAAGGAGTAGCAATATCTGCAAATGTAGCATTTGCGCCAAGATTGCTAATTATGTTATTCAGCACATTTTGAAGAACTCGTCCGGTAATTTCTTGATTGCCATTTGTCTTAATTACATTAGCAATGGCTTCTTTTAATGTAGTCCAATTAGCCATAATTATTTTATTTTATAATCGTCGTTAAAATCATTATTGAAATCACCGCCTACTAATTCAGGCTCATACCCACCTATATTAGCTATAACAGTATCAGTTTCAAATTCACATTCAACTGCAGCTAAATCTCCTTGGTCTTCCCATTCAGGCTCCATACTAAATGTTGTCAAATCGTAAGTCTGCAGTTTACTTGTAATTTGTTTGCTTTCACATAGCCTTACAATCCTAAGAGCATCACATAGATATTCAGGAGCTACAAATGTAAACTTATAAATCTTTTTGCTTATTTGGCTCTCAATAAATGTATAGCCCATCCGCTCAGTAGCTTCTTCCTCAAAGTCATATTCAGGTTTACCGATTTGTGTATTCAAGTAGCACCTAAATTTGAAATTGTCAGAAAAATCTACTATACCATTTTTAAGCTCAAAGTTATATGAGTTGTAATACTCAAGAAGCAGATAATCGTCTACCTTATTACATACCGTAAATACATCAGAGTATATAGTTCCCAAACCAGATATAGATATTGCTAAGTAATATTGGCCTTCATGCACAATTCCTATAATAGGAAGAGTGCCAGGATATTTCAATAGTTTAAATCCAGTATATGACTTGATAGTCAGGCCATTTTCTTTCATGCTTGCCGTTATGTCTGTATATTTTCCTGTGCTGGAATTATATAGTCTAACCCAGCCTACAGATGTTCCACTAGCAAGAACTACTTGAAAAGGCAATAACATATTCTTATAGGTTATTAGCGGATAAACCTGGCCAAAAGCATAATCTTTACGATGATTTTGCAGTGCAAGATTATCGTAAAAAGGCAATGGCGATATGTTATTATTCACTAACTTCATGTTGCTAATGAACAAATAAAAATCGATATAAGAAAATTTCTTAATAATTTTTAACGCACAATTTTATTGAGGCACATAAAGTAATCTTACTTTAGCATGGCGAGTATTTACATTGACAGAAATCTCATCTATTTTTCCATTCCCTATAGTAGTTTTAATTAGCTCAAGTTCATTCAAATCTTCTTCTATAGGAAACTCTATAGTATGCTTCATGCACATTTTTACACCACTAGCATATAAATTACCGAGCACATTACAGTCAAGATTTGATGCAGGCATATCATACATATAAAAGCGCACAAGATATGCCCAAGCTGCATAGAAATTCTGAATTACAGCCTCATATGTATCGCCGTTTTCATCTATCAACTGTGTTTCAATTATGGGCAATTCTAAAGAGGAGCCATTTTTAACAGGGCATAATAATGCAAAGCCGTCATCTGAGAAATTAGATGGATTAAATAGCATGTAATCTACATCGGATGAAAACTGGCTTATATTTATTTCTTCTGTTTTATCTTTCTGTATATAGTTAGATTTAACATCTATGGTTACTCCGCCAAACAAATCAGTAACATCGTCCATCCAACCAAATTCGTATCGCTGATTTAGGTCTGTTTTATCATATTCTACTTCTGATTGAAAATATGATGATAGCTTTTTGTTAAATTGGTCTACAAGCTTAGTAAAATCAAGCTGAATACTTGTATTATAAGAATATGAGCCTCCTCTCATAAAGAAACTTATGTGTTCAATCTTAAATTTACCATCTTCTATATACCAATAACATCTAAAACAATCACGAAGCATTTTCATTATATCTTCTAATGATACTTCTGCTTTTTGAGCGGGCTGGTCATATTCACCTTTAAGTATATTTGTTTTTTGTGTTATATGTACATAAAATCTTGCCATCGACATTGGTGCGGCTGTATCATACAAAAAGCGACTATATTCAGCAGTTGCTTCATGCTTAAGAGACGGGTCTATTTCTTTAAGCAAAGCCTTTATTGCCGCTGCTATAGAATAACTATCCCTAAGAGTATATTGCTTTCTTAATCTCCGCTCAAATAAAGAATAATAGCTATCGTATACATACCACAATGACGCATTAGCCCAGGAATTTCTACTAATAGGTAAAGGCCTACCTATACCAGCTGTGCTAGGAATATACTCATTAGTAAAATACTGATTATAATCATTTAGGCCATATCTTGTAGGTTTATCTACTGCTCTAGAAGTACAGAAAAACATTCCACCTGTTAATCCAATACACTTTTTATAATTTCTGTTGTCTGTGACAAAGTCATCAGATGGCAAATCGTATGTGTTCTTTATACCTTCAGAGTCTTCTACAGTATCTACATCACAAAGTAAACGTCTATAGATATGATATACGAAAGGACTCTTTATAATAAATGTATCGTCTGGATTATTTACATTTACCATTTTAACATCATTGCGCAATATGTATTTATTGTCAGGGTCACTAACAGCCCATTGCTTTTCTGACTGATATAACAGGGTATTATCTGAATTTCTATATAACCGTATTCTATATGGCGTAGAGCTTTCATCTACTAATTCCGTTTTGCACGTGTAGCCTGGATTCCATTTACTCCAATATCCGTTTGTTCCAGCATATACTCCATTAACATCAGAAATGCTAGCATTTCTTATATAAAACTCATTTCCTGCTTTTATATAAGAAAAATAATATTTGTTTATCAAGTCGTTGTGATTGTCAATTGCTTCATTTACATCACTTTCCCAGTATATACCTCCGAAAAAATTAGATATTGAATTAGAACCTCTAACATAAACCTGCATTAAAGAGCGTTTATGCAGGTTTATTCTCGATATAGCTGGAGCAAGTTTTATAAGGTCATAAGTATTTTCATACTTGTTAACCACATCATTATATTCATCAAGGGCTGTTGTTTTAAGCTCACATGACTTTTTTTCATAATCAAGTTTGCAATCTGTTTTATTAAATTCGCCTTTATAATATTCCACCCATTTGCCAGAAGTCCTATTATATTTATCTATAGTAAATATCATGTGGTCCTCTAGGCTTGAGTTATGTACAATCTCATAGTCATTGCCAAATAGTTTTATTTTTCCATCAAGTGAAATACGGAAAAATTCTTGCCCACTTTCTTTAGCATATTTTTTATTAAGCTCTTTATAATGTGGATTTACTTCTACTTTATCACCGCCATTCTTCGATATGTAAAATTTATATTTTGGAGGTATCATATCTTTAATTCTTTATAATTCGTTTAACATTTTTATGCTGAATAACTACTGCACCATTAGGCAATGCGTAGTATTTAGTCTCACTTTGTTTCCTAATACTTCTCACGTCATCCTCTATTTTTGAGAGGTCCATATTTCCATTGGAATTAAGAGAAATACTTAGGCCATCTGAACTAGCAAATGCATTAAGATATTTATCTTCAAATGTTCCTTTATTTAGGCTATCAATAACATCTGGAAGTATCTTTTTGTATTTCCTAGTTCGCTTCTTACTTATAATAGCAAGTGCTTCTCCACCTTCAGCTCTCATTCTATGCTTCTTCTTATTCTTTACACCCAAATCAATATCATCACCTGATGCATGAGAGCCTCCTTCCAAGAACTCAAGACCTCCTTCTCCATATTCATCAGATTGGCTTGCTGTTACTTGTTTAGCTTTAATTTTGGCTACTGCAAATGAAGTCCACATCGTGGCAATAGCAGCTAATGCGAGAGCTGGGCCAACAATAGGAATTGAAGAGAATGAACTCCACAAATTAGCAGATGCAGTGACAAGCGAAGATGCCTGAGTAACAGTATTTAATGCTTCTTGACGTTTTTGGGCTGCCTGCAGCATTTTTTGTTTTTCTTGCTGATTTTTCTTTTCTTGCTCTAATTCTTTTTTAGCAGTAGCTACGTTATTAGCATAGCCATTATTGCGAGCCTCAACCTCGGCATCATAAGCTTTTTGTGCGGCCTCTACTCGAGCTTCAGCTGCTTCTACAGCCTGTTCAGCTAATTCAACTTCGGCATCCATAATGGATTGAAGCTGTTCTATTACTATATTTACAGCATCTTTTAGGGCATCAATCTGGTCATCATCAAAGCCAAGTTTCTCAAGCAAAGTACCGCCTAAACCTTTTTTACCGATGTTTTTAATAAAGTCATCAAGCTCTGATAATTCACGGTCTATACCTTTAACAGTGGCTTTAGCAGCATCAATCTGAGCTTGACTCCAATCTAACCCACCAGCTTCTGCTAAACGTATTTGTTCTTGCCATCTAGCTTTTTCTTGTTCAAGCTTAAATCGGGTTATCTCAGTTTCACTGCGTTTAACTTCATTAAATACAGCCTCGTCAAGAGCTTGTTGTTCATCAAAACTTGACATGCTAAAACTACCAACAGCAATAGCTTTTTGTTTATCGAAAGATGCGTTTATAGCGCTTGTAGGTTGTCTTTTAGCTTCTGGTAACTGAGCATTCTTAAGTAATGCTATTTGTCTTTCTACATCTAATCGCTTTAATGAATTGCTGAGTTCTTCATAAGAACCTTTTTTTGATACTTCACCTTCTAATTCTAACAACTTTAATAGCTGTTCAGCTTTTTGTATTTCTACATCTATATTGAGCAAATCTAGACTTAGAGTTAAGCCTTTTTGCTTGTTCTTTATAGCATTTTCTATATCATCTAGTGCTTTGATAGCTGTTTCTTTTTGGCTTTCTGTAAGCTTTTTATATTTTTCGTCTTGACCATTCAGTATTTTTTGGATTCTAGAATATTTATCGTTTAAATCAGCTATTTCTTGATTGAATGATGCAAAGGCTTCAGCTCTGCGCTTCTTATTTTCATCCCTCTCAATCTCTGTACGGCTCTTTTGATATGCTTTTTCAGCTGCTAAAGCGAGAGTATTCAATCTATCATCAGCGTCTCTCGGTGTGCGTTTTTTATCTTTTTTGTGAGATTCTTCTAAGCCAATTTCTTTAAATAGAGCATCTGCTTGGTCTTCATAAAATTTCCATACGTTGAAATAGCTTTCAATTTCTTGCTCAAGAGATTTTGCGTCTTTTTGTAGGCTTTCTACATTTCTCTGCCTCTGCTTTTTTAATCTAGTTTCAAGTGACAAATCAGAGTCTGGCCCAGAAATGCCGCCCCATAAAGCTTTAAAGTAATTTATAGTTTTGTCGAAAAAGCCGTACTCACGCACTTTTTCAAGTTCAGCTTTATTTTCTGCAACTAATAGTTTTTGGTATTGCTGGGACACAACATTCAGCGCAGCTTCTGCTTTAGCTCTTGCTTTATACGCGGCCACTACAGATTCAGTATTATCTACAAAAGCATTATTGGCGTCATTTATACTATCAATGGTGATGCCTAATTTACTGAACTCTTTTTCATTATCTTTAATCCACTGTGTTTGTGCTTTTATATTATCCCCTAAATCTTTCCAATTTTCAGATAATCTTCTTAATACTGCTATCTGCTGGCCATAAGACCCTGTAGACCCTTTTCCTAGCTCATCATTTAAGTCCTCTAAAGCATCTTCAAAAGATTTAGCTGCATCTCTACCTGCTAACGTTTTATCAATCCATGTGATAATTTCTTTACCGTACATAGAGAATACAGTAAGTAAAACTACTAGTGCTGTATTCCAACTAAACAGTGATTTTACGATTGACTTTGTTACACTTACAGTTTCTTTACCTTCTGCTCTCAGTAATTCATTTTGCCTTCTTAGTCTTTTAATTTCATCCACCACCATAGGTATATTATTTGATATACCTAAGAAGAATGTATTAAGCGATACAGCTGCAGCAGGTAATTCTCGTACTACTTGAGAAATAGAAATGCCTAAGCCATCCCATGTTTTTTGGTAATGACCTACAGACAATCTATAATTACCTGTTGCTTCTTGCAATTTTATCATTTGCTGATAAATTGCATTTGTTTCAGCTTCAAGCTTTTTACCAGATTCAGCAGCTTCTCTCTCAGCTGCAGACATCTGATTAAGTCGTATTTTATTTAATGCATATTGAGCTGAAAGTCTATTATAAGAACCTTCTGCAGAATTAGCAATTGTAGCCTGTAATTGAGCAATCTGATTTGCTTCTCGTATTTGGGTTGAATAGAGTTTAAGCTGCTGATTTTCTTCTGACTGAGCATAGGCAAGTTTCTCTTGAGCCTGAGCTAATGGGTCTATTGTAGCTTTCTGCTGTTTTCTAGCAGAAGTAAGCTCAGCAATTTTAGCTTTTAACTCAAGTAATCTTTTACCTTCATCTGACTGTAAATAAGCTAATCTTTGCTCTGCCTTTTCTACTTCAGACAGAGTTTGGATATGAGGCTTCATTTGGTCATCAAGGGCCTTAATCTGATTTTTCAAATTAAGAATATCATTGAGTAGCTGTTGCCCCATTTCGCTATCTGCTCTTTCAGCCGCAGTTAAAGACTTATATAGCTCAACTGTTTGCTTTAGGTCAGACTTAAGACGGTCATAAGAAGATATAGCTTGCTGGATATGACGCTGCTGTTCTACAGTTGCTCTATTAGCATCTGAAGTTTGTGCTTTAAGCCAAGCAATCTGTTTACCTGTATCAGATAAAGCTAATTTAAGCTCATTCTGAGCTCTTTCAAGTCTTGACGTAGATGCTGTTGCTTCATCAATAGCTTTACGCCCTTCACTTGTAGCTCCACTAGCAGATTTAAGAGAATGCACAATCCTATCTGCACCTGCCCTGATAGCATTTACCATTGTCTCGTATGACTGATTGAGCTCGCCAAGTTGTTTGACAAGCTTTTCAATCGAGTCATCCGGCTCAATTATATCGCTATATTTTATCTTATCATCTTCAGCCATAATTATTTCCTTTTATGCCGTTTAACACTCTTGCTTTCTGCTTCTAATTGTTGTTTTATATTATCAACAGCATTATAGAATTGAAGTACTGTCATCTTTTTAGCATCCATACTTGTTTTTTGAGCTATCAAAAGGCAAGTACTTTCAAACTGCTTATCATATTTTATCTCAACAGACTCACTTCCTGTGTATGATTTTGGAGAATGCATATTAAGCATTATCATATCTATGGTTTCTATCTGTTCAGAGTTATCTGTGCCATTTATCATAGAGTCCAACACAAGAAGTGTTCTTTGCTTTAACTTATCGTATGCATCTTTTTCCTTTGGATTTACAAAATCTCCTGGAAAGTACATTTCAAGTTCGGTGGTTACTTTTTTTTTAAGCCAAGTCAAAAAGTCTATAATCTTTGAATGCTTTATTTCTTTAAGCCTGGCCAATATGTTTTTAAGTCCATCGTCTGACAAATCATTAACTTCTTCACCGTCTATGCTATGAATAAGAGCTGCAAAAGCTAAGTACCTCGGTGAAATTTCATTGTTCACCATATACATATTTTGCCTCATGTTTTGCAGTTCTTGCAAAGCTTTTTTGGCATTATTGCTTTTAATGAATTTAGCAACACGAGTTATATGAGCATCAATATCATCTGCATCTGAGCCAATTCCAGAGTCTATAAGCAAATACTTATTGTACTTCTGAAAATTTACAATAGGCATTTCATCTATGCTGTCATATACCCGTACGACTTTTTTATTTACTATCAGGTTTTTCATATTAAAATTCGCGTTATAGGGGTTGATATGATAGGAATAAGCATAATACTCATCTCATTAAAGAAAATAGCGAGAATGATAGCGAGAATAAGCGACGTCCAAAAGCTTAAGCAAAAGTCACAATCGAATAATTGAGAAATAAGCTTAGGAGCTCTGGTAATTATCTCATCGCGCACACCAAGTTTTCCAATTAGCAAAATAGCAAATGCTGCTGCTAAGGCTATATATATTAAAGCCGAAAGCATTGTTATAAAATATACCGCTGACATAATTCTCTAGTTGTTAAAGTAAATTCAATTCGTATTCCTGCATAAGGGTACATGAAGAATTGTTTATCAATATCTTGTATACCTTCTCCTTTATAAGTATAGTTATTATAGATTTTCTCTATTGAATAGCCTTTATATATATTTTCAAAGCGCTCATATATATCATTTATAACAAGCTTACCGGTTGTAGTAATAAGACCTGGAGTAGTTAATACCCGCATAATTTCATCTTTTACTTCTTCTGTATGCATAACAGTTTCATCTTCATAAATGCTACTGAGGTCATACCAGAATATAATGGCCCCGCTGAAAGTATATTGTGGCAATGATTGAACTACTTCAGTAATCTTTTGTGGGTCATAAATATCAAACCATGAAAAATTGCCAAAGTTATCATTCGGTAAAAGTGACACATATTCTCCATTGCCGCTATACATCGCAGGATATATAAACTTATTACCATCTGGCCTATGTTCTACAAGCTTATATGCTCTACCAAATGCATAATTAAGCCACTTAAGTCTGTTCATAAGTGACTTTTGCATATCCTGTAATATCTTATCAAGCAATACAGGGTCTTCCTTAAATCTTATTTGTACTGAGTTTTCCTTCATTTCCTTATTGCCTGTTTTAATCGTTTAACTAATTCTTTTCTTATGTGAGAACGAATTATTCTGGTAAAATTTTTATCTGTTAAGCGAAAAATCTCTTCACCATATTTCTCAATAAGTTCAGGTGTTTTTTCATCACTCGCGGTCACATAAAAACCTTCTGAGTCAAATACTACAAACATAGACTCGTGAAAAGTGCCTGTATCTCGTAATGTGACCCTTGTAGTAGGCTGACCTTTTTTCTTTTTTATTTGTATGGTTTTAGGCTTGTATGGCATATAATCCATTATCTTTTCACCTCTACCGTTGATACCACGACGATATAACTGGTCATCTGCTATAGCTGATACTATTACATCTTCTTTGTCACGCACAATATCTTCTAATAGCATAGGCAAGCTATCCTTAAAACTTCGCAACCTATATTCCAGATTGCGGAGTGTCGCGTTATATCGTTTTACAGCCATACTTATACAGTTCTATATTTAATGCCATTGTTTCGGCATGGCAAACATACTCTATCAATTCCAGAAGTACTCAGCTTAATGGCCTTAAAAGCCATATCTAGCTGATAACTTAAACCTGATTTTTTCATAGAAGAAGAGTCACCATCTACCTCATATAATATATCAAGTCGAGAAGCATTGATTGAATGCCTATTTGTTCTTACATTAGAGTTGTATGCAAATTCACGTAACATATCTACGGCTACCTGCTTAGCTATGACATCTTGAAACATCATTCTCTGCTCAACTATAAAGTCTGTAATATCACAGCTTACAGTAACTTCTAAGTTTAATCCGTAGTTATTATCATAGGTATATTGATTGTTTTCAACATCCCATAGATGAAGTGGGCACTTTGCAAAATCTTCGTTAAAGTCATCATTGAAATTAACTGCATCTACAAGTTCTTCATTTACAAAAAATGGATGAATTTCAAGATACTTAGACCATGCCATCCAAGCAAGTAATTCTCTACGTGAGCATGAACCGCAAGGCTCTTTTGACCAGTCTTTATTTTTTCTAATAGCTTGACTTCCCTCTGGAAGTTCAGACTGAAAATAGCACAAATACCAACTTCCTCCTGCATCATTATCTTCACTTTGATATGGCAAATAGAGGTCATCGACTGTAAACCATTCAGCACTATTATCTCGTATCTTATTAAGCTTTATAATCTTTACTGGAGCATCCATACTTGAATGCATAAGATACAAAGTATATTCTCCAGCTTTAGTAAACTGAAGGCATATTTTATTTATCTTTGCGGTTACACCTTTTGCTCTTACTGATACAATTTCAAAGCCAACTAGGTTTTTCTTATTCTTTACAGTATCTACTAATCTACCTGTTCCATCAAACAAAGTACGACTTTCGCATAATGGCTTATTTGTCCCTTCTACCGTTTTTTCATTGCAGTATCTAGCAATAGCCTTTTGAATGCTTGCCTTTGTTTTACTTTCAAGCCATTCAGAAAATAAATTGGTTTCAACCCAATACTCAGACTCAATATCGGGCTGTTTTCCTTGTGCTTTTTGAAGCGCTTTATATTGTGTTCCTTGATAATCAACTACATTGCCTTTGCTATATTCCTTTTCAGAATTGTATTCTGGAAAAGTGATATTCTTAAAGTCCGGAGCAATACATGACATATTCTGCAAAGTCAGCAAAGGATGAATTTGTTGAAAATATAAGCCACTTTCACTCACGGTTAAAGCATCAGATATTTTTAAGTCTGATGTATCATAATTCTGCTCCCATCCAATAAGGTGTAACAGTTTTTCTTGTATATCGTTGGCTCTAACCATAATTCTTAATTTTTAATGAAAAATAGGAGGCCACTATCGCCTAGTGGCTCAGTGTGCCTCCTACCAAAGCTAATAACAACTCAAAGATTTGCTATCGGTTTATCATCCTCCAGCACCCACAGCTTTAGTGTTTACAGGGCTGGCTTCAGAGTTAACTACTACAACTGGCTTAGCATATGCAGCATCCTCGCTTGATACATTGAATGCCAGAATAGGACTTGCCAAAGTGCCAGGCGAGCTATTATATGCAGTAAAGAAGGCCACGTCAACAGCAAAACCATAGTGCTCTTTGCGCGTACGAGTCATATCAGCAGTAGCAGCTCCTGCGATAGTATTGTAGTCACCTACAGAATCGTAGAAGTATGTACCAACAGGCATGTTCAACAGAGGCAAAGTAGCAATGCCCCACTCATGGCCGTCACCAGAAACAGTTCCAAGCAAGCAGTCACGCTCGAAGCGGGTCAACATTCCAAGAGAGCCGGCATTTACAGCGTAACCCTGAGCATACTTACCTTCAGCAGCTGCGATATTGTTCGTCAAGTGAACAATTTTTGTGCCAAATTCATTCTGCTTGTTTACGTCATTGTAAAGACCGTGCTGCTGCAACTTACGCATGATAGACTCAACACCAGGGTCACCTACAAGATGCAACTGACCATAGAAGTCATTTGCTCCCATCATAACCTCAAGGTCACCAAATACGTTTTCACGCTCAGTCCACTTTGCATTGATGGCATTAGCAGACCAGTCATACAACAGCGGATTTTTCAAAACCTGTGTTTTGTTGGCTGCGAGAGCAGCAAGAGCAGCTTCATCAAGCTTTTTCGCAAAAGCATAGATGTACTTCATCATTTTGGTTTCAAAGTCCTTCTGAATGCCAATTTCGTTGTTCATGTACATTGCCGGAGCAATAGTAAATCCCCACGCATAAGTGGCAAACGTGATTTGAACCATTTTAGAAGTGTTTTCACTGTCGGCAATTTCCAAAGTGCGTGTATTACCGATAGTAATATCAGCATCATAGTCAATTACCGGAGTTTCCAGCGTGTTACCGATGGAGGTCCTTGCTTTTTGCTTCAGTTCCTCAGTGAGGATGCCAGTAGGGTCTTCAGATTGCACCATAAAAGCATTCAATGCGCCGTACCTACTGGGGCGATACTCAAACTTATCAAGGTTAGAGTTCGCACGAATGTTCTGGATACGTGTTAAAACTAGACTCATAACTTTTAAGTTTTTAATTGTTAATAATTATGCTATTATGGTGCATTACCCTTTTACGCCTCATAGCATTTTTTATTCTTTATACTTTTTCGTATGTTTTCTCGAAAATATCAGGCTTACATGGATAAAACTCACCATTTACACCTTTAATGATATAATCACCTACACTTGCTCGCATTGTGCCTTCTAAAGTTTCAATAGGGACATATGGATTATTTTTATCCTCATAATTTACATGCGCTCCTCCCATAAACTCAGAAAGCTCACAAATTCTTTCAGCTGTGTCTTCAAATTGAATTGCTCAATTATTACTGGTTTCTTTTTATACTTCATAACTTATTTTTTATCTAATAGGTAAACTTGCCACATTGTTTTCAGTTCTCAGCTGCATTGACTGGTCTGCGAATTCTTGCGAGTCACGGGTCAAACCATTTGCAAGCAGATGCGCCTCAATGGCTTTATCAGCTTCAACTTGGCTCTTGATGCCAGACAAATCAAGTGTTCCACCTGTTCCGCCTGAACCAGACCCAAAGCCTCCTGTTCCACCGCCTGCTTGCTGACGACCTGTATCGATTACATCTTTAAGTGATGTTTCCATTACAAGCTCTCGCATCGTATAAGGATTAAGATTGTTCTTCGGATTGTTAAGGATATTACCATCTGCACCGCGAATAACAAGTTTCTTTCCTCCTTGGCCGTCCTCTATGAAATCAGGAGTACCTTTTGCAAGGACTTCTGCTTTTGCAGCGTTGAGCAGCGTCTTCTGAATAGGCTCAGTAATACCACTCTTAAACTTAAGACCTGCTGTAGCAGCTTGAAAAGCATAATCTACATGCGTGTCCTTAATAGTTTTATCAAACTCTGCCTTTTTGGTATTGAACTCAGTTTCCTTTGTCTGAAGTTGAGTTTGAAGCTGAGTTACTTGGGCTTTAGCATCTTTCAGCTGTTGTTTCAAAGTCTCATCGCCAGCTCCTTTTTCAAGTTTAGACTGGAGCTCTGCAACCTGTGCCTGAGCAGCAGTAAGCTGAGTTTGAATTGTTTTTGCAGACTCTGCTTTAGTTTTGTACTCGCCAAGTACGCGCTTAGCATAGTCGTAACTTTTTTCACCATCTTTCTTTTTAATGCCTGTAATGCCAAGAATATCAGTGTCATACTGACCGTGCAATGCACCGATTTTAGTACCTATAACGGTATTCTCATCATTTCTTGACATCTCAGCAATTGCATTCAGCTGGTCATCTGTAAGGCCTGTTAAAGCTGAACTCTGTCGTAGCATCTCAATTGTTAACATATAGCTTTGTTTTTATTGTTAATTACTTTTGTACTAACTCTGCAGCATCTCCATACGGGTCATGTAAAGCTGCCATAATGGTATAACCAAGGCCTTTATATGTTTTCTTGAAAAGCTGCCACTCTGCGAATGTGAACATTTGAGTATATGCTGGTGACTCTTCTTTGCCAGTCATTGGATTAAACCTACGACCGCGCACAATTGACAAGTGCACCATCTTCTCAGTACCCGGCTTAGGAGTATAACCACTCTTAGCCTGTGTTTTCGATGCCGATGATTTTTCTTCGATAACATCATCAACATCTACTAGGAAAAGAACTACCTCGTCAAGCTCTTCCTGTAAGTTGCTTGTCCAAGCTTTTCCGCCTTTAGCCTTAGCAGCTTCTAGTTCTGCTTTACGTTCTACGGCCTTTTTCTTATAAGACTTAACATCCTCAAGACTGAGTGCCTGTAGTTGCTGAAGTTCCAATTTCTGTAACATATTCCAAAAGTTTTTTGTTTATAATATCTATTTTTTCTCTCATTGGCTTATTTGAAGCAAACTCAATTATGTTAATGTTCTCACGTTCAAATTTTTCAACTAAAGTACTAAAATTTATTTTAAGCTTTACCAAATTTTCATTTAATAACTCTTTTTCATACAATTTTAACACTTCGTCCAGCGTTTTATGTGGATATGGCTCCAATTGCTTTAAGATAAGCATTCTCTGAAGTACCAAAGGATTGTTACGATACTCAACTTCAAGAATTTGTTGCGATATAGCATCTAGTTCTGAGTTAGACGCACCATTCTCCTTTGCTTGTTTGTACTTAGAATATAGCTCTGTTACTGTGAAAACGTAAAACTCTGTACCCCAGTTTACAGAAGATGATATGAAAGCACCTCCATACCTGAGTTTGCAAACAGTATCTTCGACAAATTTCTGTGCCAATTCAAAATTGGTCTTTAAGGCATTGAGAACTGAGGTTTTGCTTTCAAAGTTAGCAGTTACCTGAGTTTCATTGATAGCTTCTTTTTCACTTACAGTACCACCTGAACCAACAACAGAAATTACAATTTCATTTTTAAGCCTTGCGCACTCATTGACATTATAATCAAGTGAGTCTTTATCGATAGTAGTTATCTGAACAGGATTACGCATATCTGCGACACCTTCAGATTGATTTGGTATAGGAACTTCTAAGAATGAACCAGGACCAGCTATACGCTTTTCGCTACAGCAAGGACACTTTTCAACTGTTCCATCATTGAGAATTTTATACTCACCTTTTGCATTGCGTAGAAAACCTCCATCGCAGTAATCACCAGTCTCATTATTCTCAAAATTACAATCAGCCTCATACGCACTATATATAGGATAAGGTGCATACAAGTCTAAATGCTGCTTCGAAATAGAGAAGAACAAATACCAATCAAGATTTGATAGCTCTTTTGTAATTGGATTTTTCTTAAGGTCTTTATTTTTCTCATTGAGTTGTGTTGACCAAAAGAACCGAGCTGGGCAATATCCTAAATCATGCTTTGCCTCTGAAATAAGTGACTGAATTTCATTTTTCTCATTCAGCTGATATACTCTTATAGAAGTATCATCAAATACGGCTATTCGATGTTCCGGCTGTTTGAAAATAAGCCACTCAAACTGATTTTCATCAAGTCTAAAAGTCTGGTAATCAATTACAGCATCAATCTCAAGCCAATAAAAATACGGCTCTGGACGCAAAGATGTTTGTACTTGAGGAAGGTCTACTACCAAAATACTATTTGGCGATACCTGCATTCTTTTCCATCCAATTGTTTTCCACACCTCTGGCTCGTTGAGGTTATTCTTTTTATACTGAGACCAGTCTTCTGCAAGTTCTGAGTCTGTGAACTGGTATGAGCTTGATGAGTTACGGCTATAGAAAACCCTTTCGAGTTCTCTATAGACGTCCTCAACTACAGCAGGTGTAGGCAACGGAAATTTGAACAGATGAAGGAATATGTTGAATTTATCCTTCGGAAGCAACTGTCTTACCCAATCAAGGAATATAGTCGTAGGTTGGTTAATATCAGATACAGCAACATTCGTCTCAGTATGAAATCTAAGACGGCGCTGCATGTTTACAGCTTTCTGAATAGCCTGACGTTTAGTCGGCTTTTGCAGAATTTGCTTTATCTGATTTAATTCTAAGGCCATTTTCTTCGTTGTAAGTATAATTGCTATCTTTAGGTAATTCCCATCCACCATTTATGGCTGTGCCCATATCAAGCAGGCGTTCGGCATGCTGAATGCCAAACTCCTGCCTCATATTGTATTTAGGCACAACCAATGTTACTGTTTGTTCTTTTTTCTTTCTCATAACTGAAAGTTTTAAACTCCAGCAGAAGCGGCATTAACCCAATCAGTAAGAGGATTGAAGTCCAGTGCTTCGCGCTTGATGATATAGAAGTTATCACTCCAGTTAGGATAGAATGACCATTCAATTGTATTGCTGTCCGGCTCTTCAAAACCACCAAGCTTCTTGTCACCAATAAAGAACTTACCAATAGGAATTGGGAAGTATGCTGTAGGCTCATCCTGGTCATCTACCAAACAGCCAATGTTGCCGTTTTCATCAATCAGCCAAACGCCAATCTCTTCACACATATACTGTTTCAGCTGTGCAATTGTCTTCTGACTTTCCTGATAGATAGTGGCAGAGAACGTTGTCGGCTCACGGCCAATTGTAATTTCAATACCTCCAAGGGTCTGGTTACCTCCACCAAAAGTACGAGCTGCACCAGGTTCAGAAGTAGGACCTTGGATATAAGGAGAAACCGTCATTTTTGTGCCATCCGCAGCAGAAAACAAAGCTGAAAACGATGCCTTCTTAGTCGGGTCAGTGACAGAGTTCTTCTTTCCAGCTGTCTTATAGATACGCTGAAATGCAACTTTTTGAACTTGCCCCATACTCTCCTTGCATTCAGCAATCTCAAGGTCGGCGATATGAGCACCGGCAGGGCATCCACAATTTAATCCCATAATTTATTTATGTTTTAATGTTAATACTACCGAGCAGTTACCCCTTAACTTGCATCGAATTACCTGTATTTGCTTCGAATTGACTTCTCCACAGTGTAAAGATACTAAATTTATTTATAAGTTGTACCGCTTTTAACATTTTTTATAGAAGTATTTTTTTATCTCATATTCTCGCATTATGTTCATTCAAAGCTTATGTTTTAATCATTAATATATAATTAGAAGCCTAGAAATTACGAGAATAATGCGAGAATTTAATCTTTTATCACCTTATAGCCTCTTTTTTGGAAAAATTCATCCATTACATAATAGCTGCACTTATTTCTGCCGTTAATTATGGCTTTATCTTTTTTAGTACACCACCATCTTGTAACTTTAGGCGCTCCAGTGTAATATAGACATTTATTATGTAAACAGCTTGCACAACACATGTTTGCCTTAACTCCATTCGGGCTTATCATCTTTTCCATACTAGTTTCTTAATTGTATTTTTTTACGCCCACCTTTTCTTGCATGCATTTCATATACTCCTGTTAAGCAATCTGGAGCATCGTCGTGCTGGTTTCTCTTCTTATTATCTTTACGATATGACATAAGAGCCTTATAAAACTTAGGCCATTTCCTCTCCCAGCCTTCTGGAAATAGAATATCACTTTGAACATTAGCAGAAGCTGTATAAATGCGTGCCTTTTTGTTCTCTGTCTGTGTAAATGTTTTAATAGCACATCTAAAATTACGCAAATCAACTCTTAATATACGCTTTACATTACGCGAATAGCCACGGCCTCCATTATTTGACTCAATTAAGGCCTCAACCGTGCCATTTTTGGTCAACATTTCAGCTTGTTTTGGCTCTGTGACCTCCATAGGTGCATCTGTAAACAAAATATCAGTTATATAGCAGTATTCAGGCGTATTTATAAAGCAAATTGAGCATAAATCATCAGCTCCAGTGTCAGCTGTATCAGTATAATTCCACTTTTGAAGTGCTTTTGTGCCTGTTGGAAGCTCTTCTATCTTATAAGTTCTAAATCCTTCATACATAAGGCCCTCTTTTGGTGTTGGGTCCTGCATATACTGCGTATCAAATACAAGTGGATTTATCTCACGCATCTTATAAAGCTCTTCAAGTGTATGCTTCATTGGCCAAAGTGCATGTTCTTCTCCAGTTTCTGGGTCTACTTGTATAACCGGAAGTGATAAAACAGTCCATTCATCTGGCTCTATCTCTTGCAAATAGCCACAAAGGTCATGTTCATGCAGCCTTTGCATTATTATAATGATTGGAGTATTACGCGAGTTAGTACGGTTACGAATTGTGTTCTCAAATCGCATGTTAATACGCTCGCGGACAATATCTGACTCAGCATCTTCTGGCTTAATTGGGTCATCGATTACAATCGCACCTTGGAAAATGTTTGTTGTAGCTCCTATCATATCAAGCATCTCGTTTGTATGGTCATCGAATGTGAATATATCATTGCCTCCGTCCATTTTATCAATATCTGGTACTTCGTCTACTGCTCCTGCACCAAATCCAGTTACTTGGCCTTGTGTTGATACAGCATAGAGCTCTCCGCCTGATTTAGTTTTCCATCTTTTAGCTGACCCTTTTTCAGATGCAAGAGCTGAGTTAGGAAAAAGAGTCTTATAAAGCTCTTCTTGCATGATATTTCTGATTGTTTCAGAATTATCATTCACAAGTATATCTGAATAAGATAGATGCAAAAATCGACATTTTGGATTTAATGCAAAACACCATGATATAAATGATTTGATAACAAGTTCAGTTTTACCATAGCGTGGAGCTATATTGATAATAAGTCGCTTACACTTACCATCTACAACATCCTGTAATACTTCAAACATTTTCTTATGATGCTCTGCAACTATAAAACTTCTATGGTATTGACACTTAAACATGCACTTTGTATACTTCTCAAAAGAAGATAGTAATTCAACCTGAAGAAGTTCTTTAGGATTTACAGTTCCGGGCTTTGTGGCATCTAGTGCTGTTTCTTGCATTTCTTTAAGTGATTTGATTGCCATATTTCTGCTATTTAATTAAAGTATCACGTATCAAAATATAAGCTTCTCTTGACACCGGTTGATTTGGTATTATTCCAGTTTGCAGCTGCTGTCCTTCTGGGAGACTTAATTGCATAGGTCCTTTACCGAATATTCTATCCCATAATTTTTCTATAGTTTCAATGTTACCTAGCTTTTCGTCTTCAATAAGTCGCTTAATTACAGTCTTTATTACAACTGGCACTTTTTTATTAGTCATTAAGGCTTGTAGCTGCGAGTTATTGCATGTTAATAAACAAGCCAATAAATTGGCCGTGTCTTGTTTTGTAAGCTGAACACTTAAATTGATATTAAGGCTAGTAAGAAGCTTTGTTATTTCAGGTCTTGATGCTCCTTGTAACTGAAGCGCTTTGCCTATCGTAGATGAGTATGAGCCTTTGCCTGAGTTGTGGCGTTCTGCTAACTCAGTTGCTTTAAGCGGCTCTACAGTCTGAGCCTCAAGTGCCTCAATAGCCTCAACTCGTTTTTGCTGCTCTGCAATACGTTTGGCTTGGAGCTCAGTTTGGCCATCTGGTATTTCTTCCACGCCGAGTTCTTCTGCTAACGATTGACGCTTTTCTTGTTTAGCTTGAAGGTTTTTAAGCTTTTGCTTTTCAAGATACTTAATACGAGCCAATTCTTTTGCGTCTTGCTTTGCCTTAATACGCGTGGCCTCTTGTTCTACAAGCTTGGATGCGTCCGGATTAGACATTCCAGGAACTACTGGGCGTGATGGCAATATATCTGCTAATTTCTGTGCTATTTTATCTGTTTTCATATTGATTTTTTTTAATTTGTAAACATTACATCTTTTTCATAAGACCACTTGAAGCCTCCTGTTGTTTTTTGGCCTAGTTTATCATTGCAACATGCACTTATATTACTCGGGCTTGTATTAGTAGCAATAGCGGCTTCTTTTACAGAATTATACGTTTCTAAATATAATCCGGTTTTTGCGTTAAACTTATGAACCATTTTGCCCGGTCTTCCTCTTTGTATTACTTTAAGGTCAGATGGGACATATAAAGCATGAGCATCTATTTCTTTTACAAGTTCATCATATAAAGCATAGGCATATTCATGCTCTCCTTTTATTGAAGATGAGTCTGTAAGTATATTGTACCCGTATGGATAATAAGTATTATACTTTTTTATGAGCCTATATTTTTCTTTAAGCACAATACTTTTCTTTTCGTCAAGCAACATTCCTTCATGCATATTGTCTTTCATATCTTCAAGTATATCTACTGTTATATACTTGCTAGATAAAAGTGCACGCCTCAATTCAAGATTTTCCATCTTGTTATTAAGGATATGAGCTATTAGCTTTTTGATACCTCTAAATACAGGATAATTGAATGTATGGCATACAAGCATTTTGCAGTCATACTCAAATTCTACTGTGAATAGAGCCCATTCTGTCATCAGCTTATCGACTGAAGAAACTGTATCGGCATTTATGCCTTCTATTGTTATCATGTTTATCTGTTTTATATATAATTTCGTTTGCAAATATACTAATTATATTTTTAATATAACAATTTCTAATAAAGTATTTTTGTTAAAATATATTTTGCCACTTAGATTCTTTTCACTAATGCATTTTTCTCTATGTTAGCAGCCTCTTTAGTTTTTACTTTTCTCATATCTGGGGCTATTTCAATTATTTCCTCTGCCCCATCAAACCTCCATATACAATCATAGGCAATTCTACGTTGGCCGTTGCAACACATGTATATTGCACTTGGGTTTATTTTCATCGGGGCCATACTTTCTATATATTCTCTTATGGAGTCCCATTTTTTATAGAGTTTATATAGATTATCGGTCATTTGTTTATACTGATAGACAGCTCTATGTGGATAGCTACGAATGCTATTTGTGTCAGCTCTATATATGGTTTCTGGTATTCCCCATTTTGCTGCATATCCTGGTATGACGGCTTTTTCTGCTGCACATTTATTTAAGCTATTTATTATGTTGTGGCCATAGGGAGCATAAGCCATATATTCATCTATCAATTCATACATTCTTAAGTATATACTCATCAGTCCTAGGTCCATAGGAATTTCTTCTGTGGAAACCGTTATATATTTGCTTTCAGTTATAGCTTTTGCCAGATCAGGATTATTTTTATTTGGCCAAGCTGCATCGTGAAATACATTGTATATAAGCCTCTCTATTTTGTTTTTAACAGTAAAAGTTCTTCTTTCTCCTGTCCAGCCTATATATACTTTATTATCATACTCAAATTCAAGTATGAAAAATGCGCTCGTAGACTGTAAATTGGCATTTTCTTGTAAATCTACCAAATACTTGTATTTACCTATGCGTATCATAAATATAGTTTTTTATTACTTCGCGAATATACTAATAAAAACTGATAGGTGAAAATTCTTGCAGAATAAAAATTACATAAGAAATGAGAAATTAACATTTTTTATATTAGTGAATCGATTTACCAATATGGAAAATAGTTTGTAATGTTTCATGCTTCACTAGTTATTCAGTGAAATAGAGTTGAGCCTGTAAACAATCATGTTTCTATTTCACCGAATATAACTAATTGAAAATCAATATATTTATGAAAAATGCATTAGTGAAAAGAATTTATGTGGCATAAATATTCAATTGCCCTATATAGATTACCTCTAAAATCGTATTTATACTTATATTATAATATATTTAGCCTATTTATTTTATTATAATATACTTTTATTATATTTCAATTCTATATATAAGAGATTTAACTATATTATTGTTTATTTGTTTATAATATATCTAACTTATTGAAAATCAATCACTTATCGAGAAACATACCTCGGTTTTCAAATGTTTATTTTGTTTATTTGAAAATTATTTCTGAGCACTCATTCTTTATTGCGAGAATGATTTGAAGCCAATTCCCTATTAAGTCTAAGGGCCTAGATAGATATTTGCGAGAATGTATGCGAGAATGAGAATTTATGAGCCTCTTGGCCCCCTTGCTCATACTTATATTATGATTTGTTAGCCAGTTTGCGAGAATACCTGAATGACAGATTTTGCGAATTTTGATTTGGTGGCAATTTGCGAATTCCCTATTAAGTCTAAGGGTCTAAATTGATATTTGCGAGAATGCCTGAATGATGGCCTTTGCGAATTTTGATTTGGTGGCAATTTGCGAGAATGATTTGAAGCCAAAAAATTTTTCTGCCTATGGACATGGCTCTATATACTATATATAAGGGGCACTGCCGCTCCCAGCCAGGGGCCTAATTTCCTCCGCATTGACAAAATTCTTGAAATATAAAAATCTATCAGGTTAAGAAGTGTTAAGCCTGACAGCCTCATTCGTCAAAGGTTATTAAAAAGCATTAAGCCTGATAGCCTGTTAACATTTTTTAACTAAAATAACTTTCAAGTTTCAAACCAGAGACAGGCTCACAGCCTCTCCTATGACAAGGTTTAACGAAAATTTAACACTTCCTAACCAAATATATTTTCAGGTTACAATTATTTTATTACCATAAAGGCATAATTTATCAATTTCAGATTATTAACGAAACAACCATCACATCTAACACAATTTAACTCATAGAATTTTTATATGTTATTTATTTTACAGGCAAAAAAATTTCCAAAAAAAATCATGAAAAATTTTTCCGGTTAAAATAAAATTGGTATATTTACATATCGAAAATAAACCGGATATATATAATAATTTATTTAATGATTATTAACAAATAAAATTACAGTAAAATGAAGACACTTAGAAATTATCGTTTTGTCCTGACAGTTCTGGACAATGACCAAATTGCAGCAGGAGAAGTAAGAATTGCCAACGACGAAGTCAGCGGCGAGAGAATGTTTGCCAGTGAATGCCATTATTATGCCGAGAAAAATATCATTGAGGCAATAAAAGAGGCAGACAAGCGCGACGCACTCGGCGAGTACTACGCTCATACGTACTGCATTTATAAGGAAAACAAATCGAAAAAGGAGACAGTAGAACGTGAAGAGGACGGCAAGAAAATTACCGAGACAAGAGAAATACCAGGAGAGGCAATGCTGCTCGAGGTAATAACCGTAGACGAGAACGGCATAAATATCCGCTGATGCGGATATTTAGCCCGGGTTGGACGCACAGGAGTTCGACTCTCCTGCCGGGCACAATTGGCAATATTGCCGAGAGAATTAAAATAAACTGTAATATGGATAAATTTAATTTAGTAGTACGTGCTGCAAAAATTATTATAGAGATTATTAAATAGCAGGAGAACATCCCGGGCGGGAGAATGGCCGAGAGAAAACGGCATCAGTGGCTCAACTCCACTGTCGGGAACAAGAAAATTAACAATTAAAAATTACAGTTATGACAAAGAACTATTATAGGAGTGAGTACTCCGACAAACAGTGGAAAGCCTTAATCGACAAGGCCACGGAACTGGGTTGCCAGATAACTTATAGCAAGTACGGCAACATAGTAACAATCGACAGCACAGACCGGGAGAGCCGAATTATAGCAACTACCGGGAGAGGCGAACAGGACAGAGTCGTATGGGCCGAGAGAATACACGGCATGATACAGGAGAGCACAGACCTCAGAACGTGGAGAGTGCAGCCCAAGAGATACCGCAAAGGCTATTGTCCGACTATTTGCAAGAGTCAGAAGTCGGCTGAGCATGAACAGGAGCGCCTCGAGAGAATGACAGGTTTTGAGTGGACAATAACAGTAATACCAGAATAATATGAAGAAGACAGTTTATTTGTACGTTGAAAGAGACGACAGCGAATACGACTATAAAGCCGGATTTGCAAGCTACACTGAGGCAAATGACTATCGGCAAGAATGCCAACGCAGTTGGATGGGTCATTGTGACTATGTATATCTTTGGACCGGCTCCGAGAGAATTAACCTCACGAGAATGCCGAAAGACGAGAGAAACAAATTGCTGAAACAGTTTAATATACCGGAATAATATACAAATAAAGAATATTAACAATATAAAAACAGTGGTATTATGGATGAAAGTACATTCGGTTGGCTCATAGAGTACGAGCAGCAACTCAGAGAAGCTGGGTATGATGAGGAAACAATTGCTCATCTTGTATTAGAAGCAGTTAAATAATTAAAACAGGAAAATATGAGCAGCAAGAGAACTTATATCGCTACATTCTGGCGTAGCAATCCGCAATTGAAGAATGGCGGTTACTTCACTACAAAGGAATTTCAATCTGTGTCGCTCCAAGGAGCAACAAAACAGGCCGAGAGATACACGAAAGGTATGATTTACGGCAGTTTAAACCTCATAAGTGTTGAACTAAAACAAGAGAATTAACAACTAATAAAAATATAGCAGATATGAAAAAAGTAATTATTGGCGCTATAGCCATCCTCGCAGTTATGAATGGAGTAGCTTTGTACAAAACAGGAGCAGCTTTGTACGAAACACAGCAGTTAAAAGCTGAAATTATATATCAGCAGCAACTGCTTGATGCTCAAGAGAAATATTTTAGGGCCGAAATATACAGAGTTAACGCGATTTTTTACTTTATCGCTTCACCAGCATTTCAAGATAAAGCCGTTCGAGAGAAATTACAAGCTGATATGAAACAAGCATGTGAAAAATATAAAGCAATTAAGGAGGACTAAAAATGGCAGCAAGAGACTATAAATTTGAGTACATGCTACTCAACCGGCTTCAATGTGATTGTGATTACTATCTTGGCTATGGCGGCCGAAATGCTGAGCATTGCCTTTGGGCTCATGACGAGCAGAAACAAATCGATAAAATGCGAGAGCTTTATGACTTGTTGCCGGTTAAACCTGAATGGCTTACGAGAGAACAGATTGACGAATATGCTGCTCAGATGGGAGCCAAATAATTTGAAAAAAGTTCCTGAAGCAGTATTCTAATTCAAAAGAAATATGTATATTTGTATATCGAAACTTAAATAATAAATGAATATGGAAACGAAAGTTTTTTATGTAGCAGTTGCCTTTGGCGCAATCTTTCAGCCCACAATCGTGGAGAAGTTCGACAACCTGACAGACGCAGAGAGCTATGCGGCTCTTATGTGTCGCTCAAAGCAACGCCGGTACATTGTGCTTGAACAGCAAACAGAATGGGACGGCACTTCTCAAGAAAATGCATAACCTTAGCCGCTGCAAGAGGATTGGCTTTAAGCGCGGAGCGATACCGCCAGCGGCGCAAATTCAATAACAATTCAAAATTTACAGCATTATGGTAACAATGAAATTTTCAGCAACCAAGTCAGAAACGTTGTTTTTGACACCAACAATTGCAGTTGAACAAGACAACTTAGAAACAGCAATCCGATTTGCTCTTTGGCACGGCGTGTTCAGCGTAGAGGTAAGCAAGAGTTACAAAAACCGTAAAAGCTAAATAACATGGCAAAAAATGAAATGTTCGTAACAGCTTATCGTCTTCAAGTTGAAGCCACTCGAGAGAATTTGGACAATATGGAGAACTTCATAGAAGCCATTTCGGATTGTGCTATCGTGTCCAACGATGAGGGTTATGTAGCTATCATAATAGCGTCTTCGGATGCCTTAGGGACAACGAAATTGGCTAATATGGCACTCAGATTTTTTGGCAAGGAGGGATATAATATAAGTACTCTCGGACTCTTAGGGCCGTTCAAGAAACTTAATTGATATTTTTTAACATAAAACTTGGAAAAAAGTTCCCAAAGCGGCTCAATAATTCAAAAAAACATATTATATTTGCAATATCAAAATTAAACAATAACATTTTAATAACAATTCAAAATTTACAGTATTATGGCAACAAAGAAATTTTCACAGATGACAACGAAGAAGTTAAATGCTCTTTTAGCAACAGCAAGTGATGAAGACAAGAAGGCTATCGAGGCCGTACTCGCAGCTCGTGAGCAAGCTCAAGCTCCAGTGTCAGGAGAAACACAGTCTGAAGTAGCAAACTCTGTACAGGAGTTCGAAGATACAGAAAATCCATTGACACCAGAAGAAGAAGCGGCTATAAAAGCAGCAGAAGAGAATGGCGGAATTAATCCGATGAGCAACAGCAGCAAAGCAACTCTTGAGAAAAAGCCGAAGATGACCGATGAGGACCGTCATGCATTGGCTGAAGAGCTGAAGAAGAATGTTAACCACCGTTGTCAGGCAGTTCCTTTCAACACCGTAGAATGGGTTGACGGCTATATCGCCGGAGTGATTGAAGAGAAGCGCAGCAATAAGGTACTCTATGCAATCAAGACAGACGACGGACGCCGCATCGTTAAGGTACATGACAGCAATCTTATTCGTATTCTGGACGAAGTTGTTGAGCCGGAGAAAAAAGCCCGCGCTCGCAAAGCAAAAGACCCGGCAGACAAAGTTGAATGGACGCCGGAAGCAATTGCCGAAGAGATTAATGAAGTTATCGGCAACGTAGGTAAAATGGTAGAATTTGAGAAATACCGTACTACAGATGAAAATGGCGAAGAGCATATCGAAATGGTAGTTGGCCGTATCGTGGCAATCGTGCCTGACAAACGAGCTCAGCGCTTGCTCTACCGCATTTCAGTTCCGGCTCCTATCGAAGGCAATCCGCTCGCAACGAAGACAATGCATAAAGTTGCAAAAGCTGATGGCATTAAGATTGCCGAAGAGTTCGACGAAGAAGGTATGCAGCTCAATGCTAAATATTTGGAACGCCGTGAGGCAGCAGCAACCCGCTCTCCGCTTACTCCTCAGGACCGCGTAATTCGCTGCGAGGAGAATGTGAAGAAGGCAGAGGAGAAGCTGCAGAAAGCTCAGGAAGAGCTGGAAGCCAAAAAGAAACAGCTCGAGGATGCAAAGAAGGAGCTGGATGAATATCTTGCCGGTCAGGCAAATGGAGAAACTGCCGAAGCTCCTGCTGAGACTACAGCCGAAGAGGAATCACTTGCTTAATGTTAGTTATATAGTTCTGCCATGAAAAGAGTCGTCTCGAAAGAGGCGGCTCTTTTTTTTGCTGCATATCTAAATATGCGGCTATTTTTGTATTATTGCGATTTATGTTAAAATATGTAAACTCATAGAAGCATGCTTCTTTCGCGTTCTAGGACACTTTTAGGCTTTAGGTGTACTATAATATGGGTTAACTCAATTCGACGCGATAGAGGCCAAAAGAAGTGTATCTATCAATGTATTTTTATAAAGCC
>ENA-ORNW01000854-ORNW01000854.1-human-gut-metagenome-genome-assembly--contig:-NODE-854-length-26515-cov-4.492555_pt1 | contig 26515 bp, 20 predicted proteins | sample MGYA00242121_ERZ509034 | MGnify/ENA primary metagenome ERZ509034 (study PRJEB26280, sample SAMEA2338689) | human gut metagenome | biome: human gut; feature: human-associated habitat; material: faeces... | reverse complement strand
TACGATCATCTGGAGGATACCTCCAAAGTAACCGTTCTGACGACAGAGACTGAGATTGCAGAATCTCTGATGGAAGGCCAGAAGGGAACCATTTTCGTAGAGAAAACTCCGTTCTACGCTACCATGGGCGGTCAGGAAGGCGACTGCGGTATCATCAAAGGAGCAAATGGTGTATTCGAAGTAGAAGATACCATCAAACTCCGCGGCGGAAAATACGGCCACGTCGGTGTCATGAAATCCGGTATGATTTCAAACGGCGAGAAAGTTACGCTTCAGGTCAACGAAGAGGCAAGAAAAAATATCGAGAAGAACCACAGCGCAACACACCTTCTGCAGAAGGCATTAAAGACTGTTCTCGGTGCGCACGTAGAGCAGAAAGGTTCTCTCGTAACCCCGACCAGACTCCGTTTCGACTTTGCCCACTTCCAGGCTATGACACCGGAAGAACTGGAAAAAGTTGAGAATCTGGTAAATGAAAAGATTCAGGAGCAGATCCCGGTTGTAACCGACATCATGGATACTGAGGAAGCAAAGAAATCCGGCGCGATGGCTCTGTTCGGTGAGAAATACGGCGACAAAGTACGTGTCGTTTCCATGGGAGACTTCTCCAAAGAACTCTGCGGTGGTACCCATGTAAAGAATACCGCTGAAATCGGACTGTTCAAACTTGTTTCTGAGGCAGGCGTTGCAGCAGGTGTCCGCAGAATCGAAGCTCTGACCGGACCGTCTGTTACTGCATACTATAAAGCACAGGAAGAGAAAATGCATGAGGCAGCAGCTCTCTTAAAGACAACACCGGCGGATCTCCTCGAGAAGATCGCTCATCTGCAGGCAGAGGCAAAAGCACTCCAGGCAGAGAATGAGTCCTTAAAGAGCAAACTGGCAAAAGGAGCGCTCGGCGATGTTATGGATAAAGTAACCGAAGTCAAAGGTGTAAAACTTCTCGCTGCATCCGTACCGGATGTCGATATGAACGGACTGCGTGACCTTGGCGACCAGCTGAAAGAAAAACTGGGAAGCGGCGTTGTTGTTCTGGCATCTGCAAAGGACGGCAAAGTAAGCCTTCTTGCCTGTCGGGTAGATGCCCTGTATGTAGAGCACAGGCTCCTTGCTTGTCGAGGCGTCTCTTACGGCCTTCTGCAAGTCTTCTATCGTGCTGATGCTCTGGTCGTTCACCTTCTGGATGATGAACCCGCGGTTGATGCCGGCATCTTTCAGCTTGCCGTTGTTCACCTTCAGCACTTCAAGTCCGTAGCTTATGTCGAGCTGCCTCTTCTGGTCGTCGGTCACCTCGCGGAAGTTGGCACCCAGCACGTCGAGGTCGGCATGCTTTACCACCTTCACGGTGCCCTGCTCGTTCTTGAGCGTCACGGTCTCTGTGTGCTTCTTCTTCTCATGCAGGTAAGTGATTGATATCTTGTCGCCGGGACGCTTCCTTGCTATGATTTCCTGGAGCTCGGCCATCCTTGTCACCTTTTCGCCATCCACGGCAACGATTACGTCGCCTTCTTTTATTCCGGCGTCAGAAGCGGCGCCGTCCTCAAGCACCTTTGCAACGTAGATGCCTTCCATAGTGCCCAGGTCAATGTCCTTGCCTTGGTCTTTCTGGCTGTCAACATAGTCTTTTACGTTGCTTCCCTGTATGCCTACCCATGCACGCTGCACAGTGCCATACTTCTTGAGGTCGTCTACCACCTTGTTCATTATGGTTGTCGGTATGGCAAATCCGTAGCCGCTGTAAGAGCCCGTCTGCGAGTAGAGCATGGCGTTGATGCCCACAAGTTCGCCGCGGGTGTTGACAAGGGCTCCGCCGGAATTGCCCGCATTGATGGCGGCGTCGGTCTGTATGAACGACTCAATGCTGTTGGCCCCGAGCGAGCGCGCCTTTGCACTTACGATGCCGGCGGTGACCGTATTGTTGAGTCCGAGGGGGTTGCCCACTGCCAGCACCCACTCGCCAACCTTGATGTCGTCGCTGTTGGCAATCACGATGGCAGGCAGGTTCTTGCCGTCAATCTTGATGAGGGCCAGGTCGGTGGTCTTGTCGGCGCCAATTATCCTTGCCGAATACTCCTGGTTGTCGTTCAGTGTGACGGTCAGCTCGTCGGCACCGTCAACCACGTGGTTGTTTGTTACGATGTAGCCGTCGGCCGAGATTATCACGCCCGAGCCGGTGGCAGTCTTCCTCGGGGTTTGCACCTGGCGCTTTTGCGAGCCGCCGTTGCCGCGTCCGAAGAAGCCGCCGAACGGGTCGAAGAAGAAATCGCTGAACGGGTCGCTCTGTACGTCGATGGTCTTCACCTTGCTGTTTTGCACGTATTTTATATGCACGACAGAGGGGAGGGCCTTTTCGGCAGCGTAGGTTAAGTCAACGGGTTGCCCTGCCGGCGTGGCGGCACCTGCCTTGTTGAAGGCTGCGACCGAGAATACAATCGCCACCAGGCATACGGCCGGCAGCAGATAATTGATGATCTTTTTCATTCTTTTATTGTTTTATATTCATTAATACTGTTCGTTTTGATGTCTGCAAATATAGACGCAAATTTTTGAAATCTGTCATTTTGTCCTATTCTTTTGTCTGATTTTAACAGTTGAAACAAACGACTTAACTACAGTTTGCGGTTGGTATTTGAAGACTAAAAAAACGTAAACATAATATGGTTTAAAATGTCTTTAAGTTCCTGACAGGCTATGCCGCAGCAAGGCTTCGGGCCCGGCGTTGGCGATGACCCGTGGCGTTGCAACATGTGGCGGCGGCTTGGCCGTGATGCCCGGCATGCCTTAGCGCGGTGTAAATATATTTTCTTGCAAACGTTTACACAACAAAAAAGCCCGTGGGGCGTTTCGCCGTGTCACTAATTTATATACCTTTGCAGTGTGAAAAGCAGCAGCGTGGGGTATACAGCGGGTTTGTTGCAGCCTCCGTTGCCCTTGTTTCCGTCTGTTTAATAATATGAACCTAAGCAAGACATAAAATGGAAAGAACGTGGAGATGGTTTGGCAAGAACGACAAGATAACCCTTGCCATGCTAAAAGAAATTGGTGTGCAGGGCATTGTGACCGCATTGCACGACGTGCCCAACGGCGAGGTGTGGTCGCGCGAAAAGATAAGCGACTTGCGCAAGTACATCGAGAGTTACGGCATGCGTTGGTCGGTGGTTGAGAGTCTGCCTGTGTGCGAAAGCATAAAGTATGCGGGCCACGACCGCGACCACCTCATAGCCAACTACAAGGAGAGCCTCAAGAATCTTGCTCTTGAGGGCATACATACCGTTTGCTACAACTTCATGCCGGTGCTTGACTGGGCCCGCACCGACCTGGAGCACCCCAACCCAAACGGCACAACCAACCTTTATTTCTCGCATGCTCAGTTTGCTTATTTCGACATTTGCATACTGAAGCGCGAAGGAGCAGCTGCCGACTGGCCTGCAGATGTGTTGGAGGAAGTGGAGAAACTGAAGAAGACCATGACTCCCGACGACGATCACAAGCTGGTGGAAAACATCATCGTGAAGACGCAGGGGTTTGTCAGCGGCAACATCCGCGAGAACGATGAGCACCCGGTGGAGCTCTTCCGCCAGTTGCTCGACCTGTACAAGGGCATCACCAAAGACCAGTTGCGCGAGAACATGCGCTATTTCCTCGAGGCGATAATGCCCGTATGCGATGAGTACGACATGCGCATGTGCGTGCATCCCGACGACCCGCCATTCCCCATCCTGGGCCTGCCGCGCATAGTGACGTGCGACGAAGACATCAGGTGGTTCCTCAATGCCGTCGACAACCCGCACAACGGCCTCACGTTCTGCGCCGGGTCGCTGTCGGCCGGGGCCCACAACGATGTGGTCGACTTGGCCCGCAAGTATGCCGGACGCACATGGTTTGTCCATCTGCGCTCTTGCCACGTGTTCCCGAACGGCGACTTTACCGAGGCGTCGCACCTGGGCGGGCGCGCCGACATCATAGAGCTGGCCCGCATATTCGAGAAGACCAACCCCGAACTGCCCATGCGCGTTGACCATGGAATGACCATGCTCGGCGACGAGAGCAGGGGCTACAATGCCGGTTACAGCTTCCTCGGGCGTATGTTTGCCATGGGGCAGGTGCAGGGAATACTTGCCACCGTCGACCGAGAGCTCGGCATAGAGTACAAGCAGCCGGGCTTTTACGAGTGATGGCGCCTTCATCTTAATATATAACAAAGGTTTACTGCCGGCATAGGCCGGCCGAAATAAGATATCAGGAAATGAAAAACTTGTTTGACATAAAGGATTACGTGGTAGTAATCACCGGCGGTACGGGTGTGCTTGGGCGCGCCATCGCCAAGTATTTGGCACTCAACGGGGCCAAGGTTGTGATATTGGGCCGCAAGGAAGAAGTGGGCCGCGAGATAGTGGCCGACATCGAGAAAGAGGGCGGCTGCTGTGAGTTTATGAAGACCGACGTGATGTCGTTGCCGACCGTGCAGGGCAATTGCGACGAGATAATGGCAAAGTATGGGCGCATAGACACGCTGCTCAATGCTGCCGGGGGCAACATGAAGGGGGCTACCATCGGCCCCGACCAGAACTTCTTCGACCTCGAGCCAACACAGTTCCAGACGGTGCTCGAGCTCAACCTCACCGGTACGGTTATACCCACACAGGTGTTTCTGAAGCCGATGGTGGCCCAGGGCAAAGGCTCGATTATCAATTTCTCGTCGATGGCTGCCTTCCGCCCGATGACACGCGTGTGCGGCTATGCCGCCGCAAAGGCCGGTATTAGCAACTTCACGGCCTTCATGGCCACAGAGTGTGCCAAGAAGTTTGGCGAGGGCATACGCGTCAATGCCATTGCCCCGGGCTTCTTCATCACCGAGCAAAACCGCTCGCTTCTGACCAATCCTGACGGCTCTTACACCCAGCGAGGCCAGGACGTGATACGCCAGACGCCATTCGGGCGTATGGGTGAGCCCGAGGAGCTGTGCGGCACCATACACTACCTGATGAGCGATGCGGCAAAGTTTGTCACAGGTACGGTGGCCGTTGTCGACGGAGGCTTCAATGCCTTTGCCATGTAAGACTGCGGATAAGCAATTTGATGAATGATAGTAGAGGCGGACTCCGGCGCATGGCGCCGGTGCTCCGCCTTTTCTGGCTGGAAGGCAGCTGTGGCTTAATGGGCTTCGGCCATGCGGCGCTCGGTGAGATTCATGCCCGTGGGCTACGGGTTTGGCCTGTGAAAATAGTTTACTCTTTGCCATGTGGCCACGTTGCTTGCCATCAGTTGGCTGCTATGACGGCAGGCGGCTGGATGGCTGTGGGGGCCTGTTGCCTGCCACTTGGTGTGCGTGGGCAATGTGTCTTTATTGTTGTCGTTGCATGCCGGTGCAATCGTCGGCAGCCGGCGGCCGCGACCTATCCTGCAGGTTCACCCCGTGGGTGGGGGTGTTGCATGGTTGGCGGCGCTGCGGTCGGCTGGCCTGGTTGCGCGCAATGTCACAATCGGCCTGTTGGATTTGCTGTTGGGCTAACCCGCTGGGTGCCAAGCGGTTGGTGCATGGATGCTGAGTCGGTCGAAGAAATGGCCCATTTGGGGTTCTGATATGGGCCGTTTTGCATTGCCAAACGGCCCGTGTCGTGGTGCCGAACGGGCCGTTCTGCCCATGCACACTTAGGAGGCAGCTGTCTTGTGGCGCGCCATGCGTCATCGGCCGGTGGCGCACTGTGGGGCGAGCGCTGCTTTTTGCGTCATCATCGGGCGTTTCGCCATGTCCCGTGAGGCATGCCTTGTGTTCTGGTGCAACCATGTTTGTGCTTCGACGGCTCCCGATGCTTCGTTTTGTTTGCCCTGTTGCTTACAACGTCGGAATGTTTATCCCGGATGTCGGCGGCCGGTTGCGATTGGCATGGTGTGTGCTGTTGCGCGGCATCCTCGGCAAGGGGGTATGGCCGCCGTGGCGGTGCGTGCCCGCCAACGTAAACCTTTACGTTATAAATATTATCCCAATTATTTGCATGAATGCCAAAAACGCCGTATCTTTGCAATACGCAACAAGAACAAAATTATAATACATTATTATGAAACCATTAAACAAACATTTTGCGCCCAAGAGCGTTATGCCCGAAAAGGTAATCCAATTTGGTGAGGGCAATTTCCTCCGTGCTTTTGTTGACTGGATTATCTGGAACATGGATCAGAAGACCGACTTCAATGGTTCTGTGGTTATTGTTCAGCCGCTGGAGCATGGAATGGTCGACTGGCTCAACGGCCAGGACTGCCTGTACCATGTCAACCTGCAGGGCCGCGAGAATGGACAGCCTGTCAATACGCTCGAGCGTATCGACGTGGTTAGCCGTGCGCTTAATCCATACACACAGAATCAGGCATTCATGGCATTGGCCGACCAGCCTGAGATGCGTTTCGTAATCTCTAACACAACCGAGGCCGGAATTGCTTTCGACCCGTCGTGCAAGCTCGACGACGCGCCGGCAGCATCTTATCCCGGAAAGCTCGTGCAGCTGCTCTATCGCCGCTGGCAGACTTTCAACGGCGACCCGACCAAGGGACTCATCATATTCCCCTGCGAATTGATTTTCCTCAACGGCCATGTGCTCAAGGATTGCATCAACAAATATATCGAGCTGTGGAAGCTGCCGAAGGAGTTCAAGGAGTGGTTCGACAACAGTTGCGGCGTTTACGCCACACTCGTAGACAGGATTGTGCCCGGATTCCCGCGCAAGGAGATTGCCGAGATTCAGGAGAAGATAAGCTATCGCGACAACCTTGTGGTTCAGGCCGAGAACTTCCACCTGTGGGTTATCGAGGCTCCGAAGGAGGTTGCCAACGAGTTCCCTGCCGACAAGGCCGGGTTGCACGTGCTCTTCGTTCCGTCGGAGGAGCCTTACCACAAGCGCAAGGTGACATTGCTCAACGGCCCTCACACGGTGCTTTCGCCTGTGGCTTTCCTCAGCGGGGTCAACATCGTGCGCGATGCCTGCAACCACGAGGTCATCGGCAAGTATATACACAAGGTGCAGTTTGACGAGCTAATGCAGACTCTTGACCTGCCGATGGAGGAGCTTGAGAAGTTTGCAAAGGACGTATTGGAGCGTTTCGACAACCCGTATGTAGACCACCAGGTGACGAGCATCATGCTTAACTCGTTCCCCAAGTTCTGCGCCCGCGACCTGCCAGGTGTCAAGACATACCTCGAGCGCAAGGGTGAGCTGCCAAAGGGCCTCGTGTTCGGGCTTGCTGCAATCATCACTTACTATAAGGGAGGCAAGCGTGAGGACGGAACCGAGATTGTGCCCAACGACTCTCCGGAGATTATGGACTTGCTCAAGGAACTCTGGGCAACGGGAGACACGCAGAAGGTTACCGACGGTGTGCTCGGCGCTACGTTCATCTGGAACGAGGACCTCAACGAAATCAAGGGCCTCAACGGTCTTGTCAAGCAGTATCTTGACCTCATCCAGGAGAAGGGTATGCTTGAGGCCGTCAAGACAATACTGTAATTTCAGTGCATCAAGATAGGAATTATTTTTTATAGTTAATGTGGGCATTGGGAGCTGTGAGGGTTCTCAGTGCCCTTTTTCGCTGTTTTCAAGATATGGAAGATGTAAAGCAACTCCTGGCGGAATATGCCAGACGGTATGAGACCCCCGACTTCCTTCCGGCCGACCCGAGCTGTTTCATGCATAAGGTTGACGGCGACCTGAACAGGGAGACGCTGGCTTTCATAGCGTCGTGCCTTAGCTATGGCAGCAGGAAGCAGTTTTTCCCGAAAATCCAGTATGTGCTCGATTGTGCTCATGGCGAAGTGTACGACTGGGTGGTGTCTGGCAACTTTTCGGCAGACATACCCGACGATGACTCCAGATGCTATTACCGCTTGTATACATTCCACACGATGAACCGCTTTCTTCATGCCCTTAGGGACATGCTCTTGGAGCATGGGTCGATAGGCAGGTTTGTGGAGCGCAATGCCACCGACGGTTATTCGGCAGTGGTGGCTATATGCGGGTATTTTGCCTCAAAGGACATAGAGGTAATCATTCCAAAAGACACTAAGTCGGCTTGCAAGCGCGTGTGCATGTTCCTAAGGTGGATGGTGCGCGATGGCTCGCCTGTCGACTTGGGCCTGTGGGGGCATTTCATAGATAAGCGAACGCTTATAATGCCCATGGATACGCATGTGGTGCAGGAAGCGGTCAGGCTTGGGCTGCTCTCCAGCAAGGCGGCTTCGATGTCGGCGGCGAGGAAACTGACCTCGAAGATGGCCGAGATATTTCCCGACGACCCGCTCAAGGGCGACTTCGCCTTGTTTGGTTACGGTGTCAACCACTGCCGCATGACGTGGCAGGCGCAGGCCGCCCGGAGAATAGAAAAAGGGGATTGGAAGCCATTCCAATCCCCTTTGTTACTTCGCCTCTGGCTATGTTGCAGCCTGTGGCGGTTGTCAGTAGCTCCTTGCTATGATGACACGGCATTTCGCCGGCTTGCCGCTCACCATGTCGACGCCCGGAGTCTGCTCGTAAGCGAACGGGACGCAGCGTATTGTGGCCTGTGTCTCTTCTTTTATCTTTGCCTCGGTCTCGGCCGTGCCGTCCCAATGGCAGAGGAAGAAACCGCCGTCCTTGATGCGCTCCTTGAACTCTTCGTAATTGTCGCATTCATATACGTGAGCGTCGCGGAATGCCCTTGCTTTCTCGAATATGTTCTTCTGGATGTCGTCGAGCAGGGTGGTTATGTGCTCCACGATGCCCTCGAGCGGCAGTGTTTCCTTTTCGAGCGTGTCGCGCCTCATCAGTTCTATCGTGCCGTTCTCCAGGTCGCGGCCACCCATTGCCAGCCTTACGGGCACGCCCTTCAGCTCATAGTCGGCAAACTTGAAGCCCGGACGCTTGTTGTCTGTGTCGTCGTATTTCACGCTGATGCCTTTCTCGCGCAGTGCGTTTATTACCGGTGTAAGCTTCTCGGTGATTGCGGCCAGCTGGTCGGCTCCCTTTGTTATGGGTATGATAACCACCTGTATGGGGGCCAGTTTCGGCGGAAGCACCAGTCCGTTGTCGTCGGAGTGGGTCATGATGAGGGCTCCAATGAGTCGTGTCGACACACCCCACGAGGTGGCCCAGACGTACTCCGGCTTGTTGTCCTTGTTCAGGAAGGTAACGTCGAACGCCTTGGCAAAGTTCTGGCCGAGGAAGTGGCTCGTGCCGCTCTGCAGGGCCTTGCCGTCTTGCATCATCGCCTCGATGGTGTAAGTGTCCAGCGCTCCGGCGAAGCGCTCGGTCTCGCTCTTCACGCCTTGAAGCACGGGGACGGCCATCCAGTTCTCCGCGAAGTCGGCATATACCTTCAGCATCTGCTGTGCCTCGGCTTCGGCTTCCTCGCGGGTGGCGTGCGCGGTGTGGCCTTCCTGCCACAGGAATTCGCTTGTGCGCAGGAATGGGCGCGTGCGCATCTCCCATCTCATTACATTGCACCACTGGTTGCACAGCAGTGGCAGGGCGCGCCAAGAGTGTATCCAGTTTTTGTATGTATTCCATATTATGGTCTCTGAGGTGGGGCGGATAATCAATTCTTCTTCCAGACGGGCGGCGGGGTCTACTTCAACTCCGCTCTTGTCTTCTTTGGCACGGAGGCGGTAGTGGGTCACTACGGCGCATTCCTTGGCAAAACCTTCAACGTGTTCGGCTTCTTTAGACAGGAAAGACTTTGGTATCAGGAGCGGGAAGTATGCGTTTTGCACGCCTGTCTGCTTGAACATCAAGTCCAGCTGATGCTGCATCTTTTCCCATATTGCGTAGCCGTATGGCTTGATTACCATGCAGCCCCTTACAGCGGCCTGCTCTGCGAGGTCGGCTTTCACGACAAGGTCGTTGTACCACTGGCTATAGTTGTCAGCCCGTTTAGTTAAATCCTTCAATTCTTTAGCCATATCAAAACAGTATATTTAATATTTTTTGACTGCAAAATTACAAAAAAAACTTGGAAATGTGGTGGAATATCAATAAATAGATTACCTTTGCATATCGAATTTTATGTTCAACAATCAAAATTATACCACAATGAGAAAACTTAAAGTATTTACATTAATCCTGTGCTTAGGCATTGTCTTTGCCGCATGTAACAACACTCAAAAGGGTGCAGCCATTGGTACCGGAGGCGGCGCCGTGCTGGGTGCCATCGTTGGTAAGCTGGCCGGAAACACAGCTGTAGGTGCTGCCGTTGGTGCTGCCGTTGGTGCCGGAACCGGAGCTATCATAGGCAAGCACATGGACAAGGTGAAGGCCGAGGCTGAGCAGGTGGAGAACGCCCAGGTTCAGGAGGTTAAGGATGCCAACGGACTTGACGCCGTCAAGGTGACCTTCGACTCTGGCATTCTGTTCGCTACCAACAAGTCAGACCTGAACGCTGCCGCCAAGACATCGCTCGCAAAGTTTGCCACAGTGCTCAACAACAATAAGAATTGTGACATCGCCATCTATGGCCATACGGACAACACGGGCAACGACGGCATCAACCAGCCGCTTTCTGTAAGCCGTGCCACGAGCGTTGCCAACTACCTGAAGAGCTGCGGTGTGTCGTCTGCACAGATTAAGACCATCGAGGGCCAGGGCTCATCAAACCCTGTTGCCGACAACTCTACGGCTGCCGGTCGCCAGCAGAACCGCCGCGTGGAAGTGTACATGTATGCCAGCCAGGCAATGATTCAGGCTGCAGAGAACGGGACATTGCAGTAAGATAGTATTTTGTCGGGATGTTTATTCTGAAGAAAATACGCTCTATATTGAAGTGGATGGTGGTTGCCTTTTTCGGCACCACCATTCTTTCTGTTGTCCTGCTTCGTTTTCTTCCGGTTTATTTCACTCCGCTAATGTTCATCAGGCTTGTGCAGCAGGGGGGCAGGGGGGAGGAACTGCGCCTGCACCACAGGTGGGTTTCGCTTGACGAGATTTCTCCTTATCTGCCTCAAGCGGTGATGGCCAGCGAAGACCAGCGATTCCTTGTGCACCACGGTTTCGACTTCAAGGCCATAGAGAATGCCGCCAAGCACAACATGCGCAGCGGCAGCAAGCGTAAGCTTGGGGCCAGCACCATATCGCAACAGACGGCGAAGAATGTGTTTCTGTGGCCCGGGCGTACTTGGGTGCGCAAGGGCTTGGAGGCTTATTTCACCGCACTGATTGAGCTTATGTGGAGCAAGCAGCGCATAATGGAGGTTTACTTGAACTCAATTGAGATGGGCGACGGCATTTACGGGGCCGACGCGGTGGCCGAGCGGCATTTCGGTTGCCGGGCCAGTGAGCTCACCAAGGGGCAGTGCGCGCTGATTGCTGCCACGTTGCCCAACCCGCTTAAATATGACTCGGGTGCCCCAAGCCCGTATGTCAAGCGGCGTAAGCAACGCATATTGCGCGAGATGCGGAATGTGAAGATGCTTCCCGAAGAAGGCGAGGACGCCGCGAAGTGACAGCCTTCACGGTATTTGGCTGATGCGGCCGTGGCCAAATGCCGGGCCGTCATGGCCGTGGGTGCCTAATCCGTTGGTTTACAATGTATTGCATTATGTGCCGTTTTGCGTTGCAAAACGGCACATAATGCTTTGTGAAACGGCCTGTTTCATTATGCCGAACGGCTTGTCGTGCACATTGTCCTCATGTCGTTGACTGTGCGCCTCCAAGGGCGTTGAAATGATGTGACACGCTGCCATTGACTTCGAGGCAGGCACTGCCTCAATGCCCACGTACTATTTTGAGTAGAAATCAATCATCCTTGTAAGGGCCTGTTGGCATACGGCGCAGAAGTCGGGCACGTCGTTGGTGCGCATGCGGCATTTTTCCACACCTCTGAAAACGCCTTGCTTCTGGTAACCTCCACCCTCGATGAGCGATGCCTTGCCCTGCTTTATCAGATTCTCCCATTTGCCTTTGAAGTTGTGCTTGGTGGTGAGGTTGGGCTCCCACGGCTCTGTGTCGGGGAAATACATGGGGTCGTCGTTGCCATATTCATACTCGTCGCCCAGTCCTCCGAAGCTGTGCCCGAACTCATGCACCACTACCGGCTTGAATTGGTTGCCTCGGGTGTACGACAGGTTGTAGGAGTTGTAAATGCCGCCACCGCCATATTTGGCAGTGTTCACAAGGATGATGATGTGTTCGTAGGGCGTGCCTGCAAGTTTGTCGTGCAGGTCTTTTATGTTTAGTGTGGTCAGGTAGCGGTCGCTGTAGAACGTGTCAAAGTGCGAGCTCAGTGCCGTGGTTTTCCAAATCCCGTTGGCCGGTTCGCTTGTGCCGCTGTCGGCAGAAGGCGACATGACGGCCACAATGTTGAAGCGGTTGCGCAACTGCTTGAACGGTTCGTGGGCAAACAGGGCCTCGGTGGCGTCTTTTGCATCGTTCAAGAATGCTTCCATCTCGTCAGAGCGGTATCCCTCGGCCACGTAGGCTATGTGTATGCACCGTGTGGTGTCGGCTGCTTTCTGGATTGTCTGGTATGGTGTTACGTGTTCAAAGCCAATGCGGCGTATCAGTATGTCGGCCGGGTCAACGGTGTGTGTTAGCGACGCCGTGATGCGGTTGTGGTAATCGCGCAGTTCTACAGTAATGTCGACAGCCTGCCTGGGGTAGGGCACGAGGAAGACGTTTTCAAACGACTTGCTCGTGTGCTTTGCCTCGGCCGTTGCCAGCCACTCCTGGAACAGCGTGGAGAACGAGTGGCGGTAAATCACCTGTCCGCTGCCTTTGTCTTTTACGGTAATCTGTCCGTTGCCGGCCACGGGCAGTTCGTCCAGCCGTTGCCTGCGCCCGTCCCATCGCGGTATGAGGCATTGTCCGTCTACGTATATTGCCTGGCGCGATGTGTCGCCGGCAAAGATGTAGTCGAGCCTCAGTGTGCTGTCTGCGAAAAACTTGTCGAATTGTTGTGCCGTGGCGTTGGCGCACATCAATGCCGCCATGGCGATGGTGCATAATAATCTGTTCATATATGTTTCATTAATTGTTTTATGTAGCTTCTGTTCCAGTCGTCGGGGTGCAGCCTGAGGCCGTCGTAGTCGAGGATGTCGATGTCGATGTCGATTCTTCCGGCTGCGGTTCCTTGCGCCGAACGCCCGCATTGGGCTTCCATCAGCTTGGTTGCCTCTGTCAGTTCGTCCAGCGTCAGGCTTGTCTGTCCGGCAACCATGCTGTTTAGGAACATGCCCGCAGCCTTGCCCACGGGTTCGGTCCACATGGCTGGTGTCTGCCTGCTGATGTCCACCACGCCGCCAATCAGTGTGAGTGCCCTGTTTAGGTTTGCCTCATGGTCGGCGTTCGACCCCAGCGCTATAATCACTCTGTGAGTCAGAGGGTTACTTGATGAGCTCTTTCTTGAGGAATCTGTCAAACTGTTCATGATACCCATTGAATACGTTAATGTCGACCTCGCCGTGTATTCCGTCCACCCTGCCGTCGGGGCACAGCTGCCAGTACACAAGCTTAATGTCGGGCTTGTATTCCCCGTAGCGGGCTATCCAGATGTTGTAGTTCTTCTTTATGTCGGGTGCACGGTTGAGGTGCTTGTTGACGAACGACTGGCTGACATACAGTATCGGCCTTACCCCGGTGTGCCTCCTTACAATGTTCATCCACGTCCTGACGCTGGCGAACAGTTTGTCGATGCCTCCCATTGCTGCTATCTGCCTCTCGGTAGGCTCAACATCGAGCACCGGAGGCAGGTCGCCGCTCCTGAAGCACGAGTTGCGTATGAAGTGCCTGGCCTGTGCCTGTGCCGTGCTTCTGGTCGAAAAGAAATGGTATGCGCCGCAGTGTATGCCGTGCTTTCGTGCCTGCAGGTAGTCGGCCCTGTAGTATCTGTTGCGTATCGAGGTGCCTTCGGTTGATTTTATGTATATGAAAGACACTGGATAGTCGACGGTGCCGCTTATTTTCTTCGTGCTTATCCGCCCGAGGTCGGTTATGCGCAGCTTGCCCCAATGTATTGGGTAGTAGCGCCTTCCGCGTCCGTGCTGGTAACGGGATATGTCTATGCCGTATATTCTTTCCGACGTGTAGTTCAGCCTTTCGCCCCGATAGACATCGGCCTGCCACTCTCCGGCCCTGAGCCTCTCGCTGTCTACGGAAAATCCGAAACCGTTGCGGCTGTCGCCTTTCCAGTGCCCTTCATAGTAAGTGCCGTTGTGACGGGTGTAAGTGCCGTGCCCGTGGGCGTCGAGCCCTGCCGAAAACAATCCTCGGTAGATGCCGGAGGTGTCGCTTCGAAGCCCTGTGGTCAGGGTGTCTGCCTTCCAAACGCCAGAAATTATTCTTCCTGCCGAGTCGGTGCCTATGCCATGTCCTTCGTTTGGCACCTTGAGCCAGATGCCGTTTTTCCATCTTCCGCCGTTGCATGCCACAAACACTTCCTTGGGCTTTCCTGGCCTGGCCTGGGCTTTTTGGATGCAGGTGTGGTCGACTTTTACTTTTGCCTTTGGGCCTATCGACTCAAGGGCGTCGGCCAGTTGCCTAAGCGAGGCTATTTCTTTCTCTGTCGCCGTGTAGTGTCCGGCCACCATGTCGTAGCCTTCGTCTTGCACACCGTGCACCTTCAGGTAGTATCCCATTTCGTCCATGGTGGCCTCGAGAAACGCAATCCTGTTTTCCAGGCTGTCTTTGCTGTGCCTGATTATGGCGCGCAGTTCGCTGGCATACGGAGCGGTTGCACTGCCAAACATTATGGTTTTGCTGTCAAACGTGATGCCCGTCAGTGTTGAGTCGTTGCTGATGCCTGTGAAATAGAGGATGTTGTTGCCATCTGCCGAAAGCGTGTTGTAAGAGCGGATGGCCGTTTGCGGCATGGACTTTTCTATGCCGCCGAATATGCCAAAATGCCATGTAAGGACGGCAGTTGCGGCTACTGCGAGTGCTGCAACTGCTGCGAAGAATGTCCTTTTCTTAATGACTATGTATCCTTCCATTTAAAAAAAGACCACACGAAAGCCCACCGGGGCGGGCTTGACGTATGGTCATGGATTGAGATTATTGATGTTTCAGCCGGCGTCAGGCATTCATCGACAAGAGGAATTCCTCGTTGCTTCTTGTCTGTATGAGCCTGTCGCGCACAGTGTTCATGGCTTCTATCGGGTTCATCTCGCTGATGAACTTGCGGCATACCCACATCCTGTTGAGTGTGGTCGGGTCTTGCAGCAGGTCGTCGCGGCGAGTGCTTGACTGCACAAGGTTGACAGCGGGGAATATTCTCTTGTTGCTCAGCGAGCGGTCAAGCTGCAATTCCATGTTGCCGGTGCCCTTGAACTCTTCGAAAATGACCTCGTCCATCTTCGAGCCGGTGTCAATCAGCGCTGTGGCAATAATTGTCAGCGAGCCGCCATTCTCTATGTTGCGGGCTGCTCCGAAGAATCTCTTGGGCTTTTGGAGGGCGTTGGCGTCGACACCTCCGGTGAGAACCTTGCCACTGGCTGGGCTCACTGTGTTGTAAGCGCGGGCAAGGCGGGTGATGGAGTCGAGGAAGATCACCACGTCGTGACCGCATTCCACCATGCGCTTGGCTTTTTCCAACACGATGCCGGCAATCTTAACATGGCGGTCTGCCGGCTCGTCGAAGGTCGAGGCTATCACTTCTGCATTTACCGTGCGGCTCATGTCGGTCACCTCCTCGGGGCGTTCGTCGATGAGAAGCATCATCAGGTATGCCTCCGGGTGGTTGGCGGCAATGGCGTTGGCTATGTCTTTCATGAGGATGGTCTTACCCGTTTTGGGCTGTGCCACGATGAGGGCGCGCTGCCCTTTGCCTATTGGCGAGAACAGGTCTACTATGCGTACGCTTGGGTTTGTGGTGGCTTTGTCACCGCAAAGCTTGAATTTCTCGTCGGGGAAGAGTGGGGTCAGATGCTCGAAGGCCACGCGGTCGCGCACTTCTGCGGGGTTTCTTCCATTGATTGTGCGCACGGTGCTAAGCGCAAAATACTTTTCGTTGTCGTGTGGCGGGCGCACGGTGCAGTCCACGACATCGCCTGTTTTCAGTCCGTATTTCTTTATCTGCTGTGGTGATACATATATGTCGTCGGGTGACGAGAGGTAATTGTAGTCGCTTGAACGCAAGAATCCGTATCCGTCGGAAAGCACTTCAAGCACGCCGTTGCCGCTTATTATGTCTGCGAAATCAAAGGCGGGCTTCTGCATTCCAGTCTGTTGCTGGGCGTGTTGGTATTCAAGGTCGGGTTGTTGCATGGTGGGCCTGTCGAATATGTCGAGTGTCGGCATGGCTCCCTGGTCTTCTATCGGCAGGTCGACAACAGTGATAAAGTCCGTTCCGTCTCCCGGGTCGCCATCCCAAACCCCTGTGGGGCTGAATTCCGTTTTTGCTTCGTCCTCTTGGTTGCGCTGCGTCATCTTCTCCTGAAGCTGTGCTATCAGGCTTTTGTCGGCGGGCGTTTCGTCTGCATTGTCGGCGCTGCCGAAGGCGGCTTCCGGCACAGCGCACTGTATGTCGTCGTTGGTTTCGTTTTCTTGGGCAACCTCTTCAACCGGCTCTTCTGCGCTTTCCGTCACAGGCTCAACGGCTTCTTCTTTTGCCGTTTCCTGCGCTATTTCCTTGCTGGCCTTGGCCGCTTTGCTTTTGGCGGGCGCTTTAACGGGTTCAGCAGGAGCCTCTTCTGCCGGTTCGTTGTGTTCTTCTGGTGCTGGTATTGCCGGCAGGTCATTGAAAAGCGAAGCCGGTTTTGACTCGGCGGCTTTGCTTTGTTTGTTTTTCAAGTCGAAGTTTTCGCCGTCCTTGCCGTTGACAGTGTAAACCTTGTTCGTATCTTTTTTTACTATTCTTGTTCTTTTTCGCTTTGGTGCGGCTGTCGAATTCATGGCACTTTCTTCTGCGGCTTTATCCAGGATGGAATAAACCACGGTCTCAAGCTCGTCGTCTGGTGAAACTTTGATGCCCAATTGCTCTGCGATACCCATCAGTTGGACGGTATCCATCGATTCTAGTTCTTCTTTTGTATACATACTATTATTTAGTATAATCTTGTTTGCTTGTGAAAAATTGAGGTAGAAGCGTTTCGCGGATGGAAACGTTGTTTTAAACATTTGCAAAGGTAGTAATTTATTCTTAAACATCCAAATAAATCATCTATGAATGTAAGGCGAAATTGATAAGAGTTGACATAGGTTGCCGATTGGCTTCGGGTGTGGTTCGGCAGCATAGTCATGATGGTTGGGCGATGCTTGTGCTAGTTGTTGCGCAATAAAGAGCAAATTGTAATCTCGCCACCCTTGTTTTGTGGTCTTGGCCTATGGAAAATACTTCTTTTATTGGATAAAAATGAAGAAAATACGGAAATGTGTTATATAACATAAAAAATAATTTGCACAGGAAGTCAGAAATAGCTACCTTTGCCACCGTTATCCTGAATACAATCTTTTTACCTTAAAACGGCTAATACCTATTGAGTAATGCCTCCCACTGTGAAGTGGGGGGCGTTTTTGTTTTTTCCGGTCATCCTCCTGTCTTTCCGCGGCCCGCCTGCCGGTGTCTTGCCTGCCGCCTGCTATGGGCTTTTCCGTGGCCACAGGTGGTGGCTTGGCGTTGCGCAACAAAAAAGGATGCCCAAAGAAGGACATCCTTTTTGTTGAGGTACCTAGCAGAGTCGAACTGCTCTACACGGTTTTGCAGACCGTTACCTAACCGCTCGGCCAAGGTACCAATGTTGGTTTTGCGGGTGCAAAGGTAACACATTAATTTGGATTGTCCAAATTATTTTGCAATTATTTTTTCTGTTTTATAGTAAAATGCCACATATATTGCTTTTGGCCTGCAGTTGTTCTGTCCGTTGGGCTCATTCGTGGTGGTATGGCTCTCCTTTTATTATAGTGCACGCCCTGTATATCTGTTCGCTTATGATTAGCCTTATCATCTGGTGCGAAAACGTCATCCTCGACAGCGATATCTTGTCGTTGGCCCTGTCGTACACCTGTTTTGAGAAGCCGTAGGGGCCGCCTATGGCCAAAATGAGACGCTTGGCCGAGTTGCGTTGCCTTTCGAGCCACGCCGCAAACTGAAGGCTCGTAAACTCACTGCCGTGCTCGTCGAGAAGCACCAGCGTGTCCGTCGGACGCACTTGCTTGAGTATTTGTTCGCCTTCTATCGTTTTCTGCTGTTCCACAGTCAGGCTCTTGGTGTTCTTGGTCTCTGCTATGGTCACCGTTTCCATGGGCATGTAGTGGCTGATGCGTTCGGCATAGTCGTTGATGCCGGCCAGGAAATGCTTGTCGGTGGTCTTTCCCACCTGCAACAGGATTGTCTTCATTGCTTGCCGTATTCATGTTTGCGCTTGGGGTTCATGGGGAACCAGCCCTTCAGCACCCGTTTGCGCTGGTCGAACAATTCGCCTATCGACCAAAGGAACGAAGCTCCGACAACGCCGAATATTGACGAAACGATGACGTTTTCTATAAACAGGGCGGCTGCTACAGACGCGAGCCCGAGCACAAGGAACACCCACCACAGCCGGGTGCCTGTGTAATACTCGGTCTTTATCACTATGGGGTGGAAAATGCCAATAATCAAGAATGTGCTGACGGCTATGATAACTCCGGTGAAGTACATGGTTGATGCTTGTTATTTGTTGTTTATGGGGAATGCCTTGACAAGGCGCTTGCGTTCTTTCTTTGTTATCTGTATGGTTGTGCCGTGACGGGGCGTGAAGGCGCCGCGCGTCTCGCTGTCCTGCACATATTCAAACGTGTTGAGGTCTGAGCTCTTTGCAAACTGGTAGTTGTGGTCGCGGTAGCAGTCGTACATGAGGCACCATCCGCCCTGTATAAGCGGGAATACGCACGAGCCTTCGACGTCGCTCTTGGTTATCTCGCAGAACCCCGGGCGCAGCTTCCATGTGTCGGGAGAGTGCAGGTCGGTGAAGGTGTATTTGCGTATGCCCTTGTGCTGGCCGGCCTTCTCGGTCTTGAAAAACAGGTGGTAGGTGCCGTTCTCGTCTTCAACGATGTCGGTGTCGATGGTGGCTTCCTTATAGTCGAACAGCACTTTGGGCGTGCCTTCCAGTCCGCTGAAGTCGGGAGTGGCGTAGCAATAGTAAACCTTGTCGTACGGTATCGACTTGTCGTCTGTAAGGAGCGAGAAGTAAACCATGTATTTTCCGGCAGACTTGTCATATATTGTCTGCGGGGCCCACACCCGGGTGACGTTGGCAAATTCGGTGCCCTTGAATCTTTCGGGGAAGTGTACGGTGTGGTGCTCCCAGTGAATCAAGTCGTTCGATTTCATCAGTACTATGCCGCGGTTGCTTGTCCAGCCCAACGAGCAGCGCATGTCGGTGGCAACCATGTAGAAAGTGCCGTCGTCGGCTCTCAGTATGTGCGGGTCGCGCACGCCCTTGCTCAGTGCTATCGTGTCGCTGCTGATGATGGGGCGTCCGCCGTTAAGCGGTGTATAGTTGAACCCGTCGTCACTGATGGCGAAGCATATTTGTTCCTGTTCGGGGGCGTTGCCTGTGAAGTATGCAAACAGATAACTTGTCATTTCTGCTTTTTTCTTTGCCAATGACATTGTCGCGGTGGCAGGAAAGCACAGAGTGGCGATAAGTGCTACTAATAGTTTTCTTGTCTTCATGTTGATATGATTTATTTCCTTGTTTTGGTTTATGTTGCTTGTTGTCAGTCGGTTGCGGACTTTTCGTGCCGTTGTCTGCCGACCGTTGGCCTTGGCCGGGCCATGCCTGTTTTGCCCTCTGGCCCATGGTGTGAAGCCGCTGTTGCTGGGCCGGTTTGTCAAACGGCCCGTTTCGCAATGCGATACGTGCCGTTTGGCACCGCCGTTCATGCCGTTTTGCATTGCCGTTCGGCCTGTTTTGCCCGTGGATGTGGTTGTGTGGGGTAGGGCATGAATAGTTGGCTGCATGTCGAGGCTTGCCGTTTGGCACGAATCTGTACATGCCTGCATGCTGCATTGCCGGGCGTCCGGATGGCGTGCGACCCCCAAGCCATGCAGGGGCCGCCGCCGACTCTTATTTGCAAAAGTAACAAATTAACCGGAGATTTTGAAATAAATCTCTTTATTTTTCTTGCCTACGAGCTCTTTTCACCCTGTTGCTGCCCTTGCGGCAGGGCGGCCTGTGCCACACCCGCGGGGCGCGTTTTCCTTTCTGCTCATGCCGTTACAGCAAGCCGCGCGGTGGCTTTGTGTTGCTGGCTATGGCCCGGCTGTTTGTCGCCGGCTTTCTGCCTTTTTTCCTGATTGGGTTAGGGTAGACGGCAATGAACTGGTTCATACTTTTTGCTACTTCACTGCTTGGCTCAACCCACGATGCCACATCCATTGCAGGCATTGTGCACAACGAGTGGATACAGCGGGGCGGTAGGCGGCAATTCGCTCCTCTCGAACTTCTTGGCCGGTTTTGCCGGGGCGTTCATGAATTTTGCCACACTTACCGAAGTGCCTATAATTCAGGGACTTCTGGCCTCTGGCATGGGCGATGGCCCTGCATTGGCATTGCTCCTGGCCGGTCCGTCGTTGTCGTTGCCGAGCATGCTTGTCATCAATCAGGTGATGGGGTTGAGGAAAACGGCAGTGTATGTTGCATTGGTCATCGTGATGGCCACTCTTTCCGGCTGGATATTCGGTGCTTTGTCATGATGCCTATTGGTTGGGATGACATGAGGCAAGATTGGGGCTCTGCTGACTTGATGCCGCAATTTGCGGCATCAAGTCAGGCCATTGCCGCTAAGGCTGCCTTGCCATACATTAGCATGATATCATTACTCAGATTCACGTCTTTCCGTATTGCTATCTGCCGTTAAGCTGCCTACATATTCTTTGATAGTCATTTCATACTCCTTTTTGAAGCACCTCGATAAATATTTTGATGTGTTGAACCCCACCTTCAGCGATAGCTCGGTGATGGTCATGTTTGGGTTTTGCTTTATTATCCGGCACGCCTCCTTCAGGCGTATGTTGGTGATGAATCCCGAGACATTGTAACCGGTGATGGCCTTCAGCTTATTGTAAAGGGTGGATGAGCTGACGCACATGTCACTTGCAAAAGTCTCCCTGTCGTAATCAAAGTCGTTGATGTGGGCTTTAACGCACTCTGTGGCTTTCTGCACAAAGGCATATTCAGGGTTGCTGTAGTGCTGTTCGTTGGCAGTTGAATCCGTGTTTCGTGTCAGCTGTTCTTTTATTCTTATTCGGTTTGATATTATGTTGTCAACCCTCAGCAACAGCTCGTCAAGTTTGAATGGCTTTGTGATGTAGTCGTCGGCTCCCGTTTCAAATATCTTGTACCTGTCTTCTTCTCGTATCTTGGCAGTAAGCAATATGACTGGCAATTGCCTGAACTCGTTGCTTTTCTTTATCTCGCGTGTCAGTTCCATTCCGTCCATGACCGGCATCATGACGTCTGATATAACAACGTCAAGTTCCTTGCGGCAAATAGTGTTAAGCGCCTGCTTCCCGTTTTTTGCCGTATATGTCGTGTATTTTTTGCTTAATAGCCGTTGCATGAGCTCGAGTAGTTCCTCGTTGTCCTCAACAATTAGAATCTTGAACCTATGGTCGTCGTCAACACTGTGTGAGAATCCGCTTGTTCGATGTTGTGTGCTGTCTATTTCCGTTACGTACGGGCCTATCATGTCGTTGCTGTTCATCTCTTCCGTTTCTTCCTTTGCATACTGCTTCTTGTCTGTCGGTATCCTTACGGTGAAAACAGTTCCCTGTTCAACCACACTATGGCAGTCGATGCTACCATGGTGCAGTTTGACGAGGTCGTGGGTTAACGACAGGCCTATGCCTGTGCCTGTTGTGTTTTTTCGCCTGTAGTCACCGTCGAGAAACCTGCTGTACAGGTTTTTCATCTTGTCTTTTGAAATGCCAATGCCTTCGTCTTTCACTTCCAGTATGGCTGTGTTTTTTTCCATGGTGAGCGTCACCGTTACAAGGCCATTGTCTTTGTTGTATTTTATGGCGTTCGATACAAGATTATATATTATCTTGTCTATTTTGTCTGGGTCGAACCATACGTCTTTCTGGCTGAGGCCGTTGTTGTTGACAATTAGTTTCTGTCCGCGTGCGCTTGCCATTGGCCTGATGTTATCGCATTCTTGTTCGACAAAGCCGGCCAAGTCGCCTTTGCTCACCTTCAGTTTCAACTGTCCAGCCTGCGACTTCCTGACCTCCAGTATCTGCCTCAGCAGTCGCGTGAGCCTGTTTATGTTGTTGTGTATCAGGCCATAGTCATTGACATACTGAGGAGCCTTGGCCTTTATTTCGTCGACAGCGGCCGAGATGACTGTTAGCGGTGTGAGCAGTTCGTGGGTAATGTTGGTAAACACCACCGACATCTGCAGTCTGTTTTTCGTCTTAAGGTGGTTCTTGTACCATTCGATGCAGGCAAACACCACTCCTGCCAATATAATAATGTATAGCGTGAAGGCCCACCACGACAGATACCACGGAGGCAATACCTTTACCTTGATTCCATATGGCAGTTGTTGCCAATGGCCGAAACTGTCAGATGCTTTCAGGTTGAATGTGTATGATCCCGGAGGCAGGTCTTTATACTGTGCGCTGTGTTGTGACGCATCGCCATAGTGCCACTCTTGGTCGTAGCCTTCGAGTTTGTATGCATATCTGTTTTGTTCCTGGTTGAAATATGTGAGCAGTGAAAATTCGATAGAGAACTTGCCAACTGTTGCCGGTATGGTCAACTTGCGTGTGAATACGGGCATGTCCGGCGATATTGTTTCCCTTAGTCTGGCCTCTACTTGCGCCAGTGGGGTGTTGTCGATTACTATGTCTGATATTATGAGCTTAGGCTGCCATTTGCCCTGATGGGTCATCAGGTTCTTTGGCGAAAACGCCATGATGCCGTTTCTGTTGCCAAATAGCAGCATCGAGTCGTGCTTGAAGCACATGTAAGGGCTGAATAGTCTGTGGCCAGCGCCGTCATTGTTGGCATATATGGCTACGTCAGGTTTCAGGTTTGAGTTGTCATTGCTGAATGACAGTTTTATCATGGCGCTGTTGTTTGTGAGCCATAGGTTGCCTTTGTTGTCTTCGTTTATAGTCAGAATGCCGTCGTTGCCTATATGGTATTCCTTGTTTTTAGGCTCAAACCTGTCTTCTTTTTCATTATATAAAAACAGGCCGCTGCTTTTGGATATTGCCCACAGGCGCCCGTGCGAGTCTTGCATGCACGTGGTTGACTCGCCCACGGCAAACCTTCCGTTTCGTGGGTGATAGTGGGCGAAATGCAGCGTCTGGGGCTGTGTAGGGGTGCCGCTAATCCTTATGATGCCCTCGTTTTCTGTGGCTATCCATATATTTCCGCTGTTGTCTTCGGTTATGCCCCTTACGTCGCAGTTGGTGAAATCGTCATTGCCGTTTTTCATTTTGAGTATCAAGCCATCCCCTCCCGGGAGAGCAACGCTCACGGCCGAGCGTTGCCCAATCCAAATGTTGCCGTTTTTCTGTATGTATAGTGTATTTACATAGTCATCCTTGATGAAGTTGGGAGCGTTAAGGTGGTTTAGAACGCGAGCTCTGTCGTCTTTGCCATACACAATGACACCATAGCTTCGGCTTGCCATCCATATATCCCCCTGAGCAGTCTTGCAGATTGAAGATATGCCGGCCTTTACCACCTGCTTGAATATACCAGCCCCGTTAAGCCCGGGTATTTCACTGTCGTAGAGGGTCTTGCCCGTCGTGCGGTTGTGCAGTGCTATGCCATACGGATTGAGGCCGAGCCACAGTTTCTTTCCATCATCGGTGTATATTGTTTCGATGTGGCTTATGTTTCTGTGGCTTTGCCGTTCCAGTTTCCATGACTCATACATCGGTGGAGTGGTATGTATTTGTATTATTCCATCGTTCATGGTCCCGATGTAAATGTGGCCGGAGCCGTCTGTCGCCATGCTGTTGCAGAACTTGTACTTATCTGTGTTGGTGAACTTTGTGTCGCTTTTTTCGTTGAGCATACTTATGCCGTCGCGTCCGCAGGTATATATGGTACCGGTGGCCTTGTCTTCGAGCATGTCGTGGATTATGTTGAAATTGTCGGAGTCGTTGTTGAATCGTCGCACTCTTGGCGACGAAATGTTGTCAGGATGCTCAATCAGTTCTATGCCGTGCCCCCAAGTGCCAATCCACAAGCGCTGCTTGCTGTCTATGAGCAGTTTGTAGGCAGAGTTCATGTCGTTTGTCTGCGGATACTGCTCAAGCTTGCTGCTTCCTTTGCGCAATCTGAACAGGCCGTTTATCCATGTCCCAACGTATATTGTTCCGTTCTTGTCTTCGGCAATCGATTTGACGCTGTAGTTCCTTGCATAAGGGTAGTCGTGGAATTTGCCGTCAGTCTTGTCGTAGCGTGTAAGGCCGCCGTCTGTGCCAATCCACACGGTTCCATTGCTTGAGGTGAAGAGGGTGTAGATGATGCGCTGAGTGTTTTTAGGCAAATGTAATGTCTTGAATGTGCCTTTTCGTTTGTTCATGATGGCCAGCCCGTCGCGCGTACCTATCCATATATTGTTGTCGTGGTCTTCTGTGAGCGACATTATATAGTTGTTAGGCAATATACCGGGCGAATAAGCGTCTGACTTGTATGTGCGGAAACTGTAGCCGTCGTAAGACAGCAGGCCCGAACATGAACCTATCCACATGATGCCATCGTTGTCGAGGAACACACATCCTGCTTCGTCGGTGTCGAATGCAGATATTTGGATTGGTGTTGTTATCTGATATTTCTCACCATGCGCAATGGTTGTGACGCTGAGAAATATCGACATAATTATTGGTAATATTGACGAATTGCTCATTTTGACTGATATATATAAATGCAAAGATACTATAATTTAGCCCAATGCGAAACATTTGAGTCATTTATTTTGCAGAATGTACCTGCTTGATACAAAAGACATAGTGCTATCATGTTTGTGGGGTAAGGTAGAAAGTTTGCAGCATTCTCTGTTGATTGGCGGTGGTTGTATGTATATGGGATGACGGAAGCCGTGCCATTGTAATTTGTATGCTATTTTAGTTGAAAACAAAGGCCATGGTGCCCCAATTAACTATTTCGTCCCTCCAATTAATGATAAGTTTCCCTCATGTGGCGTCTATCATGGTAATTTTGCGCAGCTAAAAACGAAAGCGTTGGCTATGGGGACAAACTTCAGGGCACTGACGATGCCCCTATGATGTCAATGCGCTATAAAACCAAATTCAATCTGACTGATATTATTAAGATTAAACCTCGAAACAATGAGCATTAAGTCTGTTGTTATTGTATGCTTGGTGGCCATGATTCCATTTGCCGTGTCCGGCCAGACAATAAAACCGGGCCGGATATGGAAAGATAATCGTGGCATTCATATCAATGCCCATGGTGGTTGTGTTATAAGTCATGGCGGTAAATATTATTGGTATGGGGAGCACAAGTCGGACGACACATCATCTGCGATGGTTGGTGTGACGTGTTATTCGTCGGAGAATCTTGTAGACTGGACTTATGAAGGCGTGGCACTCCCCGTGTCTGATGAGGCCGGGCACGATATCGAGCGTGGGTGTATTCTTGAGCGCCCCAAGGTGGTTTACAACGAAGCCACCCGTCGTTTCGTCATGTGGTTCCATCTGGAATTGAAAGGCCGCGGTTATGCTGATGCTCGTTATGGAGTAGCCGTGAGCGACTCTCCTGTTGGGCCGTTTCGTTTCATTCGTTCCGGTAGGGTAAATCCAGGCTTGTGGCCTATGGATATGTCACAGGCAGACCGAGACGTGGTAGACGCGCTTGATTTGGGTAAGTATACAGAGTGGTGGACACCCGCTTGGCGCGATGCCATAGTCAAAGGCCTTTTCGTTAAGCGTGACATGCGGGCCCACGATGGGTTGCCGGCTGGGCAGATGGCCCGCGACATGACAATATATGTGGACAGTGATGGTCGGGCATACCATATTTATTCCTCAGAAGATAACCTGACAATTCAAGTGGCTGAGCTTACAGATGATTATACGGCCCACACCGGAAAATATGTACGTGTGGCTCCGGGGGATATGAATGAGGCACCTGCCATATTTAAAAAGGATGGCAAGTATTGGATGATAACGTCGGGCTGTACAGGTTGGGATCCTAATGAAGCCCGTATGTTTTCGGCAGACAACATTTGGGGGCCATGGTTGCAACACCCTAATCCCTGCGTGGGGCCCAAAGCCGAAAAAACTTTTGGTGGTCAAGGCACATATGTATTGCATGTTGGCAACTCGTATATTTTCATGGCTGATGTGTGGCGACCGGAGTACCCAAGCGACGCACGGTATATTTGGTTGCCTATTGAGTTTGACAAGGGCAGCCCTGTGATTCGTTGGAAGACAGAATGGGCGCCTGGCAATATGTGAGTAAGGGGGATATGTTGTTGTGGCATGATACATGAACAGCCTCTGACTTGATGCTTGGAAATATCGATGACTTTTCGGAAAAATTCTTCTATAATCTGCTGAATAGCTTAAAATGAGCGATTTATAAGTGTTC
>ENA-ORNW01000843-ORNW01000843.1-human-gut-metagenome-genome-assembly--contig:-NODE-843-length-26813-cov-3.233500_pt1 | contig 26813 bp, 43 predicted proteins | sample MGYA00242121_ERZ509034 | MGnify/ENA primary metagenome ERZ509034 (study PRJEB26280, sample SAMEA2338689) | human gut metagenome | biome: human gut; feature: human-associated habitat; material: faeces... | reverse complement strand
TGAATAGCGATGACCTCATCTACCGAAAGGAATGTAATCTCAGTCATTACTTATCTTCCAGTTTTTTTATGATGTCCGCATGCTTGGTCTGAGTATGTTGCAGAGCTTTGATAAATGACTCAGACACGCCCTGCAAAGCAACTGCTGCATTAGTGGCCTTCATCATAGTCTGGCGAGCCTCATCAGACTGAAGAAGGGCATCCAATTGCTTAGTAAGCTTCATGACACCCTCCGTTATCTGTGGTGACAAATTCGATGCAATTAATTGCGCAAGATGCGTGTCTATTGTTTTCGCAGATGTTTTTACCTCATCTGCGGAAGCGATTTCATCAACTGATTTTGCACTGATGACAAGGTCGGGCTTTCCGCGCTGCGTAACTGTGACGCTTTCACCAGAGCGTAAACAGTCCAGCGTTGCAGATAAATCCGATCGCATTTGCGTGTAAGTAATGATTTTCATGGCACCCTCTCTGTACATGTACAGATTAGTGCATAATAAAAACGCGAGATCAACGATTATTGATGTTTAAGGATGCGGATCATCATTTCACCTTCACGCAGTCGTATGTTGCATACTGACGCGGCGCATCCATGCTGGCTTGCAACCACTGTGCGTTGAGAATGGCTTTGCCGTTGCGCTTGATGTACTCAAGCCCAACCCAGCGGCCGGGTTGGTCGGTTGCAACCATCCATTCTGCTTTCATGTTTTGGTAGTCATCTTTAGACTTGAGAAAAGACATTTTTTGCGTTTCAGGTTTTACCCCGTTAATAAGCATTAGTCCTTCTTTGCCCGCAGTGAGGCGATACGGCCCGCACTGAGTATCAGCTAAGGCCTCTGACGTGCCGACAACTGATAAAAGAACACCACAAATTAGAAGTTTGGCCTTACCCATCTTATACCTGCCATTTTTTAAGCGTGTCCTGACTAACCATTTCACGAGCACCACGCGCAAAACACATCAAATCCATGTACCACGCCTGACCTCTGGTGTCGCCAGTATAGTCGATAGCTTTGACGATATAAACGCCATCCGTCGCAATGCTGGCAGCCTGTGACGTCGTGCCGGTCAGCACACGGTTGCCGTTCTCTTCTGTTTCGGTGATACGCCCGGGCGACTGTGCGATTTCGCTATTGCCGAGCGCGGCGCGGTACACCGAAGCCTGATCGAGCTGGATAAGACCATTAATGCGGATGTTCGGGTTTATCAGGCACCGCACGTTTACGCCGCCGCCCATCGTCTGTTGCGGCATACCGATCAGGCCAGTATCGGCATTCAACACAATGGCTTCGTGAATATATTTATCTTCAGGCACCATCTGGACCTGACCATCCACCAGTTGCCATGTCGCTTTGCACTGCGCAGCAATATTATCCATCACGTTACGGGTGGATGAATAAATCGCACGGCCACGAGGAAACACGGTATCAGGAAAGTCACCGGTAATGCCCTGCGTCACGCCGAACGCGTTGAAATCCTGCATAGTCGCCCGGTGCAGGTCCGAAACGGTATAACCAGCGGCAAGCGTGGTGATGGTAGTCGCGTAGAGGAACGCTTCGTGGTTACTGATGGCCTGAATCAGCACCCAGGAATCGGTGATGTTGTCCTTCCCGGTGACGGTGAAGCGAATATCACCGTCAAATATCAGGCCGTAGTTCTGACCGTTCACCTGCCCTACCTGGTCTGGTGAAATCTCCCGGGCGACACCAACCTGGCTCGCATCAACATCCGGCGCTATACCGTCATATCCGGCAATGATGCGAATTTTTGCAAACTCCTGCCCCAGTATCTTGTTCGTGGTATCGGTCGAAAGGTTGTAAATTTTCACGTTCGCCACTCGCGGCCAGCGTGTATCTGCCCACTCGATCTGGAACGTGACCTTAAAATCAGACAGGGAAACGCCCTGCCCGTTCTGGTCCAACAGTTGCAGCTCAAAATGGCGCATCCAGTTAAGAGACATTTCTACTCCTGCACGAAAATGAGGTGGCTGTATGTGCCGAGGTTGGTTTTGGTGGGCTCGTCCGGTGCGCCTACATCGCAGCCAACGAGCAGCGCCCCGTTAATACCTAGTTGAGGATATTGCTCAAGAAGATTTACACCGGTTACCAGCGGCACGCCAGAAAGAAGCGGTTCGCCACTGCTATCTTGTACATCCAGAATCCAGCCAGCAGAATCACGCCAAATGACTCTCAGCGTGTATGTTGTCTCTGCTAACTGAATGCGAAATAGCTGGTTATCCGGCGATAAAGGGATTTCAGTTACATTCATTGGATACCTATAGAGTTACCAAGTCTGGTTCCTTTTAGTCCATCAAACCACCCTGTTGACTTAATTACCGATTCATTTACTGGGGTGGTGGATTTCATCCCGGAATTCTGCACCGCCGATGTGCTGACGCCATCCTGCATATCTGATTTATCTGCAACGCTAACGCTCTGCGTCTGCGACATGATCACTTCACGCAGGGTAAGCGTGCAGTTCAGCACGTTCTCGCTGGTTTTATCCGTTGTCACCTCGATGGCTCGCACCAGCATATTGCTGTAAACCCGCTTTCCGGTCACTACATCGAACGGCACCCGAGAGGACTGGAGATCCAGTAGTTGCTGATAGGTCTCTTTCGGGCTAAGTCCGGCGCTGAGGCCGATTGACGATGTATCAATGAAGTCCAGCAACGAACCGCCACCAGCGAAGCCGCATTCCATTGTGACTTCGCTGGGGCGCTTATACGCATGATCGGCGATGAAGCCCGAAGCGCTATTCGTTGTTGGCTTCTCCACCGGGTGCTCAGTAATTTCGAGCGCATCAGAATGCTTTTCGGAGACGACCACGCTGGGGATCAGCAGGCCAATTCGCCGGGATTGCTGGCGAAAAATAGCGGAGAGAATATCCATTAGCTCGGCACCGTTCGAAGTTGTTGAGTTAGTTGTGAATTAACGTTCTTCTGCCGCTCAACTGTGATATTGGCAGCCTCACGTGGATCAGATACACCGTGAATATTAATAACCGTTTCTTGCTGTATGTTTTGTGAAGCACCGCCACCAGCGGCCATACGAACCAATTCACTTGGGTAAGGGTTTCTCCCGTTCTCATGATGGATAATTCCATTCATCAGAGAGGACATTACCTGCGGATCTTTAAGGTTGAGAATGGCATCAGGAGCCACACCCATCATTTTCGATAACTGAGCAATGTAAGCACCGGTATTATTTTCATTCCCCGGTGCCCACGTAGAGATTATATCGTTAAGGGTTTGCAGCGGCTTGCCTGTCGTCTTACCTTCAAAGTAGCGCATTAATTGTCGGGAAAGCGCTTTCAGGCCATCATAGGCAGTTTCAAACCGGGCGAACCTGCCGCCAGGCCTTTCGAGCGTCGCCCCAGATTGCCCACGAAAGTCGATATTACCGGGGTTATTATTTCTAATACCTCGTGGAGCTTTAGCAGACTGGGCATGTTGGTCAGGCTCATCATCACCGAACCAGCCGCGCACCGTTCGGCCCACGCTGCGAGGATCGAATCCCCAGTGCTCTTTAATCCAGTCGGCGGTACCGTTGGCGCTATCTGTTACCATCGGCATCGCTGACGGATTTTCGCTGCCCTGATTTAGCAGCTGTTTGCCTATACTAGCGGCCTGCGCCCAGTTGCCATCTTTTATGGCATTCAGCAAATCAGCGATCATGTTCAGCATCTTGCCGAACTCACCCATTTGCGAAATGAAGTTGCTAAAATCCCACTTTAGGGACCATGACTTGGGGTCAATACCGAGCAACTTAGCCAGCGCTTTTGTCAGGTCCGTAACAGTCTTTTTCAGGTCACCAATCATTTTGACGGCCTGATCAATTTCAGTCTTCCATTTCCCCCAGTCAATCAGGCTTTTGCCACCTTCTTTCCACGTCTGGTAATCATCCAAGAGCAGACCAAGTGCAATAATAAGCGTCGTTATCATGCCCAAGGGTGATGACATGAAAGCGGTATTTAGCAGCCGCCATGCAACCAACAGCCCACTGAACAATGCGATAAGCTGCTGCGTGGCTGGGTTCAGCTTTTTGAACCAGGCGATCACACCCTCAACAGCTTGCCCAGTTCGCCATAACACGCGGGTAATCGCGTCACCTGCCCAGAGAATTCCTTTGATGATCTTCGTGATGACCGCTTCAATCTTCGGCCAGTTGTCGAGTATCTGCCTGCGGAAGTTATCAATACTGCCAGCAAGGCCACCAGCTAGGTTAGAGCCAATCTTGTCTTTCGCCTGTCCAAGCGTCATCGTCAGATTACGCATGGAGGTCATGAAAATATTGGACTGTTTAGCCGCTGACTCAGCATTAAAACCAATACGCTTTGCCGTCAACGCGTACTCAGAACTGAGCTGCCCCATCCCTCTGCGCATCGCCATCAGCGTGTTTTCATCGATGCCAAGCATCTGCGCGTATTGTTTCGCGCGGTAATACGGCATGTTGTTGAGCTTTTGCCCAACGCCAGTAAAGATGGCCGCAGTATCACGCATCTTTCCGCTGGCATCGCGGGTCTGTACGCCCAGACGGTTCAGGAACCCTTCCGCCCCCGGATTGCTACGCATGAAACCAGCCAACCCTTCAAGAGAGGACATGGCCGACTCGGCGCTGGCACCGGTTTGCGATGCGGCATAGCCCAGCGCTTTGATGCCCTGGACGCTGGCCCCCGTCCGCTGGGATGCCCAGTAAATTTTATCCAGACCATTCGCGATCTGGGTGGTAAATCCGACAATGCTAAGCGCTGAGCCTTTCACCACCGCGCCGACCTTCAGAACGTTCGCGGTAACGCCTTTCAGCACGGCTTCAAACTTATTAGCGCCAGCCTGATCGATATCGAATCCCAGCGAAACAAGGAAGTCTTTAATCGTATCTGCGTTACCGCTCATTGGCCGCTCTCCATTTATCTACCCGGGCGTCGTTATCCTCGCGCATGTCGAGGTAGTCATTGAGAAGCGCGATACGGCAGAGGTCTACCGCACCGCTGTTAAGGTCTTTCTGGTCAATATGGAAGGCAAGCGCCGGACGAAGAATAAAGTCTTCACCGCCCGGCAGGCTGTTGAAGGTTATTCCGCTGGCGGGGTGGGCGTCTCGCTGGTAGGGAGTCCTTGCAAAAAATTTCCCAGCGAGTCGGCGACCACCCGCGCCACCAGTTGCAGCATGGTAAGCAGGTCGATATCGTCAAACGCCATTTCGCCATGCTGGCAGACCGGCACCCAGCCTTTCATGTGCTCGCGTGAAACAACGGAAAGGCAGGGGAACAGGATAGCGTCAACGTCGCCATCGCTCAGATCGGACACAGCATTGGCAATCTTTGGCAGGATGGTAGCCATCGCGCCTTCGGTGTCTTTGCTGCTGATCTTCTCCTGAACGCTCCGGAAGTCAGAAACCATCCCGGCCAGAACCGGCAACAGCTTGCGGGACACCTTCAGCTGTTCGAAAACGCTGAGCTTTGCGGTGCGATATTTCACGCCTTTAATTTCGAATTCCATGCGTTAAAACTCCCCGAGAAGCTGGTCAATCTTGCCGCAGTCGAATACCCAGGCGACGGTTCCGCCCTCTTTAGCGTTATTGAAATCAGGCTGTTTCTGGAATGCACACGAACGCGCAGTAGAAATATCACCCGATGCCGTGTTGCGAATGACGATCACGTTATTGCCCCAGGTGGCAGAGGACTGGCTTTGCGCGTTATACGCCAGAGACAGCTTTTTATTCACCGGGGAGGTTTTGAGTAGCGTCACCGTAATGGTGCCTGACTTATCGGCGTGCAGGCTGTGCATCACCTCGCCGTCGGCACCGATGGTCATGGTGTTTTTGTTGCCGCCCATGGTCTGGGTGATACCTTCCTCAGAGTTCGCAGAACCCTGACCAAGATCGATAACGCCGGTCGGCCCGGTGAGCGACGCGGTTACATCGAGAAAAGAATAAGTTGCCATTTATCGCTCCTTAGCGAACCACGTTGATCTGCACATCGGCGTAATGAACTGCGCCAGCCAGCTTACAAGCCACCTGGATTAACGGCGCTTTGCGTGCTTCTCGGTCAGCCTGTGCTTGCTCGGAAAGAGGTTGCGCATACACGTAATAACCTTTTGTCAGCGTATCACCGGAATTCAGTTGCCCGATAGGGCCACCATTCCACACGCCAGCCGCTACCAGACCGTTCGTGACGGACTGATCCATGGACTGTTCAACGTTGGAAAGCAGACGGGTCACACCGGCATCAGTCTGCGGAATTTTGGTGGTGCTGGTGTAAAGCAGGTTATAGAGGTTGGTCTGAACGTAGTTCTGCAACCAGTCGAGCCCGTGGCGCTCGTCGAAGAAGTCACCGTTCGCCATGACACCCTGTTGCAGGATCGCCGTGTCGTTGGCGTAGTACACGAACACGTTCGCATTCTTCGCATCCACAGCCGCCGCCTGTCCTACCGTCAGCGTTTCGTAGGTTACGCTCGGTTCCTGTTTGAATTTCAGGGTAATGGTGGTATTGCTGCCGTTGAAATTGACAGTAAACGCGCGACCGAAAGCTGAAACCGCCGCATAAGGGCTGCTGGTGGAATATTGAATAAAGGTACGGGAATACTTACCGGCCTTTAATTTAGACGCAACATCGGTCGTCGAAGTCGTGCTGATGATCTCAGCGTCGGCTGACGTTACCCCGAAAATGCGGCTCAGGCTGGACGCTTCGATGAGTTTAGCAACCTCAATCACGTCGTCAGCATCAAGCACATCATCGCCATCAGCAACATCATCAGCGACAACCAGCCCATACCAGTTGGTATACTGCAGGCAGGCATTAACAGCTTGCACGATGGTTTCCACGCTTCCACCTTCGGAAGAGGTCAGCGTCTTCGCCCAGCGGCCAACATAAACCTGCGTCGGCTTCGGCGACTGGCTGAAGAAAACCTGCGCCGCTTCATATTCCGGGCTGTCGACTCCGAAGTCCTCGCCAATGTCATCAACGGACGCATAAAGGCGAACGCGCTCCTGCACCGGAATGACAGTGGAAGAACCGAGGATCAGCAGTGCGCCGAAGTTACGACCAGTAGCCGCTTTCGGCGAGATGATCACATCAACGTTTACAACGTTGGATACAGGTAAGCCCTGCGTCATAGTTTATTCTCCAAAAAAGGTGACTGGCGCTTCCACCAGCGATTTAATGCCGTACTCGCGCACGACCTTCCGGCGCAGGCGCACCGTCATGTCGTAGCGGCGAACCCATTGCTGGTTGATAAGTTCGGGGAAAGGGGTCAGACCGGTATAGTCGCCCAGAGACAAACCAAGCGCGTTCAGCTCAGCATTGTTTTGCGGGACAGATATGCCATCGCGAAAACGGGACGCATAAGACATACCAGCCGGGCCATAGAACGACGCCATGCACTCGAACGTTTCATGCCGCCAGAGCTGAGCGCCCTCGTCGGTCTGATTGGTGAATGCAGGACTGTTATCAATGGGCCACCCGGTAACGCCGAACGCACACCAGTTCGTTTCAACTGACGGTAGTGATGGCTGTTCTTTCTGCCAGCGCGGGCGAACCATCCCCGCAGGCAAGCCGGAAACATTGCGCATCCATCGGCTTAGCAGCCTGTCGAGCGCTTCGTCATAATCAGGATCGCCGCTGGTGGGTGTCAGCCAGCCGCGCTCTGTGCTGGTGTTATTGCTCAACGGGAGTTCCCCCATCAAACGGCAGTAATTCGCAATGTGCCTGGACAAAGCCAGCACCGTAAGCCGTGTACGGGTCGACGAATGTCACACGATAATCACGGTTCTGGTACGTCACGATATCGGCATCACGGCCAGTCTGCCCCTGCGTCAGCCGCTCAGTTGTCACGATGAGAATCGCGCCACTGATAACCTGGCCGGACTGCATACGTCGGTTTTCGAGAGAGCGGTCAACGGTAACAACTCCGGCAAACTGCGTTTTAACTTCGCTGTCGCTGCCGATCCCGTCCTCGTCCACCGTTTGCGCGCGACGCGTTACCCACAGGTTGAAGTCGCAAAAATCGGGGTCAAAAAGTACGTCCGTCACATCAAGATTCGGCATCTTTATCCCTCACAACATGGGTAATGGCTCTGCGATATTGCCCGGTGTCAATTAGCGGTTTCACCAGGTCGGTTCCGGGAGACTCGCCAGCAGCGCGCCGCGCAAGTTCCGCTTTTGCCCCTTTGCGGCCACGGCGTGCACGGGCTTCAACGGTGCTATCAGCAAGCGGTGTAAAGCCGGTAATGGTCATGTAACTCCTGACGCCATTCGCGGCCAGCGTTCCGGCGCGGTTAAGCGCTCTTTCTGCACCCGCCGCATTTCCATCAAGCGCAGCCTGCGCCGCTGCTTTGAGCTGCGGCACCGTCTGTTCCTCTACGGATTTAACGCCGGGGATCAGGTGCGGGCGTGGGGGTATGTTTTGCGCTGGTGAGCCGTATTCGTTGACGTAACCGATCCCCTCATTACCAAACGGAACATCTTCACGCTCGCTGTCTTCCGAAGGGATGCCGACCAGCACATCCTTTTTGGTTAGCGACCGGAGCGCATCCAGAATGGCCTGAGCGTTATCAACCCTCGTTGTTACACCACTTTTGAAACTCATAGCTGGCGACCGCCCGCACCGAACATCGTGATCAGCTGATAAAATTCAGCGCCATATCGGGTGTTATTCCAGAAGCCTGCGTCAGGGTTTAGCGTCGCGCTGGTGTCATAGCTGACGCTTACCTTGTCAACGGACTTGGAGGACTGAACACCATTGGTTGAACCGCCCGGACCGCCAACCAGCATTGCCCGGCTATCTGCCGCCCAGAGCGTCATGTAGTGAGCCACGAACAACTCGACAAAGTACGGAAACAACTCTTTGCCGGTGACGTTTTCGCTCAGCAGCACATCAGCCAGATTCAGACGAAACTGGATTTGTGCTTCGGGATATTTGGCAGGGTCAGCAAACTGTGGAAAGTCGCGCCGAAAATCACTTACTGTTGGCAGGCTTTGATTCTTTGGCATCTTTCGCCCCATTACCGCCAGTCTGGGCGGCAGCAATCTGCGCTTGCAGGCTGTCGTTCTGCTCTTGCAGCTTGAGCAGCGCTTCTCGCAGATCGGCAATCAACTGATCTTTATCGATAATCTGCTTATCTTTGTCGGCAATCTGAGCTTGCAGGCTGTCGATAATGGGTTGCAGATCATCGGTGTCGCTAATCACGCTTTCGGAAAGCTCGGAGTGCGCCTGGGTGAACCAGTGCGACGCGACCTCTTCCGGTACGTTATGCCGTCCCCGGCCAAACTCCCTTTTTGACTGATCGCCGAGCGTCAGCGTAAACGGGGTGTGAACATGGATGGTAGCCAGCTTTTCTTTCGCCATTTTCAGTTCCCTTCTGGCCCCTTTCGGGGCCGTTCTGGTTATCAGATACCGTCCACGTAGGACAGGGTTTCTTTGTACACTGGCTCAACCGCACCGAGCTTGCCGTAGTAGGTCGCAATCTGATACAGACCGCGATACTGGACAGGAACGCTCTGCAACGGCACCAGCGGATAGCGCACGTATTTCTTGTCGTTGGTGTAGGCGATCATACGGTCTTTACCGCCAACCCCACGCCCTTTCAGCCATTTGACCGCTTTGATTTCAAGCGGAACGCCGTTCTGGTGGAAAGCGATAGTGTTCACAGCCAGATAGGTCAGCAGTGACTGGTTACCCGCTTCGGAAACCTTACGGCTCGCCAGCAGTGAATACTGCTCTGGCGGAATGCGCAGATCAGAAGGCACGATGGAATAACCGGATGCTGCCCAGGCATTAGACAGAATGCTGTTCACGCTATCGAGGATCTCGTCGTTGGTTGAGTTCGCCCAGGTCTTCGGCGCATTGTTCAGCGTCACACCGACAAGGTTTGCCAGCCCTTTCAGGCCGAGCGCATCATCGCCGATGTAAACCTGCTCGTCGTTATCCATCTGCCATTTGAGCTGCATCCCGTCGTACTTCTGGGTATCAATCGGGCGACCTACCTGCTGAGCTGCTGCCAGCTCTACAACGGTCCAGCCCAGTTCCATACCCCAGAGGTTCAGTGGATTGCCGTCTTTGCTGATATCCACGTTCACGCCAGCAATAGCGGTGGAGTCTTTGCCTACCCAGTTTTTACCATTCGGATTTGCGCCAGTACCAGCAGCGCCAAAACTGGTGTTAGTCCAGCTGGAAATGTCATCTGCGATAGAAACGTCTTCACGCAGCTGAATATCGCGGGTCCAGGTGTAACCCACCAGCGGCAGGTTCAGCGTCTGGTCGAGTCGCTCCAGCTCCCCGATGAGAAAGGCACCAGAGCTATCAACGGTTGCCTGATCAAAAGTAATCATTCGTCTGTTCCTTAAATCTTCCAGGAGATTTCTGCATTGCCGTTAGCGTCACCGGCCCCTGTGAATTCGGCGTTGGTCAGCGCCACGTTTTTGCCACTGACGGACGTGGACATGAAGCCGCCCAGCGGCACTTTGATGGATTCATCAGTGGAGACGACAACGTATACCGGGTCGCCTTTTTTGATGGTGCTGGCATCAAAATCAGAACCGAGATTAACGGTCATGTAGCCACGCTTCATGGCGTCACCCGGGAAGTTCTTATCCGTCCCCACCTGGCGAACCATGTCTGGCTGTGATGTGGTCGGATACGGACGAACGTAGATCCCCTTCACCTTGTCGGCGGTGTCACCGTCCGCCAGCGGCACGAAAAAGCCGTCAGCGTCGTATTTGCCAGCCAGACCATAGGCAGCGAAGGCGTTAGCGGATTTAAGGATCACCGGCTCGACGGTTAAGTCCTGCGGGCGAGAGATAGCCCCGGCAATGCCAACAGGCATCCGGTACAGATATGCAGTCATTGGATTATCCTTTGCGGTTAGACCAGAAGTCGGCGTTTTGTTTGTTCAGGGAAGCGATGCTGGTCATGCCCATATTTGGACGTTGTGCATCGCCCGTGGTGCTGCGGGTGTTTCGCCCTTTGGCAATCTCTGACACGGCGTTAAACGCCATATCGACCGATTGCTTGGGCAATTTGCGGATATCTGCATCACCGACAACCTGGCGAACCAGTGTTTTGTCAGCGGCAGCCAGCACATCACGTTTGAACGCGGTCGGTTTCACCTTACGGCTCAGATCGATACCCGGGACGATAACCTCGGCACGATAGGCAGAGTCACCGGTAATCGTGGTTTCCTCTTCGTCGTCCTCGCCGTCGCCGGTCGGATCTTTTTTGTCTTTTTCGTCAGGCTTATTGTCGTTATCGCCCGTCGCAGTTCCTTCGAGCTTAGCCAGCAGGGCTTTGAGCAAGGTTTTGATATCGTCCTCGCCGTCGCCGGTTGGATCTCCGCCCATTTCCGGCTTTTTGTCCGGCAATGGTTGCTGCGGTGAAAGGTTAATGTTGAGGTTAACGCCGCTCGGCAGATCCCCTTCGTCACCCGTTACCGCCGCTGGCGCAGAGTCCAGCAGTTCGTTCATGGTGTCAGCATCACCCGTTTTGATGGCCGTGCGCATGCGGGTCCACCAGCTTTTCTTTTGATTTGCCATTGTGTCTCTGTCTCCAATTGCACAACGATTTCCGGCTCTGCCTTTAGGGACAAGAGCCACATGGTTTCCGGTAATATCGACCTGCTCGGCTTTACCTGGCTCGGTCTGCTCGTACTCCGCGTCATAGCCGCACGACACTTCGCGCAGACCATCTTCGATAAGCTGAATGGCGCTTTCGTCTTTGACGATAAGGTCTGCCAGCATCAAATCAGACTGGTCACCAGTCCCGCGCCGAACGTTCTGAAGATGCCCGACCGCAAGCTCTTTCCAGTTCTCGGGGTTGACCAGCCGCACATTTCCGTTTTCATCTTCAGGATGCAGGATCGTGATGCTCATCCCTTCGAATGAGGCGAGCGTGGCCGGATGGAATACCTGCTCAGGAGAGCGCGTTACGACTATTTCACCGAACTTATCGGGTTTCAGTTTTGGCAGGTCATCAGCACCATAGAGCTGCTTACCTGTTCGTCCTATCGGCACGTCTTTGCACAGCAGCGAGCCGTCAGCCAGCTGATAGCGGGTTTCCCCCAGCCGGGTGTAGAAGAAATATTTCATCCATCCGCCGCCTTAGTGGATTTAATAAACTCACGCAGCAGATGCTTTATCTGACGCGCATTACCACGACCTATAAGTTGGCAGCGCTTTGCTCTATCACCAACAGATTGATAAATAGCCTCTACGCCATTGTATTTAGCAGTGATGCGCGTAGCTTCGCTGGCCTGTTCTTTCAGGAAATAGATTGTTTTTTCCATGGGTTACCTGCAATTCAGGCGAGATAGGGATGAGGTGTCGGGAATACGATTTCTTTGTAGCAACGGCAGTTAGGTAACTCCCCGGCGTGACCGGTCATGCCGTCAAGCGTTGGAGGTCGGCCCCATTCGACAAACTTCCCTTCCATCTCTCGATGAGAATGCCGGACGTCGCCATCTTCGGCTGTACGCCAGATATAACCATTCGAGCCGATTGACAGCGCACGCGCCTGATCCAGTGCACCGGTTGCGCGCCCAAGCTCAGTCCGGGCGATAAGGTTCGCTCGTGAGCGTGACACGTCACCGGAAGCAGCTATCTCTTTCGCGAATGGCTCAGCGCGGCCACCAGTCACAACAGCCTCGATGGCTTTGTTCTGAATGTCATACACCCGATCGGCGGCCTCAAGAGGCAGCGATTTAATGTACTTAATTTGCTCGGCAACGATGGATTTCATCACCTGGCCTACCGGGGCGCGGTCAACCATGTTGCGCAGCTCTGCGCTGATGTTCCGGCTGTGCTGACGCCACTGCTTTTCATTCTGGCGCGCTATGTCTGCGGTGAAGTTCTCAGCAACCTTCGTCGCCCAGGGGGTGATGATTTCGCTGTAGCGCTCCAGCGCATCCATTATTTCGGTGACGCTATCGTTTGAACCATCGTAGCGCCCATTTACGATATCCCCGACCGCCCGCGCTATCTGCCGTAGGCTCGTTCGATATCGGATCTCCGCCTGGCGACTCTGGCGGTTTGTCGCCAAGTTCGCCGATGCCTGGCGGCGCTTCGTCTTCGGCATTCTCGATATCCTCGTCGGTAATGGATGCCCCGATGCCGGTGACGTCAGAGTTTTCGCGCAGGTCGGTCATCGCCGCCTTACGCGTCATCAATCCGTCGCCCAGCGCGGTACTGATCGCGTTGGTGGTGTTTACGGCCACCGTTGATCGGTCAACGTCTGACATTTGCCATAGCGGGTTAAACTCAAACGTGAAATCGTCCGGCAGCGGCTTTCCGAGTTCCGAGCGGTGCATAATGTCCAGTATCCGGCGCATCGGCAGCCGTAAGCGGCGCTCCTGCAATGAGCTCACCCGGTCGTAATAGTTGGCGAGGTCTGCATCACCAGTAGAGAAGCCTTTCGGGGATTGACCGAACAGGCGTACCAGCGGGATACCAACGGCACCGCTGATCTGCTCAGCAAACTGCGAAAGAATGTCATCCAGACCACTAAAGCTGTACTGGTGGGTTTCGAACTTATCCCGCGAGTCCATGAGCGTCATACCTTCATTGCTCTGGAACTGGCGGATCAGGTCGATGTTCTTCAGCAACGCTTCGAACGCCGGGCCTCCAAGCGCGATAAGCTCGCGCAACTTCTCCACGCTATAGGTACGCAGATGCGCTTTATAGACCAGCTGCGCCGCGCCGACAGTAGCGCTATCGAACGCAGTAAGCCGATCCCAGATACGCTCTACAACCGACATTCCCCATTCGTTTTCGGTCATCTTCTGCTGGAATGGCAGCGTGACGCCATCAAAGCGGATCAGGCGGCTGTGATGGATGCGCCAGGCCGGAATGCCCGTTGCGGTGGTCACCACGTCGTAAAACTCAGGCTTGCCGAGGTCCGGCCCCATCTCTTTAATGCGGCGTGTCAGCACCGGGTTAATCATCCAGCGGTCGAGCGGGAGAATGCCCTTAAACTTGCCCTCGCCAATGGTTTCGAGTCGCAGCGGGGTCATTGGTGCTTGCCCCTCGATCATGATGAAGCCGACCGCGCCGCCGTAGAGGCGCGACCATTTCAGCACGTCGTTCAGCGCATCCCAGATCTGCAACTCATCCAGTTGCGCTTCGAGGGTGCCACGGTCTTTGGCGTCAATCTCCGAAGTGATGCGAATGCCCTTTCGGGTCATATCGTCCGGGATAGCGTCGACCGCTTCACCGATAACCCACGAACCGCGATATGACCATTCCACCAGCATGCGGTTGCGGCTGGTGGAGTTCGCCCGGTAGGTCGATGCTGAATGCTGGTTAGGCGTCTGCATCCCAACACGGGCGACGAAGTTCTCGTAGCCGTCAGCGGTGGGCTGTGCCGTTCGCTGAGAGGATTGCTTGTTTCGTGCCATCAGGCCTGTCTCCCTAGCAGCTCCCAGATGTTCAGGGCTGAATTCATTGGCGCGTAGCTGATCATCACCGAGTCGGCGAGGTTCGGCGACTTGGTGCCATCAGGCTGTTTATCAACAACGATTTTCCCCACGCCATTAATGGAGTAGGTCGGCTGCGACAGCTCGATGATGAGTTTGTCTTTGCTCGCCATGGCGCTGCTGATTGAGATGATTTCGTCCGGGTTGTAGGCCATGCCCTCAACCACGGCGCGATAGGTGTTCTGGAAAAGCTTGCGTAAATGCCACCAGCTCTGGGCCTTGGCGTTGGCGAAGAAGTCCTTGTTCAGGCGTGCGGCCTGTCCGTTGTCCCCGCGCACCGCTTCATCGTCCGGATCAAATACCGCGCCGCTACCACGAAACGGTGTGGCGAGTATTGACGGTCGGCGCGCAGCGTTACGCAGTTCGTTGATGGCGCGTGCATCGCCGCGAACGCCAGCGCCCAGGCCGTCCTCGTCGAAGCGAAATTCTTCGAGGTTGTCCTGTTCGCAAAAGCCGAAGACCTTCTCAACGGACTGGTAAATGTCGCTGCCCACGCCGGACCATTCACGCACGTTCTCCAGAAGGAAGCCGTGACGGGTCGAAAAGGCATTTTTGTCCCGGCCTTCGTCGGCGACGTCCATCGCGCCCAGTCGCTTGCCCGTTGGCTGAATACCAAGTTTGATATGCGCGTCGACGGCAGCCTGTACCCAGTCGGACGGGATCAGGACGCCTTCCGCAGATGCGCTGTAGTTCAGGTCAAGTTCCTGCGCCACCACCACCGGATTGTCGATTTTCTCGCACTCCCTGCGATACCACTCTTCATCCTTGCGAGGATCATCCCGCCAGTGGAATGTGAATACCGGTATCTTCCCGCCGTGACGCTTCTGCGCGAACGGGTTCGCCATGCCATTAACCGAGCTCAGGTCAATACGGCAACGGGTGGTTTGCGACAGCGCCGCATCAATCAACAGAGGACGCTGGAGGAATGCAGCTTCATCCACCAGGTAGAGCGTGGTACGGTCACCACGACCGATATTGTCGCCAGCCTCGCCTTTGATGACCGCGCCAGTATCGGGAAACTCAACGCGCATATACGGCGCATGCTTCTTCTCGTCCCACGAACCACGAAACTCGATGGGCAGTGTTTCCACGAACTTTCGCGCCTTCCAGAACAGCGCCTTCGGGTCACCGGTGCTGTCGACGTATTCCTCTTTACGGGAGCCGAAACCGATAACCATTTCTTTGTTGAAGAGACAAAGCGAGCAGGCCAGCCCGATCGCGGTCCAACTGAGCCCCATTTCGCGGCTCTTTTCGGTGATGCCGTTCTCCAGTCGTTCGCGCCGCTCCATGATCCAGTGAATCCACTCTTCCTGTTTCGGGAACAGCAGAAAAGGGATGGTGACCGGCAGGCCATAATCGATGTTACGCGGGTCAGTAGTCATACCCCAGTCGATGATGAACTGTGCCGGGTTGGTGCGATAAAACTGCTTTAGCGCTGGCAGCATTTCAGGGTTCTGGCGAATGCGCTGTAAGCGCTCCATCCGCCATTCAAAAACCATCTGGTAATCAGGGTTTCTGAAATCGAATTCAAACGGGAGAGGCATGATCACCCCATCATCTTGCGGTAAATCTCTGCGGCCTGATCTGCGGTGAGGTTGGTCGTCTCGGTCTTGATCGGGCCGCCATCCTTGCCAGTGCTCTCAACCTTCAGCTTATTGGTGTAAGCGTCGCCAACCTCTTTCGCGGCCTGTTCGATAAGCTGCGCCGTCAGGGAGAAGTTTTTCATCCCCTCGGTTTTGGTTGCCATGCGGTCAAGCACGCGGAGGCGATAGGATTTGTTCGCTATCGGAATGTCGCTGGTTTCGGTCAGGAACCGTTCGCGCGTCGCGTGGAACATCTCGATCCACTTTTTGGCGAGCGTCTTACCGCTGGCCTTCGTGGGGTCGTGAGATTCAGCCTGCTGGCGGGTGATCCTGATCCCGAATTCTTTTTGGACAGCCTCGACCACCTGCGATGGCGTGTCATAGCACGCAAGCGACTGAATGATGAAGGCTTTCACATCAGGTTTTAATGCAGCCATAAATCACCATTCGTCTTATACAGTCCAGTATTTAAGCCAGTCGCAGCATGCACGTCCCGCACGCTCTGGCAATATCGAGATGAGCAACCTCCGCTGGCTGATTCGCCGCATCAATCATTTCCTGCACGTCCCGGCTCGCACCGTAACGGCGAACCACGCCCACAAACTCTTCCACGTCATGGCCGCGCAGCTTCAGCTTTGGCTGCCCTTCCTGCGTGAACTTCGGCGCACCAAATTCATCTGTCGCTTGGCAGATGTGATAAAGCTCGTGCTCTATCAGCGCGCAGAATTCCAGATCGGAACATTGCGAGCAGTAATCGGCGGCCAGCGTGATGATGAACTGCGGCACCCTGCCGAACCATTCATACATCTGCTGCTCCATCCGCGCTTTCTGCCAGCCTCCGGCCCGCATTGCCACTTCTTCCGCCTGCCCCAGCACGGAACGCCCTTTCTTCTCGAAAGCGTTCGATGCCCAGAGAAAGCACAGATCCGCTTCAAGCAAATGCTGGTGGTCATGGTTGTAGAGGTCACCCTCATCGCTCAGGATGTGCTGATTCAGCCACTCGCCAACGTCATTAGCGGGCATAATGCTGATGTACGGCTTCGGGTCAGGTGGCATCGTAAAATGCGCTGGTGGGTGTGGTCTGTTCATGAATAATTCCAGTGCTCCATTATCGAAGCCCCTCAATGAAGGGCTTCTGTAATGCCGCGATCAGCCAATAAGTAATTCCGGCTGCGTTACCTGCATGATGTGCTCATGTTCGAGCTCCAGGACGCGCTTCTCTTTCTTCCGCTCGTTCATCAAACGGCTTCCGAACGTGCCTTTCAGCTTTGAGCGCGTTTCTTTGATGGCGTAGCGATGCTGCAATTCTTCACCCATCGCCATGCGCCGGTTTAGCTGCTCTGCCATCCAGTTGAATGCTGCGATATAGCTCTCCTTGATTGCCGCAGCAGCTTTCCCGGTGAACCCCATCACAACCATGATCCAGCCATCTTTCGTCAGGCTGTACATCGGGCGAACCTTGCCCTGCTCATCGATATAATCAGCCGACGCAAAATTGCGTTGGCTAAACTCACGCGAGCAATCAGCCTTAACCTGCTCGATTTTCCTGAGAACATCACCGTGTCGCTTGCCGAAGTACTTGGCAATTTTTCTGGATGTGGTAACGACCTCTCCGTTTTTGGCTTGCACCATTTCTCGGAAGTCGAAGGATGGAATAACTGAATGATTATTCATAGCGTCTTTACCTTTTAGAAAGTGAGCCTGTCTCTGGTTCCGTGATTTTTGTGATATTGCAACTGCATCTCGGCAGCCTTTCTTGCTTTCACCGCTTCACGGAAATCATCGAAGTAACCAATATGCTTCACCTTCCCAGAGACGTTTATCTTTGCTCTCCACTTTCCCCGCGCTTTATACCAACCTACTCCTGGGATACCGGTTTTATTTGTGGAGTAAAGGCGCAAATTTTTGCTATTGGCTGCCGAAGTTACTGATCGCAAGTTGTCTATGCGGTTATCACTCCTATCGCCTGAAATGTGATCAATCTCATTATCAGGCCAGTAGCCGTAATGTAACGCCCAGGCTACACGATGAGATCTATATAACCGGCCGCATATCCCGATACGCAAATATCCATCGCTATCACGTGCGCCTGCTACTTTTCCAGCAAAATTAGCATTGGTCGCCCGCCAAGAATTTTCGGTCTTAAAATGAATTTTTGGTCGCTGCTTCCAACGGATAACACCAGTATCTGGTGCGTATTCCAGTGCTTCTTTCAGATATTCGATAGAAATATCATTCATCGGATTTACCTTTTAGTGATGAACCTTGTCTCACAGGAAATCCGGCCCTCAGATGCTCCGACAGCCAGCCGGTATCCTCAAGGGTCATCCTGAAAGGTTCTGAGTGGTAATATGCGCGTGAGATGCGCTGTGAAATTCAGATGTAAAAAAGCCCCGCATCGCGAGGCTCATTAAATGGACTTTGTGATTTGCAAAAAAAATTATTTCAGGCATTGCGTCCTGATGTACTCCTGCAGGTAGTTAACCTGCGCGGTTATCTTGTCGATTCCACTTCGGAGACGGTAATAATTGAGTTCAGCATCTGCTGTAAGTCTTGGGCTTTCTCCATCGCCCATGCCGCTGGCTCCGGTCGTTGACTTTGCACAGGTGGCGGCGACTTGCAGCCGCTTACGGCCAGCAATGACATCGCTATGCAGACGCTCAATGGTTTCTTTCGCATCAGCCAGTTCTCCGGTGTATTTGGCATCCAGTGCAGCGACATCACGCTGGCGGGTCTGCATGTCTTTAATGGTGGCGGTCGCCAGGAGGAGTTTCTCAGTGGCCTTATCGCGCTGGTCTCTGTAAGTGATGGCGTTGTCGCGGTAGTGGTTCACGAAGAAAGCCAGTGCGCCGATTAACGCCAGCACCAGCAACTGCAGCCAGTAACGCTTAACCAGTGCGCTAATCATGACAGGAACAGAGCTCGCTCTGCCTTGCGGCGATTCGTGAGCCCCGGCATCACCTTTCCGCCTGATTTATTCCAGCGCAGAAATTCATCTGCCGCGCCTTTTATATCGCCAGCATTCAGCTTTTTCAGCAGTGTAGATGTGGAAAGAGCACGCGACCCAACGTTGTAAGCGAACGACACCAGTGCGTCGAACTGGCCTTGTGTCAGCTTCACCCTGACAACTTTCAGCACGTCATTCTCATAACCAACAAGCCCTGTTTTCAGAAGCCTGTCAGCGGTTTGCTGGTCGATAGTCATACCGCGCTTTACTGGCTTTCCGTCAACCGGATGGGTCCAGCCATAGCCGATGGTCCACGGCGCATCTCCCGTTCCGGGGTCGGGGTAAGCAGTCAGCCGACAACCTTCAAATTTTTTTATCAGAGCAATTCCGTCAGGACTGGTTTGCATCGTCAACTCCCGCCTTTTTTGCTGCAAGTTTTTTAATAAGATTGCCGATCGAATCGGTGCCGATGTATCCAATAAAGACGCTGGCTATGTAGGCGAGGTTGCTGCTCAGGCCGATAAAGTCCAGAAGGTCACGAACGAACCAGGCAATCATCGCGCACATCAGCGCATCAATTAGCGTTTTTGTTACCGCGCCGCCGTTATAGCGACCACGCAGATACGCCATGATAAAAGCCAGCATTGCACCAATACCCTGCTCCTTGGCGGCAAGTAGCGCAGCGATGAAATCTTGTTTGTATGGCATTTTCATAGGCCTCACCTCCGATTTTTCGGATGGCGCTGTGTGTGTATGAAAAGGATCAGGCTTCACTGGCTGGATTTTCAACAAAGCACGTAGTGATTGATTCCCGTGAGCCTGAAATAAAAAACCCGCTCAAGGCGGGAATGTTAGGGTGTGGCAATGTCAGCTCTGCGGCTGAAGATACCCTGGCTGGGTTTTTGGTGCCGGTTAACGGATTTGAACCGCTACCTATTCACTTACAAGGCGACCGCTCTACCATTGGAGCTAAACCAGCATGTTTGGCGGGACAGCGTGGACTCGAACCACGATAAGAAGGTTAACAGCCTTCCGTAATGACCTTTATACGACTGACCCAAATAAAAAAAGCCACCGTTGCAACTTAAGAGTCACTAACGGCAGCTTACCCTCTAATTATGGCTAAATGGCTAATTGCATGTCAAGGTTTTTAACAGCAACATGCTTAACTTTCTCAACACGTTTACGCATTTTGAAAGCATTTTGCATTGGTTGGTACAAAACAAATAATGACGCTTTCAGGATATCGTCAATTTCGTTTCTACAGGTTGCCAGTGAAGGTTTTCTCCATCCCTCGCCACCGCGTCCACACATCTTGCGTGGCTTTGCAGTCGCGTGATAGTAGGATGCAATTGCTCGCTTAGATGAACCATGAGCGTAGTAGCTGAGGAGGATGCCAAAGGCTTTCTTGTCAATGTACATGACGGAATCAACGACCTGAGAAATCAACATTCCATCATCATCATTACACATTGGCCTTGTCATAATTCTTCCCGGCTCTACGCTCTCCATGAACTTCGCTATTACGCTGCTCATGCGCTTTTCCAGACGACCTGAATAAACCCATGCGCCCCACAGTTCAAGCCAGCCATTCAGCCACTCGTGCTGCTCTTTGGTGAGGTTTAGTTCTCTTATGCTCATCGTCTTCCCCTCTTGCCTTGTTTGACCATCAGGACGCCGTTAACTATTACGTGACGCTCGCCTTTGCTGTCTCGGTTGTACTTGAGCACTGTTCCTCTTGCGCAGGAAAGCATCCTCGCCACTTCGGTCTGATTGCCTCGTGTCTGGATAAGAAGCTCTGGTATCGTTTGAATTGTGGCGTTCATGCGTTCTCCAGTTCGGTGATTTTTATTCCAAGCCGTCCGCCTGGTACTTTCACACCACGAATTACGCGAATGTCATCGAATTGCTCGTCGTCTTCCGCAAATCCGGCGTGGATAAGGGAGTCGAGTAAACCTTTCAGGATGTTGTCGAGGTCGCGGCGGCGGGAATCTGGAACGTCTGCGATGACTTTGATACGGAGTCGTGATTTGGTGAAAATGTCTAACTTGAGTTGGCGAATGATTTGCTGAACGTCTTTTCGGTATTTCTGGCCTTTATCGCTGATGTAGTATTGGCTTCCCCGTCTTCTCCAGTAGGTATTCAGCGACGGCGGGTATGGAAGCACAAACTGATATTCGTTCATGGTTTAATCTTCCCCTCCTTCAGCAGTATCGCCTGCGTCCTGATCACGCCTTCGAGGTGGTAAAGTCTGGCGTCTTTGTTGTCGAGGTTATGGGTGCGTCGGTCGATCTCCGCGTGGCAGTCGCTACAAGCCCATGCGCCGATCAGGTCGTCAGGTTTCATTCCCGTTCCGCAAATTCCAGCCATCCGGTAATGTGCCAGAACTGTAGTTTCAGGATTGCCATTGCATACGCCGTAAATACGTACCTGACATTCTCTGCCGCGTGCTTCTTTGCGTAGATTGGCCATTAAGCAGCCTCCCCTGTTACTTTCAGCATTCCGTTATCGAGCAGCTTTCTGGTCAGCCACTGTTGACCACGCCCGGTGATTTTTGTGGTGAACGATATCTGTATTCCGTGATTTGTGTTGACCGCTGTTTCTTTCACTGTGAAATAGCCGCGCTCCATATATTCCTGCATTGGCACATTGCGCCGGGAACCTGAAGCAATAAGGATTTTGTGATCGCGCATCCACGCAAACAGTTTGTTTGGACCAATACCAACAACCTTTGCAAAGTTTCCAATCAAAATTCCGCTGGCCTCGCCAACGCGATCGGCAAACTCAACTTTAGGTGCGGCAATTGCGAGCTGGTTTTCCAGTTGCATTTTCTGCTCAGCAAGATCAGCAGCAAGGCGCAACGCTTCTGGTAGCGTTTTGGGGATATTAACCGCAGCTTCTTCAAGCTCTCGCCAACGGTCAACAAGACGAGCGGTGAATTCCGGCGACAACTGAGCGACGACAATAATGCTGTCTCGCTTACCTTGTTCGCCCTCAAAAACGTAAGCCTCTACGCCACGAAGTAATCCTAAGTTATTGATTTTTTCGAAAACCACCATTGGGGGATTTCGGATCACACCTCGAGCCGCCAGTCGTTCAATAGATTGTTTCACCTTGTCATGACGACTTCCCACCAACTCAGCGATTTCAATGCTTGTCATTTTGATGGCATTGCCATTTATTAACTCATTCATCGTCTTCTTCCTCGTACATTGAGCTATTCGGATCGCTCATCAGCTCTGCGCAGCAATCGGAGCACACGTGAACTTCCAGCACATGCAGCTTCTGACCGCAGTTAGCGCACGTTAAAGCCCGCTCGACGCTTTCTTTCTGGTATTGAAGGGATTGGGATGGGCTAAGCATTATTGGCGTCCTGCATCATGAGAAAGACAATCATGGCGGCGCGGAGTGGATTAGACTGATACTGAATTCCGAACTTTTGACAAGATGAAATCGCATCACACCACTCGTGATATTCGCCTTCATATCTCGTATCGGTACTATCAAACATTATGCTGATTTTGTTTTCAGTGATAATTGGCCACGCATATTCAGGATTATTGCAAGGATTGAAGCAATTTCCGTTTGAAGAACGGAAGCCATTAATATCCCTTTTTTGCGTCTGCCAAATAGGACCTCTTTCGTCAGTGGGGATCTCAGAATCGAAATCTGCTTCGTCATCAGGTATGAAGAAATGCTCCTCCATATCTAAAGCCTCACATACTCGCTTGTTAATTTCAAAATCACTTAACTGTGAATAATCCATTGTCATTTCCTCGCACGATGCCTTAGCCACCGGATATCCCACAGGTGAGCCGTGTAGTTGAAGGTTTTTACGTCAGATTCTTTTGGGATTGGCTTGCGTTTATTTCTGGAGCGTTTCGTTGGAAGGTATTTGCAGTTTTCGCAGATTATGTCGGTGATACTTCGTCGCTGTCGTCTCATTCGTACCTCCTGTCGGTAAATCTGACACCCTGACCAATAGCCCATGCTGTTGTGTACTCGATCAGACTTGCCATACGCTTCACGCTCATCTGCGCGCTGCTTTCGCGAATGTTGACGTATTCGCCTTCAAGGCCGGGCAAAACATCAGCTTCCTGCTTTGTTGCCACTGCATGACCGCTTATCAACAAAACCTTCCATTGTTCTGGTTTTAACCATTTGCCGCACCATTGAACCTGACTTGCGATATCCGCCAGCATCGCGTGAAATTTTGCGTTCTGGTCAAGGTTGCGCTTGTAGTCAGTAATGCGGATGGTAACTGGCTTGTCTTTATCGAGTGGTGTTGCGAGGATGGCGGTGATTGCGGTTTGCTGTTGTTGCTTACTCCTGAGGAAAATTGTCTGTTTCATGGAATTCCTCAATATGTGTAAAGGCTATATCCGTTTTTATTTGTCCTGGTGCCATAGCCATATAGGCTCCAGTCATCCTGTTTTCTCTCACCAAAAATATGCTTGCGGTATTCTTCCTGCTGGCGTCTCCATATTTCCATCATGTCTGGCTGGTTCTTTTCTCGCATTTTTCGAATCTGCTCAAGGATGAACTCTATTTGCTGCTGATTTGTCATGCTCACTCCTTTACTTTAAATCCAGACTCCGAATAATTCTGTTGCGCTGAAACTCATTGTTGAGTTTGGACAACCGTCGAAGAACACGGTCACGCGGATAGCGTCGTGCAGCAGGTGAATGCTCATACAACTCATCAATCGGCAAACTGGACGATGAACGATACCGATACCAACGCACCAACTCTTCACGAAAATTAGCCCTGACAAGCTCAGCTATCGTACTCATTTCTTAAAGCCTCCAATTCCCTCTCCCCCAAATAAAAAGGCCTGCGATTACCAGCAGGCCTGTTATTAGCTCAGTGATGTAGATGGTCATTGCCTTACCTCCATAAGCGCCCTATTAATAAACGCCGTCATTGGATTTGCACATCCCCACCCCGTACCATCTGGATTTCTTTTAATTGGCTCCTTCTTCACTTTGCGTTTTGCATAAATAACCGTCTTCCACTTACGCTCAACAACACTCAAATGTCCTTGTTTCACCATATGCCTTGCTGCTTGAGCGATTCTGTTATTTGGTATTCCGGTGATCAGTGCTAATTCATGTGGGGAGAATTGTTCATGAGTTTTCAGATATTCCAGGATGATTTCTTTTCCAGTCACGATCTGCTCCTGTAACTATCCCATGTAAACGCAAGAGTGCACCCTCCGCCATCATTCATCCTGTCAATAACACGCTCACCAATGAATGCCGAAAGTTCATCTTTGCTCTGATTACTAATCAGGATTGTTGGCTTCATGTATTCATATCTGGTGTTGATAATTTCGAACATGATTAGCTTTTCAGCATCACTGCCGAACTGCACGCCAACCTCATCGATTATTAACAAGTCAGGATGCGTAAATTGCCTAATGACTTCTTCTTCAGTTCTGGTTGCGGCCTTAGACCATGTTGATTTGTACTCTCTGGCAATTTTCAACGCAGTGGTAAATATCACAGAGCTTTGATGCTCGATAATGGCGTGCCTAGCGATAGCCAGTGCAAGGTGGTTCTTTCCAGTTCCAGGCTTACCACACATGACCAGTCCGCCACCTTTTTGAAGGCGTTCAGGCCACTTACTGGCATATGCCTGGCATACCTTAAGAACTCGCTTTGCATCATCGTTAACAGGCTCATAATTCTGAAGAGTGCAATTTTTGAACCTCTCTGGAATATTGAGAGAATTCAACAAATATTCAATTTTTGATTGTCTTGCTCTTTGTTCTGCCTGCTCACGTTCAATCTCTTTCTTACGAATTTTCTCCTCAAGGCACTGTGGGCACTCAGATTTACTTGAAGTAATTCTTTTTCCTGAGATGGTCAGATATTTCTCATAGGAAGTATATTTACCGTGTTTCTCGCACTCTTCCACTGTGCTGGTAACTGACATTCCATCTGATACTGATCCAATTTTGCTAAACTCAAGTTTCTGTTTCAGATCAGAAATGTCATTGATTTTTGAGTCTACAAGTTGCCTTTGCAGTGCCAGATTGTAACCATTTGTCGTATTCATATTCACTCCTGCGCCCATGAAGGCATTTCAGTTTGCCCGTAATCTTTGGCGGCAAAGTTTTCCTGCATAGCTCGCTGCTGCGGCCTCGGTTGAGATTTCCCCTTTGGAGTCTTGGGTTCAAAAATCCCCTGCCAACCACTGGCGATGCTCTGGTTTATAATTTCTTCAGGTGTATATCCCTTCTCCAGACTTCTGCTTAGAACGTTGATAGCCTGAGTGACGCTTTGCTTAGACTTGATCGACTTACCTATCTCCTTGCGATAGGTAACCCACGACAACCATGTTTCTGCCGATAACCAATCAGGCAACTCTGTTTCTAGCGGGTCGAACTTCTGAGAAATTTTTTTGGGGGATATAGGGGGTTTATTAATATTTTCTTTTGTCTTTAAAGAATGTCTTTTGTGTGTCTCTAACTTCGAGACATTGAGTGTCTCTAACTTCGAGACATTGAGTGTCTCTAATTTGGAGACATTTTTTGTCTCTAACTTCGAGACAAAGTTGCTAACTTGGAGACACTTGCTGAATTGCCACGCAGATACCTCCCTGTTTACACCGATTTGATTTCCATCCATAAACAGGCAATTCATTGAAATCAGTTCTTTTTTAGCCTTGTTAACATTCTGCCTTGATAGTCCTGTTAACTGAGCAATTTGCTCATCGGCTATTCGATCTGTTTTCTTATTGAATCCATATGTTTTCCGGACGTAGGCCAGCATAACTTTCAACTGGCGAGCGGTTAAATCGGCACTTGCGATAGCTTCCAGCAGCTCGTTAGCGAATCTGGTGTAACCATCATCGATATCAGCCACTCTTAGCTCCTGTTCGGCAAAGTTACCTCTGCCGAAGTTGAGTATTTTTGCTGTATTTGTCATAATGACTCCTGTGGATTGATCCAGTAATTACCTCAGAATTCCATCTGGATTTGTTCAGAACGCTCGGTTGCCGCCGGGCGTTTTTTATTGGTGAGAATCGAAGCAACTTGTCGTGCCAATCGAGCCATATCGTCGTCAACGACGCCCCATTCAAGAACAGCAAGCAGCATTGCCATCTTCGGCAGCCACGTTTCTTTCCAGCGGGTTATCTGTGCCTTATCAACGCCGATCTCTTTAGCTACGTTGTTGCCACCTTTCATAGCGATACGGTTAAGCAACCAGGACTCAATGCGACGGGCATTGACCTTGTTGCGGTTAATTGAGTTTTCCATTTGTTAAATTCCTAGAGTGTTAAATAGTTAAATAGGCCAATGTGCAGACACGCATAGCCTTTAAGACTTGTTGTTTTGAATCGCCCTTTTTCAGGGCTTAGATGTGATAAGAGCGGGTGTTACTTAGGCTGCGCTGGTAGTTGGTGGGAAAACGTCATCAAGGGAGCAATTGCAACCGAGACGGTTCAGGCCCTCGACAATAAGGCGACTTTCCGGCAGACCAGGGGTGCGGATATCAAGCTCATAATTGGCAATTCGCGACTGCCCCCAGCCTATGGCAGAAGCCAGAGCGGCTTGCGAAATCCCAATTTTTTTTCGCTGCTCTGCAATGTTGTTCATATCAACCTCCAGTGGTTAGATGAATTAATTATTCACGATATGTGATTAACTGTCAACACCATATTGTGTAGATACCACAATCACATGGCGTGATATTATTGAGGCATGAAAACTATGCATGAAATTATCGGCGAGAGGATAAAGTCCCTTCGCGAAGCTAAAGGACTCAGCCAAGCAAAGTTAGCCAACCTTTGCGGCTGGGGTGCGCCTTCACGACTGGGG
>ENA-ORNW01000806-ORNW01000806.1-human-gut-metagenome-genome-assembly--contig:-NODE-806-length-27722-cov-8.658329_pt1 | contig 27722 bp, 29 predicted proteins | sample MGYA00242121_ERZ509034 | MGnify/ENA primary metagenome ERZ509034 (study PRJEB26280, sample SAMEA2338689) | human gut metagenome | biome: human gut; feature: human-associated habitat; material: faeces... | reverse complement strand
ACCTATGACCCTCTGCTTGTAAGGCAGATGCTCTCCCAGCTGAGCTAAGCTTCCATGTTGCATCCTGAGGTTATCACCTCAAGATTACCTTGTTTCCTTACTCCGTTTGCCGAAGTTTTTTGTGCTCTCTTCAAGCGACTATTATATTATACACGCTTTAGAGTGATTTGTCAAGCGTTTTTTATAATTTTTTTGAAAAAAGTTTCGTTATTTTTTCAAACGGCTTTGTTATGCGGTTTTCGGGACGTATAGCCTTCGTTTATTCCCACGTTTTCCACACGTCCGGACAATATCCTACCGTTGCCTGCCTTCCGTTTCGCACTATCGGCGTTTTGAACATCGCAGGATTTTCAAGCAGCTTTTCTATTTTATCGTCCTCATACGCAAGATATTGCAGCGTGCTGTCCTTATATGCCTTTGAAGAAGTGTCGATGAGCTTTTCATAGCCGCCGACAGCCGCCGACACGCTGTTGAACTCGCCCTTCGACATACCTTTGGATAATAGATCTATCGACTGAAACTTTATTCTGCGTTCCTTGAAATAACGCTCCGCCTTTTTTGTGTCAAAACACTTAGCTTTACCGAAAATCTGTATATTCATATCACGATACCTTTTTGCCGTCATTATTGCCGATGAAGAAATAAACCTGTGCTGATTTCTTATCATTTAACGGCATTATGACCCCTCCCGATCAGTTCTTCTTTTACCGCACGATAAAATCAGTGCTTCCACAGCCATCTCACATCGAACTTCTCACGTTCTTCGGGAACGCTGAGCATCTTTATCGAGCAGGCAATAGTTATCATAAGCATACCTATCGACACTGCCTTCACAGGCTCTATAAAGAACGATACAAGCGTTGTACAGCAGTAGGTAATAATAGTGCAGTAGCAGTGAGGGGTTATCTTTATCAGCGTCATAAACAGAATAAAGAAGAAGCACAGCGTCAGTACGGTAGTCCAGTTGGGCCACATACCCGCAAGAGAGCCGAATGTGACCGCAATAGCCTTTCCGCCCTTAAACTTTGAGAATATCGGCAGTATATGTCCTATCACGGGCGCAACAAGCACGATAGGGAGCATGACCTCCGAAGGATTTTCCGTGTGCATATAAATAAACACAGGCAGAAAGCCCTTTCCCATATCGCAAAGCAGCGTCAGCGCACCGCATAACACTCCGCCGTAACGGAACGCATTAGCCGTTCCGTAGTTCTTGTCGGGGCTTTTCGATATTATGTCCTTGTGAAACAGCTTTGAAATAATGCTTGCAAACAATATACTTCCGAGCAGATAGCCCGAAACCGCAAAAAACAAGCCTGTAAGCATATGTATCCCTCCGTATCAGTCTATAATGATTAGATCCTTTGTTGTATTTGTAAGGTTACGACAGCCGTCATTCGTGACAACCACCATATCCTCCGTTCTCACTCCGTATTTGCCCGAAATATACGCACCCGGCTCAACTGTCAGTATCATACCCTCCTTGAGCGTATACTGTGACGAAGGCGATGCCGATGGTGCCTCGTGTATCTCAAGACCTACACCGTGACCGAGCCCGTGACCGAAATACTTACCGAATCCCCATGCGTCAAGAGTGCTTCTCGCAACGCTGTCTGCCACCTTTCCGCTTACATCCGCCCTTATCGCCTTCATAGCGTCAAGATTTGCAAAAAGAACAGCGTCATACATCTTCTTCATATCATCCGTCACCTTGCCTATAGCGATGGTTCTTGTCATATCCGAATGGTATCCGTCATAGGTCGCACCGAAGTCAAGCGTCAGAAAATCTCCGTTTTCCAGCTTCTTATCCGTAGGTACAGCGTGAGGTGAAGCAGAATTAACGCCCGATGCCGCAATGGTATCAAACGATTTTCCGTCCGAGCCGTATTCAGCCATATAATATTCAAGCAGTGCCGCAACGTGCTTTTCGGTCTGTCCCGGCTTTATGTCACGCAGCAGTCTTGAAAAAGCTCTTTCGGCTATCCGCTGTGCCTTTACTATCTTCTCGATTTCTTCGGGTGTCTTTATTATTCTCATCTTCCCGATCATCTCCGATAACCCGCACGAGCTGTCGAAGGTGACAAACGTATAGTTTGCCTTGTATTTTTCAAGCTCAGTCACCGTCATAGCGTCGCTCTCCACGCTGACAGTGGTTATACCGTGCTTTATAAGCAGGTTCATAAGCTGGGTCTTTGCGTTTTCGAGCAATATTACCTCGCAATCGCTGACACGTTCCTTTGCTTTGTCAAAGTAGCGGAAATCGATCAGAAGATAGCTTGCTTCCTTTGTGACAAGTATAATTCCCGCCGATGATGTGAATCCGCAGAAATATCTCCTGCTTATATCCGATGTTATCAGAGCGGCGTGTCTTTCATCCGAAAGCTCGTCTGCCAGCTTTGCTATATTACCGCCGTTATTAACCATATTTCCCCTCCGCTGCGATTATGACCGCATTTATCCAAATAATAATTTTAACCCTTAAATATTAACCGAAAATCAACCGTATTGCCTGATTGCCTTTATCAGTCCATATTCAGCGCATAGAAAAGCGCCATCATATAGCTCTTTTCGCCAAATCCAGCAACAGTACCCTTGCATACCGGAGAGATTACCGAATGATGCCTGAATTCCTCTCTTGCGTGTACGTTCGACATATGCACTTCTATTACAGGTACCTTTATCGCCGCAATAGCGTCCCTTATCGCATAGCTGTAATGCGTATATGCGCCTGCGTTGAAGATAATGCAGTTATATTTTGCTCTTGCCCCGTGAAGTGCGTCTATCAATGCGCCCTCGTGGTTAGACTGGAAGAAATCTATCTCTGCGCCGTTTTTCTCGGCACATTCCTTCAGCCTTTCGTTTATCGCCGCAAGCGAATGGTCGCCGTAAACAGACGGCTCACGCTCGCCGAGCAGGTTTAAATTCGGTCCGTTCATTACAAGTATCTTCATTTTCTTTTTCCGTCCTTATTTCAAATAGCTTAGATATGCCTTTTTCATAAGGCTTGCGTCCTCAGCCTGTGTTCCGTCAGATTCGCATATTACCGTACAGTTGAGATTTCTCTTTGCCAGAAGCTCGCACAGCGGCTCATACTGCGGACCGTAAATCTCGTCTGCAAACGTCAGGTGCCGTCTTTCTCCGCTGTTTGTATATTCTATCTTTGAGAAATGTATGTGCATCTGCGAAAGCCTGTCGTGTCCGAGCGTATTCTCGATTTTGTCGAGCATCGCAGCATAATCATCTATTGTCTTTATTTCGCCGTGCGTTCTTGCGTTCAGATGTCCGAAGTCAACACACGGGAGCATTTCATCGTCAAGAGTGCACAGCTCAATAACCTCATCAAGCGTTCCGAGCTGATTTATCTTGCCCATAGTTTCCGGGCATATAATCGCCTTCAAGCCCTCGCTCTGTCTTAAAGCCACCGCCTTTGCAAGCGTCTGCTTTGCAAGATACAGTGCCTCTGCCCTCGTCATCTTAGCGCACGAGCCGGAATGTACCACGACCTTTGTCGCACCCAGCTTATCCGCCGCCCTGAGCGATTCAGCGATATAATTCACGCTGTTGTCACGCTTTTCCGCCTCAACGCTTGACAGCGAAATGAAATACGGAGCGTGGAGCGTTACGGTTATATTGTTCCCGCTTGCAAGCGCAGGCAGCTTTTCATAGGTCGCCGCCGCAATTCTGACTCCCCTGCCGCACTCAATCTCATAGCAGTCAAGCCCCATAGATGCAAGATATGACGGAAGCTCGTCGGGAAATTTTCTCTTGCCGAAGCTCAGCGAATTGCCGCCCGGCCCGAATTTAACAGCCATTACTTTTTCTCCTTAGTTTCCAGCTTCGAGTAATCCCTGTGGAAAAATAAACTCTCCGCTTTTCTTTTCAGTTTGAACGTCCACGCACTTTCCATATGGAAAGGCTCAACAAGCACCGACACCGCACCCTTGATATTCCCTGCGATAACATCCGTGAATATCTGATCACCTACTACAGCCACCTGCTTTTTCGGCACGCCCATTATCTTTATAGCCTTTGATATGCCGAATGTAAGCGGTTTACAGCCGTTTGCCGTAAACGGAAGCCCCAGCTTCTTCGCAAGCGGCGCTACACGCTTGTTTGTGTTGTTCGACACTATGCGCATCGGCACTCCTATGTTTTTCATACGCTCAAGCCACTCGGGTATGCCGTTTTCGGCGGCAGGATTCCCGTGCATCGAAAGCGTGTTGTCAAGGTCAAGCACCAGCGCCTTTATATTATATTTATCAAGAAAGTCCTCATCTATGTCGAGAACTGAATTTATCCAAATCTGCGGTTTAAAGATCATACCGTATCCTTTAATAAAAAAATTAAAAGGCGAACAAAGCGTCAGCATGAGGCTAACCTTGTCCGCCTTTTATTACCGTAAGTAATTAATTACTTAAACTTGCGCTTACGAGCAGCCTCGGATTTCTTCTTACGCTTTACCGAAGGTTTTTCGTAGTGTTCTCTTTTACGAACCTCTGCGAGGACGCCGTCTCTGGCACACGATCTCTTGAAACGCTTGAGAGCTGTATCTAAAGATTCATTTTTGCCTAAACGTACTTCTGCCATCTATATCCCTCCCTTTGCCAAATGGCACAGGTTATAACTCATACAAATTTTATAAAGATGTATGCTAGTATTATACAATATCGCACCGACTTTGTCAATACATTTTTGAAAATTTCGTAAAAATTCTTGCAGATTATTCCGATTTTCAATCAAGAAACTGCTTTACATCAACTTCCTCAGCGTCCTGCCAGAGCCTTTCAAGATCGTAGAAATCCCTCGTTTCCTTATAGAAAACGTGGAAAACAACATCTATATAGTCAAGCACTATCCAGTTACCGCTTGCCTTGCCGTCTATGGACTTAGGCTCCTCGCCCTTTTCACCAAGCTTAAAATCCACCTCGTCCGCAAGTGCCTTTACCTGCGTAGAGCTTGAACCGCTTACTATTACAAAATAATTCGCAAGTATCGTAAGGTCACGCACCTTGAGGATTTTTATATCATCTGCCTTCTTAGAATCGAGAGCCTTTATGCCCTCCTTCAGAATCTCTATATCAGTCATTCTTCGGATTTTTCCTTTCTGCTGTGCTTTTTTCAGCCTTCATTATCCTTGTGTAGAAATTATATCCCGCTATCGTACACGGAGGTATAAGTCCGCCTTTACCCAGCGTTTCGCCTATTGAATATTTTAACGCATTGTACATAGCGTTGTCAAGATTCTCAAAGCTCATCTCCCGGTATTTTTCAACATCCTTATAGCTTCTGTCTGCACTTGTGAGATCTCCTAAGTAAACGATCTTTTCAAGCATCGACATATCCGCCCTGCCTGCCGTGTGATAACGCACCGCATTCAGAATATCAATATCCTTTATACCGAGATTTTTCGATATGTGATATGCCCCTGCAGGAGCGTGCCACAGCGCCGGAGTATAAAGCTCCTCGTCGCTCACGTCCATATTGCTCAGTATCGCCTGCGATTTCATCGCATTCGGAGTTTCCTCCTTCTTTACATCGTGAAGAAGCCCTGCGAGATATGCCTTTTCCTCGTCACCGCCGTGCTTTTTCGCAAGTGCCAGACACATTGATGCAACATTCATACTGTGCGTAAAACGCTTCTTTGAGAGCGTATTTTTCAGCATTTTCACATAGTCCGCATATTTTTCGGCATAACGCTGTTCGTCCTTATCCTGCTTTTCACACATACAGACCACGTTCCTTTATATAGCCTTCAACCGCTTCGGGTACAAGCCCTGTTATACCTTCACCGTTTTTCAGCTTCTCTCTGATTTCGGTAGAGCTAACCTCAGTGACGTGAAGATTCAGCACCTTTATCCTGCCCATTTCTGCGGCATATTCACACATATCGCTGTATTCGCTGTTTTCTCTTGCGGCGGCAACCACCTTGCACTCGCCCAGAAGTGCCTCATAGCGATACCACTTGTCGAAATAGAACAGCATATCTCCGCCGATTATCAGATAGAACACAGCATCGTCGGGGTACTGTCTTTTAAGTTCACGGATAGTGTTTATCGTGTAGCTTGTACCGCCCATACGCTTTTCAATGTCGCTTATTTCAAATTTACCGTCTTCAATTTCTTTTGCAAAGGCAAGTTCGCACATCTTAGCCCTGTCCTCAAAAGCGATAAGCCCCTTGTTGCTCTTGTGAGGCGATACGCAGGTAGGTATTATCAGCATTTTCTGAAGTTTAAGGTCTGCGAAAGCCTCTTTCACCATATTTATATGTCCGTTGTGAATGGGGTTGAAAGCACCGCCGAATACGCCTATCTTAATCATCTAATTCTATCTTCCTTTTCTTAGCGTCCTTGTTCTGCCTGTAAAGAACTATCTTAGTGCCTATTACCTGCACAACAATGCTGTTTGTCCTTTCGCCTATCTCGCCTGCAAGCTCCTTTGCGCTGTATCCGCAGTTTTCAAGAACTCTTATCTTTATAAGCTCCCTTGCCTCCAGTGCGTCCGAAAGCTGTTTTATAAGTTCGTCCGAAATTGCGTTCTTCCCTATCTGAAAGATAGTGTCGTAGTTACTTGCAATGCTCTTGAGCCTTGCTCTTTGTCTGCTCGTTATCTCCATTTACTTTTCTCCGTTTCTTTTATCTCATAAAGAAATACCATATCGCAAATACAGCGCCAAGCTGCAGAATAATTATGACCGGTATCCCTATCATGAATCTCTTATGCTTTGTCTTATGATGAAATATCCTCATCGAAATATACATAGCGACCGAGCCGCCGAGTGCGGATACGATAAAGAGCGTCCTTTCTCTTATCCGCCATTTGTTTTTCCTTGCTTTGCTCTTATCCACAGGCGGCAGTATAAACCCGATTATGCTTATTATTATCAGGTATGCTGCTGTCAGAATATAGGGTAAATCTTTTATATCCATTACTTCTTGCTAAGTTCAGCCGCCAGCTTTTCAAGTGCTTTCGCCCTGTGGCTTATCCTGTTCTTTTCCTCGTCCGTAAGGCAAGCCATGCTTGTATCATCGTCTATCATGAATATCGGGTCATAGCCGAAGCCGTTTTCGCCTATAGGCTCCTCCCCGATAAAGCCCTCGCATTCACCCGTAACACATATCTCATAATCGTCATCACGGATAAAGTATAAGGCACACACAAATTTAGCGTTTCTCAGCGGCTTGTCAACGCCCTTCAGTTCACCGAGTACCTTGTTTATCCTGTCCTCATTCGTTGCGTTCTCGCCTGCGTATCTTGCCGAATAGATGCCCGGCGCACCGCCTAAGAATTCTATCGAAAGTCCGCTGTCGTCCGCAAGTACAGGCGTATGCGTCATATCATATATAGTCTTCGCCTTTATATGAGCGTTCTCGCTGAAGGTCGTTCCGTCCTCCGCTATATCGATATTGATTCCCGCTTCCCTCATCGAAACAGGCTCATAGCCCAGAGGTGTCAACATTTTTTTGAATTCTTTTATCTTGCCCTCGTTGTTTGAGGCAATAATCAGTTTCATATATTGTCCTTTCGTATACAGGCTGTCATTCAAACAGCGCTTCAACATAATCCCGTGGTACAAACGGTTGCAGATCGTCTATCTTCTCTCCCACGCCGACCAGCTTCACAGGTATACCAAGTTCCTCTTTTATAGGTATTATTATACCACCTTTTGCCGTTCCGTCAAGCTTTGTAAGAACGATACCCGTTATATCAGCCGTTTCCTTGAACAGCCTTGCCTGATTTACCGCATTCTGTCCCGTTGTAGCGTCAAGCACGAGCAGAGTTTCAACACGGCTGTCGGGCGCATTGTTGTTTACTATTCTCGCTATCTTCTTTAGTTCGTCCATAAGGTTCTTCTTGTTGTGAAGCCTGCCCGCCGTATCGCATATAATAACGTCCGCATCTCTTGCAATGCCTGCCTTTACAGCGTCAAACACAACAGCCGCAGGGTCGCTTCCCTCCGAGTGCTTTATAATATCAACTCCGGCACGCTGTGTCCACACCTCAAGCTGTTCGATAGCAGCCGCACGGAACGTATCCGCCGCCGCAACGACAACCTTCTTGCCGCTGCTTTTAAGGTTATATGCGAGCTTTCCTATAGTGGTCGTCTTGCCTGCGCCGTTTACGCCTATAACAAGTATTACTGTAGGCTTTGTATCAAGGATAAGTTCGTTTTCACCCTCAAGTATCCCGGCGATTATCTTCTTTAACAGCCCCTTCACTTCCGCAGGGTCGGTAGTACCTGTAGCCTTTACCTCTTTTCTTAAAGCCTCGCAGATATTTGCGCTTGTCACAGCGCCTATGTCCGATAAGATAAGCGTTTCTTCAAGCTCCTCGAAAAAATCCTCATCGATTTTCGTGAACGAGTTAATAACTCCCGTTATCTTGCTTGCAAGAGCTTCTTTTGTATTCTTTAAGCCGTTTTTCAGTTTTTCAAATAATCCCATTGAAAAATTTTCTCCTACTTTATATATTCAACCAGCTTTTCCAAAGCCTCATCGGCATTTACCGTACAGTCCGGGATAAGCGGTTCTTCACTTTTGTTTATATCCACACGGTAGAATTTCTTGTACGATACACTCAGCACAAGTTTCGATTCCGGAAGCTGAAAGCCCAATTTGTCACCGTATGCCGTAGGCATATTTCCCGGTATTTCGCCTATCACCTTTCCTATGCCGTTATCCTGTATCACCATTGCAAAGTCCATTGCCGAGCTGAACGTGTATTGCGATGTCAGCACATACACCTTGCCGTCAAAAGCATTGTCTACAGGCTTGTTCGGTATTATCTCATCACGGTACGAGATCAGATTTCCGCCGTTTCTTATATCCGTTCCGCCGAACAGCTTATAGTCGCTTATATTTATATATCTCAGAAATTCGTTTATGACCTCTGTTGTTCCGCCGCCGTTGCTTCTTAAGTCAACGGCGATATTTCCGATATTGTTATCCCTTACCGCACTGAAAAATTCTAACAACCTATCGGTGTATTCCTGTGACATTTCACAACGGTTGAGTGTGAAAATGCCGAGCGAATTCTCCTTGTCGATCTTATATGAGCATAGCTCAAGCTGTTTTCTTTCGGGCGGCTCATTTGTCATATCAAAATGCTTTGTTTCGTTATTACCGCTGAAAACAACATCTATCCCGTCGGATACATCCGCACCGAGAAGCGTAAGCCAGCTGCCGTACTGCAGAGCCTCGCCGAACATATAGTCCGCATAGAAGCTGACCTGCGGCTCGCACGGGAACACTTTTTTGAAATGTTCCTTCATACTGTCCGCCGATATGCCGTCAATTGATACAAGCGTGCCGTCATTATAAGCCTTGCTTATTTCGTTACCGCCGTTTACATACTCCGTACCCGATGCGGTAACTATCGTATGTGCGTCGTCAAGCGTGCATACAAGCTCGGCAGATTTCTCCCACAGTTCCTTTACCGTCACGCCGTCCTTATCCATCAGCTCTCTGCGCAGCTTTATGTATACGTCGCCGAATCTTTTCTCCGCACCGTCGTCAATAAGAAACACCGGATGTTTTGCTCTCACCGTGTCATACACATATTTTAAGTCCTTTTGTGCCTGCTCTGAGCTAAGTCCGGCATCAAGCGGCAGTGTCGGCTCAAAATCAGTCTGTGCGTCATAACCGCTGATTTTAAGCACTATACCGCCTACCGCAAGAATAACGGCAAGCAATAAAGCTGTTACTCTCAATTTGTTCATTTTCTACCCCGATATTTCATATACAATATACAATTTCCTTATGCAATTTCTTTATGCGATTTCCTTTATGCGTTTTCAACCTCGTTTAAAAATTCCTCGCTGAATTCCTGCCTTAACAGTCCCGATACGCCCTTTTCCTGCATATAAACGCCGTACAGCACATCGCACAGCTCAATCGTACCTCTCCTGTGCGTTATTACCATAAGCTGAGTGTTATGTGAGAAACGCTTAAGATATGTAGCGTACTTCTGTACGTTTGCCTCGTCAAGCGCCGCATCGACCTCATCAAGCATACAGAACGGTGTCGGTCTGTGAAGCAGTATCGCAAGATAGATAGTCAGCGCTACCATCGACTTTTCACCGCCCGAAAGAAGCGACAGGCTCTTTATTACCTTTCCGGGAGGTGCGGCATATATCTCAACATCGGAGTTCAGCACATCGTCCGGGTCTGACAGCTGAAGCCTTGCTTCGCCGCCGCCGAAGATCTCGCTGAACAGCATTCCGAAATGGTGATTTATATCGTCAAAGCTCTCCGTGAACCTCTGCTTTATATCCTTTATAAGATCTGCAATAAGGCTTTCAAGTTCCGTCTTTGATGTTTCAACATCCTTTAGCTGTTTTGCAAGAACGCCGTAACGCTCAGATACCTCCTCCAGTTCTTCTATAGAGCTGTAGTTTACGCTTCCCAGTGCCGCAATGCTTCTCTTTATCTCGGCAAGCTCCGCCTTCATCATGAATATGCCTGCGTCATCTACAGGCTTCGCACGTTCCTTTGCCTCACTGCGTGTCATTTCGTACTTGTCCCACAGTCCCGAGATTATCTTCTCGGTCTGACCTTCCGCCGAGCCTTTACGCTCTTCCTGTCGGGCAAGGTCCGCACTGAACTTTTCCTTTGCCTCGGTAAGCTCCCTTATCGACTTGTTTATCTCGCTGATACGCTTTTCAGCCGCATTTGTGAGCGATACGTTATCTGCGATTGCCTTTTCGTTGTCGCCTGCCGTTTTTGCTATCTCTTCGGTCTGAGCCGTTTTCAGAATTATGATTTCATTCTTCTGCTCAATGCCGTTTTTAAGCTCCTCAATTTTTCTGAGCTGTTCGCTTCCGCCGTCGCTCAGCGCAAGGATAGATGCGTCTATACCCTCTATCCTTGTGCGGATGTTGGATATATCGCCGTTTACCGTCAGAACGTCCATATTGTTTCTTTGTATCCTGTCGGCTATCTCTTTTCTCTTATCCTCCGCCTTGTCAAGTCCGCTTCTCTGCTCGCTCAGAGCCTCCTCGTTCTTTTCGATTTCGGCAAGCACGCTTTCAAGCTGTGACTTTGTATCGGAAAGCAGCTTCCTGCCGTCATTCTCGGCTCTTTTCTGTGCGTCAAGCTGTTCCTCGGCGCTGTCACGCTGTGCGGTAAGCTGTGACAGCAGCTGCTTTATACCGTCACGCTGTGCCTCAAGTCTTGCTATCTTAGGCTCGCACTGCGATACGGTTTCGGAAAAGCCCTCCATTTCCTCCGCCATCTTTGCGACTTCCGCCTGCAAGGGCTTTAGCTGTTCGCTCTCGGCTTTTATCTTCTCACCGAGTTCTTCAATCTGTTCGGATAATAAAGCAAGCTCCTGCTTTCTTGCGATTATGCCTGCGTCATTTCTGACACTGCCTCCCGTGAACGAACCGCCTGCGTTGATGACCTGACCGTCAAGCGTCACTATTTTGAAACGGTATCCGTACTTCTTCGCAATAAACGATGCCGTATCAATATCCTCAACGACCGCCGTCTTTCCGAGTATGGATTTTACTATCCCGTCATACAGCCCGTCATATTCCACAAGGTCGCACGCCATACCCTCAAAGCCGTTCTCATTACTCAGCCCTCCGACTTCGAGCATCTTTCCCTTTACGCTTGTAAGAGGTAAGAATGTCGCACGTCCGAGGTTGTTTTCCTTAAGATAACGCATACTGCGCTTTGCCGCTTCCTCGTTGTCGGTCACGATATTCTGCATTATACCGCCCAGCGCTATCTCAATAGCCACAGTATAACGCTTGTCCACGCTGATTATATCGGCTACCGTACCTCTTATACCGCTGAGCCGTCCTTGCCTGTCCGCCATTATTACCGACTTTACGCTTGACTGGAAGCCTGCCATATTCTTGTCTATCTCGTCAAGCACCTGATGACGTGACGCTTTCGTTTCGTACTCCTTGCGTAGCGTTTCAAGCGTCTGACCTGCCGTTTTCAGCTTGTCATTCTTATTGGCAAACAGCTTTTTATATCCTGTCAGCTTGTTCTCGGCTTCGGCCTTTTCTTCCTTTGCCTGTTCAAGCTCTTCATCGGTATCGCTGAGCTTTATTCTCTGCGTCTTTGCTTCTGCCGCCGCATTCTCAGCCGTTCTTGTAAGTTCCTCCTTACGCTTTGAAAGCTGTTCGGAGGTTGCCTCTATCTGCTGTACCGAAAGCTGCAGCTGCGTTCTTTTAAGATACAGCCGACCCTGCTTTTCGTCAAGTTCCTTGTACTCCCCCGAGAGCGTTTCGCCCTCTGCGTCGATTCCCGTCAGTTCCTCCGTCAGCCGTTCGCTGTCCGCCTTCAGCCGACCTATTTGTGCCTGCTTTTCCTCTATCTCGTTTTCAAGGTTCTTTTTATCTTCCTCAAGCCTTGCCTTACCGCTCTTGCCGTCCTCTATCTGCTTTTCGGTTTCCGCAATAGCTTCTTCTGCGTGTGAAATATCGTTGCGCAGTACGGCAATCTCAGCCTTTATATCGCTTATGCGGTCCTTTGCCTCGTCACTTCCGGCTTTCAGCTTTTCAAGCTCGGCACGGAGCGTCATTCTGCGGTTGTTGTTGTCTTCTTCCTCGGCCTCCAGCTTTGCAATATCCCTGTCGAGATTTTCGCACTCTGCCTTGCTGAGAAGTAATTTGTCCTCCGCTTCCGAAATCGTCTTTTCAAGTGCGGACAGTTCGTACATACTTACCGTTATATCAAGATCTTCTTCCCTCGAAAGCAGTTCCTTTGCCTTTTTAGCCTTTGCCGCCTGCTTTTCAAGCACAGGGAGTCTTGTTTCAAGTTCCGACGCTATATCACGGATACGGAGCAGATTGTCCTCCGTGCGCTTCAGCTTATTCTCTGCGTCCTTTTTCTGCGCTAAGAATTTCGATACGCCCGCCGCTTCTTCAAAAACCTCACGGCGCTTGCTTCCGCCCGATTCGACTATCTCCGATACCTTGCCCTGACCTATAACACTGTATCCGTCACGGCCAAGACCCGTACCCATAAACAGTTCGTTTATATTCTTGAGCAGTGTCTTTGCTCCGTTTATCTTATATTCCGATTCGCCGCTCCTGTACAGCTTACGGGATATTACCACCTCGTCACTGTCTACCCTGAGCGCCCTGTCACAGTTATCTATAGTCAGCGTTACACTCGCAAAGCCCATCGGCTTTCTGCGTACAGTTCCGTGAAAGATAACATCCTCCATTTTATCTCCACGCAGACTTTTAGCGCCCTGCTCTCCCATTACCCAGCGCAGTGCGTCACTTATATTACTTTTACCGTTGCCGTTACTTCCGACAACAGCGGTCATCCTCTTGTCAAAATGCAGTATGGTCTTATCGGGAAACGATTTGAACCCGTATATTTCCATAGATTTAAAAAACATCAACCGATCCTCTCCGCACGGAAATCCGTGCCTTTCTCTTCCTTTATCTTAAAGGAAATTCCACGCTGTGAAAGCGCATTGCGGTTAGCTCCGCCCTGCCCGATTATCTTGCTTATATTACGCTTGTCCGTGTAAAAGACGTATTTTCCCCCGTCCTCGCACACAGCGTTCATCTTTTCCAGATACAATATGCTCTCGGCTATCTCACGCAGTGCCGGGTGATATACTCCCCCGACCATTTCCTGCTCAACATCACGGCTTGCGTGAAGACCCATACGGATAACTGCGACCCCTGCCTTGTTAAACATATCGAGCAGCCTTGCACAGAGCCTTGTTGTCTGTTCAAAGGTAAAGCTGTCATACACTCCGCTCTCGTGCAGTCTGCCAAGTTCGGTATTCTTAAGTATCACCGTCGGATATATCCTCACCGTGTCACAGTTAAGTGCAATAAACTCCCTTGCGGTATCAATGCAGTATTGCTCCGTGTCCTTATACAGCCCCGTCATCATCTGAAGTCCGAGTTCAAATCCGCTCTGCTTTATAAGCCGTGAGGCACGTCTTACATCCTGTGCCGTATGGCCTCTGCGGTTAGCTGTCAGCACCTCGTCATTCATACTCTGTGCGCCAAGCTCTATCGCCGTCATGCCGTAGCTTTTAAGAATTCCGAGTATTTCCTCGTCAATGCAGTCGGGTCTTGTCGAACAGCGTATGCCGTCATACTGCTCAGGATATGCGTCTGTATAACGCTTGGCTACCGTCAGCAGTCTTATCATATAATCCCTGTCTATTGCAGTAAAGCTGCCGCCGAAAAACGCTATCTGCGCCTTCGTACCGCTGTCTTTAAGATTTTCAAGCTGTCCTTCAAGTATGCCTTCAAGCTCCTTTTCAGTGACAGGCTCGCTGTGTCCGCTTATCGTTTTCTGATTGCAGAAGCTGCATATATGCGTACAGCCGTAATGCGGTATAAATACCGAAATGTTAGTTTGTTTCATATCCCATAAGGCTTATAGCCTCTTTTGCGGCGCTCTGCTCCGCTTCCTTCTTGCTCTTACCCTTACCCGTGCCTATTATCTGACCGTTCAGAAGCACATTCGCCGTAAACTGCTTGTTATGCGCCTGTCCGCTTTCGTCACTTATCTCATAGGTAACACGTTCCTCCGGGTTCTGCTGAATTATCTCCTGCAATACCGTCTTGTAATCTCCGAGCAGGAATTTACCCGTACTCAGCTTGTCAAGCGGCGGTATAAACGGCAGTATGAAATTCCTTGCCGCTTCAAATCCGCCGTCAAGATATATTGCCGCAATAAGCGCCTCAAATGCGTCCGCCAGTATCGAGTGGCGATCTCTGCCGCCCGTATGTTCTTCTCCTTTTCCCAGAAAAATATACTTGCCTAAATCTATTTTTCTTGCAAAGGGATAAAGCGCATTTTCACACACTACGCTTGCTCTTATCTTGGTAAGCTGTCCTTCGGGCAGATTAGTAAGATTTTCAAAAAGATGCTCGGACACAACAATGCTCAGCACGCTGTCGCCTAAAAATTCAAGGCGCTCGTTACTGCGCAGATGTTTTCCGTTTGTGTATGACGAATGAGTAAGAGCCTCTTTTAAAAGCTCAGGATTTTTGAACGTATAGCCTATTATCTGTTCAAGCTCTGTCATTAGAATACCTTTCTTTATAGTTGCACCATAGCAATTAATACTAAGTGCTTTTTTACTATCCCCACCCCAACCCCTCCCCGTGGGAGGGGCTTATATATGATGGGGGCTACCGCCATTAGCACAAGCAAGGATGCTTGCAGTCAGCCGCACATAGCCACTGCACGATGCAGTGGCACAAACGGCTGACGACCCGTACAGGGGCTTCGCCCCTTGACCCCTTGTGCGAGGCTGTTCTTCTTTATACTGTCAAATGATATTAATCAACCTTCCGTATTTTCCGACAGCACCTTTTCCATCTCTGCGATAACGTTTCTCTCAACGAAATCCTTGGCCTGTCTTACTGCGTTCTTGAATGCAAGAGCGTCACTGCTGCCGTGCGCCTTAAGCACGGGCTTTGCCGTACCTAAAAGCGGAGAACCGCCTGTTTCCCTGTAGTCCATCTGCTTGCTTATTTCCTTGATGCCCTTCATAGTAAACATTGCGCCTATCTTTGTACCGAGGTTGCGGAAGAATATCTTCTTGAGCGAAGCCTTCATAAACTTGCCCATACCCTCTACTGTTTTAAGGTAGATGTTACCCGTAAAGCCGTCCGTTACAACAACGTCGACCTCACCTAAAGCCGCATTTCTCGCCTCGACATTGCCCGTGAAATTAAGCGTGCTGTTTTTGAGCAGAGCATAAGTTTCCTGTTCAAGCTCCCTGCCCTTTTCTTCTTCTGCACCGACATTCAGCAGTCCGACCTTGGGGTTGTCAACACCCATTATCTTGTTCATATAAACACTGCCCATAACCGCAAACTGCCTTAACATATCAGGACGGCAATCAACGTTTGCGCCGCCGTCAAGCAGTATATACATATTGTTAAGACCGGGCATTACAGGTGTCAGCGACGGACGCTTTACGCCCTTTATGCGCTTTACTATAAGAGTACCGCCCATAACAAGAGCCGCCGTACTGCCTGCGCTTATCATAGCGTCCGCTCTGCCGTCAGCTACCATCTGCATAGCCACGCCCATAGAGCAGTTCTTCTTTTCCTTTAATATCATCTTGGGGTTATCCTCTATCTCGATAACTCCGTCAGCCTGCTCAAATGTGATATGATCCTTTGAAAGCCCCAGTCTTTCAAAGCACTCGTCGAGCTTCTTTGTGTCGCCCGTCAGCACAATGTCAACTCCGTACTCCTTTACAGCGTCAACCGCACCCTTTACTACCTCGTCCGGCGCATTATCTCCGCCGAAAGCGTCTATAGCTATTTTCATAATCCGTTTTCCTTTCGTATAAAATCCGGTACTTATCGCTTTGCCTTTAATTTTTCACAGAGGGTCTGCCCCTCCCGTATCAAAACACCGACCGTTCAAAAAGCTGTTTTGCTGTTTTGCTGTTTTGCTAAACAGACAGACAGACCGCATTACCGCTGTGCAGTGATTCCCTGCTCGCAGAGTGCTTTTCTCAGATCCTCAAGTCCTCTGTCCGCAATCGTCCTGTATCTCAGCTTCTTGTCCTTTATCCTTTCGGGGAGCGGCGGAAGTATTCCCATATTCGCCCCCATCGGCTGAAAGTCCTTGTTCTCCGTGCTTATATGCCTTGCCAGTGCCGCTGTCATGCAGGTTTCAGGCAGTTCGAGCGGCTTTTCTCCGTCAAGCGCCCTTGCAAGATTGATACCTGCTATAATGCCCGATGCCGCACTTTCGACATATCCCTCAACACCCGTCATCTGACCTGCGAAATATATGTTGTCGCTGTCGATAAGTCTGAAATTCTTATCAAGCAGACCGGGAGAATTAAGGAATGTGTTCCTGTGCATAACGCCGTATCTTACAAATTCCGCATTCTGAAGCCCCGTTATCATCGAGAATACTCTTTTCTGCTCTCCGAATTTAAGATTCGTCTGGAATCCCACAAGGTTGTAAAGCGTACCCTCGTTGTTTTCTTTTCTCAGCTGTACCACCGCATAAGGCCGTCTGTCTGTTCTGGGGTCGATAAGTCCCACAGGCTTCATACAGCCGTAACGGACGCTTTCTATTCCACGCTTTGCAAGCACCTCTACAGGCATACAGCCCTCGTACACTTTAAGATTCTCAAAGCTCTTGAGCTGTACGCTCTCTGCGTTTACAAGTTCGTTATAAAAGGCTTCGTATTCTTCCTTTGTCATCGGGCAGTTGATATAATCCGCCTCGCCCTTGTCATAACGTGTAGCGAAAAACGCAAGGCTCATATCAATGCTTTCTGCGGTAACTATGGGTGCCGCCGCATCGTAGAAGCTGAGCGGACTTCCGCAGCGCTCCTGTATCTTTTCGGCGAATATATCGCTTGTCAGCGGACCTGTCGCAATTACGGTATCACTTTTGGGAAACTCCGTTATCTCACCGTTTACGATTTCAATATACGGGTGATTAGTTATCATTTCGGTCACAGCGTCGGAAAACTCCGTGCGGTTGACCGCAAGAGCGCCGCCTGCACCGACCTTTGTTTTCTCTGCGGCTCTCATCGTCACAGAGTTCATATAACGCATTTCTTCCTTAAGCATACCGCAGGCGCTGGCAGTATCCGCACTTTTCAGCGAATTACTGCACACAAGCTCCGCAAAGCCCTTGTACTTATGGGCAGGCGAATACTTTTCCGGCTTCATCTCGCACAGCCTTACATGAAAGCCTCTGTTTGCAAGCGCCCACGCCGCCTCAACTCCGGCAAGACCTGCGCCTATCACGGTAACAGTCTTTTTATCCAAGTTTATCCTATCCTTATCAGTTTTCGTTCTTCTTATCCTCATCGGCGGGACGCACATATCCGCAGCCGTCCTTGGCGCAGTATACCTGACCCTGCTTGCCGACCTTCTTGAAAAGCGTAGAACCGCACTTTGGACATTTATCCTCAAGCGGCGTATCCCACGTCATAAAGTTGCAGTCCTTGTAGTTCTCGCATCCGAAGAAGGGCTTGCCCTTCTTTGACTTCTTTGCAAGCATCTTGCCGCCGCAGTGCGGGCAAAGTCCGCCTGTTTCGTTTACTATTCTCTTTGTATTCTTGCACTCAGGGAATCCCGAACAGCCGAGGAACTTTCCGTAAGGACCTATCTTTATGACCATAGGCTTTCCGCACTTGTCACAGACTATATCGGTAGGCTCATCGGGTATCTTCACCCTCTTGCCCTCCATATCCTTTTCAGCCTTTGTCAGCATCTTGTCAAAGCCTGTGTAGAACTTTCCGAGTACATCCACCCAGTCAGCCTTGCCTGCTTCTATCTTATCAAGGTCGCTTTCCATCTGAGCGGTAAACTTTGCGTCAACGATACGCTCAAAGTGACCTTTCATAAGGTCGGTAATAACTATACCAAGCGAGGTCGGCTTTAACTGCTTCGCCTCACGCTCAACATAGTGCCTGTCAAGTATTGTGGCGATTGTCGGCGCATAGGTAGACGGTCTGCCTATGCCGTTTTCTTCAAGTGCTTTGATAAGGCTCGCCTCTGTATATCTCGGTGGCGGCTGAGTAAAGTGCTGGTTGCCCGTAAGCTCTTTTACCTTCAGCTTTTCGCCTACTTCAAGAGCCGGCAGTGCGCCGCCCTCCTCTTCGTCGTTATCCTTGCTTTCTTCATACAGCTTTGTAAAGCCGTCAAATTTCACGGTATATCCGTTTGCCTTGAACAGACACTCTCCGCAGGTAATATCTACCGCCTTTGTATCAAGGAGCTGATTTTCCATCTGGCTTGCCATAAAACGCTCCCATATCAGCTTATACAGCTTGTACTGGTCGCCCGAAAGCGCAGACTTTACCTTTTCGGGAGTAAGCGTGATTATTGTCGGACGGATAGCCTCGTGTGCGTCCTGAGCATTGTTCTTCGACTTGAATACTCTGGGCTTTGAGGGCAGATATTCCTTGCCGTATGTTGATTCTATCATCTGTGCCGCAGCCGCTTTTGCCTCATCGGAAATACGCAGGCTGTCTGTTCGCATATAGGTTATAATACCTACTGCGCCCATATCGGGTATCTCAACGCCCTCGTACAGCTCCTGTGCCGCTTTCATTGTACGTCTAGCGTTGAAAGACAGCTTTCTTGACGCTTCCTGCTGTAAGGTAGAGGTAGTGAACGGCGGTGCAGGCGTTTTCTTCCTTGTGCTGTTCTTGATATTGGTGATGATAAACTCGCCGTTTTCAAGCATAGCAAGCACCTTGTCGGTTTCTTCTTTATTGAGTGCCTTGAACTTCTCGCCCTTGACCTCTGTCAGCTTTGCAGGGAATGCACGTCTGCTCGAAGCGGACAACAGCTTTGCGTCTATGCTCCAGTATTCCTGTGCCTCAAAGCTCTCTATCTCCTGCTCTCTGTCAACGATAAGCCTTACCGCAACCGACTGTACACGGCCTGCCGAAAGACCTCGTCTGACTTTCTTCCATAAGAACGGGCTTAATTTGTAGCCTACTATTCGGTCAAGTATACGTCTTGCCTGCTGTGCGTTGATAAGGTCCATATCAAGCGTTCTCGGATGGCTCATGCCCGCCGCAATACCGCTCTTTGTGATTTCGCTGAACGTTACACGCACAGGTGCGTCCGGGCTTATCCCAAGGACGTGTGCTAAATGCCAAGAAATAGCCTCTCCCTCTCTATCAGGGTCGGTCGCAAGATATACTATGTCAGCTGCCTTTGCATCTTTCTTAAGCTCTTTTATAAGAGCCGCCTTATCTTTCTTGTTCTCATACTTAGGCTCAAAGTTGTTGTCAACGTCAACTCCGAGCTTCGACTTCGGCAGGTCACGGATATGACCTACAGATGCTACTACGGAATAATCCTTTCCGAGATATTTCTCAATTGTTTTCGCCTTCGCAGGCGACTCAACTATTACCAGATGGGACAAATTTTTCGTCTTCCTTTCCACGGCAACGTGCCGCTCCGAATTCGCCTTTCAAACTGTTTGCATATTGCCGACAGCTTGTGTACGGCGGGCGGCTCTCGCCGCACCCTTCCGGCAGTGTGCCGGTTCAAATTCACTTTTCAAACCGCTTGTGCGTTTTCGCACCTCGTCTGACGGCGAGCGGCTACGCCGCCCCCTCTTAACATTTTATCTTAGCTTTTTGCTTATATAATGAAGGTGTGCTATCATCTTCCGTTGCACTATCTTTCTTGGCTCCCTTGCCAAAGGGAGCTGGATTGCGACAAGCGAAGCCGTTATCCATACCTCTATGTTCAGCGATTATTTCAACGTTAAAATCATTCCCGTTTGACTGTCGCAAGACTGAGGAATCGTTGCTACAAACCTTATTGTCGCTTCTGCGTTATACAAGCAATTCTCAACAATTAAATTACGGCTTGCAATCTCAACGCTGAATTATAAACCGCAATTATTAACCGTATTTAACGTTGAGCTTACTCTCTGACCTTCGACATTTCCCACGCAATAACCGATGCCGCAACCGATGCGTTAAGGCTCTCCGCACTGCTTATCGGTATAAACAGCGATTTGTCGCACAGCTTTTTCACGGTATCGCTGACCCCGTTGCCCTCGTTGCCGATAACAACAGCGGTCTTTTGTGGCAGCTTTTCTTCTCCCAGCTTTACCGACCTGTCCGAAAGCTCCGCCGAATACACGGTAAATCCGCCCTTTTGCAAAAGCGTTATCGCTTCTTCGGTATCACAGCAGTATATCGGCAGTCTGAACAGCGAGCCCATCGCACTTCTTACCGTTTTGGGAGCAAACACATCCGCACAATCTCCTGCAAGTATCACCCCGTCAATCGAAAATGCGTCACAGGAACGTATTATCGTACCAATATTACCCATATCTTGTAAATTTTCCAATATTATAAACTGCCTGCTACTATCTATTGTACTTAAATTCAGAATTTTGTCAAGATGTCTTACCGTAATAAATATTCCCTGCGGCGATTTTGTGTCGGAAATGCTGTCCGCCACCTCCTCGCTTATTTGTATCATCTTACAGCTTTCCCTCAGCAGACTTATACATTCGGGATATTTCTCGGCGGCGGCGGCAGTATAATATGCGTTTTCACCTAACGCACATCCGCTTTTGACCGCTTCGACCGCCAGCTTCGCCCCCTCGCACACGAAATACCCCGTCTGCCTGCGGTACTTCCTCTGCTCCGTCAGCTTGCGGTATTCCTTTATATATGTGTTCTGTTTAGATGTGATTTCCATATTTCTCCTTAATACTTAGTTTCTTGACTTTTGCGTGTCCTTATGCTAAAATTTCATTATCCGTAACGGACAAGAAAGGATTTTTTTCATGATATTTTCCGAGCTAAGCCTTATTGAAAAGGAAACAGGACTTAAATACGATCCCGAAACCGCCACGCTCAGCGGTGTAAAGAACGGTGTACCCGTTGTCGTTTTTGACAACGATAAAAAGCACAGATTTGATATAGTATGCGGTGCAGTCATCACCGAGCGCCAGTTCGGCAGAATATACATTATGGCTGAACGCTTTCCCAAGAAAACTATGCTCGGCATCGAAAATGTCGACGGCTGCGTAAACATTTACTGCAAGGGATATAATCTTATGCAGGAAAATCTGCCGTTACTCATTGAATTTTTGGAAAAACTCACAGCCTATTTAAAAAGCGAAATGCGTAAAACCACTCCCATACAGGTGGCAAAAGTGCTTGAGCTTGAGGATTACACAATTCTCACAAAGCATATACGCTCAGACGGAACTGTCCGCCCTCCGTATAATATAAGGGGTACTGTCAAAGGTATCTTAGGCGGTCTGCTCGGACTTCTGATCGGTTGTGCCATATTCGTTGTGTTTATTATGATGTCCGATCTTGTCGGCTGGCTGGGCGGTATAATCATGTCCGCCGCAGTTATTTCGCTCTACACCGTTTTCTCAAAGAAGCTAAAGACGGTTGACTGCATTATGACAGCAATTCTCACCTTTGCGGGCTGGGCGCTGTCAAACGGCTTTGCATACCTGTTCCAGATATTCTTAAAGGAACAGGAGGCAGGAAACACGGTAAACATAAACGGCATTCTTGCCGATCTTGCGAACTACTCAATGAAGTACACCGAGATTGCAGGCAACCTTATGAACCGCCTTATAATAACATTCATTTTCGTGGTCGCAGGCGCAATAGGCAGTTATATTTTCTATTACAAGCATCACACAAAGGATATGTACTGATAACGGTTATTATGTGCCTACGCACAGCCGCATTTCTTCCCCGTTATATAAAAAATCACACGCCCATTTATTATGGGCGTGTCAGTCTGTCGAAAAACCTCTATCATTATCAAAAAATGGGGTTTGGGGCGTAGCCCCAAGCAGGGTGAGGGCGGCAGCCCCACACTCAGCCCCTTCCCGAGGGGAAGGGGTTTGGGGATAGGGATAGAGAATTTGCAATATTTTTTAAAAATAAACTTTTTCTACAAGCTGACACGCCCACTTATTATGGGCGTGTTGTTTTCTCTTAAAGAGCAGCCTTAGCCTTCTCAACAAGTGCAGTAAAACCTGCAGGATCGTTGATAGCGATTTCTGACAGCATCTTTCTGTTAAGACCGATATTAGCCTTCTTTAAGCCGTTGATGAATGTAGAATAGTTTGTACCGTTCATCTTGCAAGCGGCATTGATTCTTGCAATCCAGAGCTTTCTGAAATCTCTCTTCTTTAAACGTCTGCTGATGTAAGCGTACTGACCTGACTTCCAGACAGCTTCCTTAGCAGTCTTGAAAAGTCTGCTCTTGCCGCCCCAGTAGCCCTTTGCCAGCTTTAATGTTTTATTTCTTCTCTTACGAGTTGCTAATGCACCTTTAATACGAGCCATCGTTAAATTCCTCCTATAGTGAATATTGCGCCGAAACGGTCGCAGTTAGTTTTTATTTGTAAGGTATGAGCTTCTTAACTTCTGCAACGTTCGTCTTGTCGCAGTATCCTGCAGCACGGTTGATACGCTTTCTCTTTGTAGCCTTCTGTGTCAGTCTGTGACGACGGTTCGTCTTCTGGTACTTGACCTTACCGTTCTTGGAGATGTTAAAACGCTTTTTAGCACCGCTGTGGGTTTTGATCTTGATCTTCTTTGCCATGAGTGGAATCCTCCTTATTTAGTTTCCGCCGTTTTATCGGCGTCCTTCTTTGCTTTCTTACCGCCTGCCGCAGCCTTGGGAGCTACAACTGCCATATAGTTCTTGCCCTCCAGCTTTGCAGGCTTCTCACAAGCGCCGTACTCCGAAACAGCCTCAAGAACTCTCTGCATAAGCTCCTCACCAAGATTTGCGTGTGAAAGCTCTCTTGCTCGTCTGTAACGAACCTTGATACGAACCTTATCGCCGTTTTTAAGGAACTTTATAGCCTGATTAGCCTTCGTGTTAAAGTCGTTGGTGTCGATGTTCAGCGACATCTGTATCTCTTTAAGCTCAGCTTGTTTCTGGTTCTTTTTAGATTCCTTTTCCTTCTTTGACTGCTCAAAACGGAACTTGCCGTAATCCATTATACGACATACCGGAGGAGTAGCTGAAGGAGCGATAAGCACGAGGTCTAAGTCAGCCTCAATCGCCATATCAAGAGCCTGCGCCGAAGACATAATGCCGAGCTGCTCATTGTCAGCTCCGATCACACGGACCTCTTTTTCATTTATCTCTTCGTTGATGAGTTGTTCTTTTGTGCTGATTGTAAAGCACCGCCTTTCTGAAAACAAATCGTTTTATGCAAAACAAAAAGCGTGATAAACTGCAATGCAGATTCTCTCACGCTGTACAAATATTACAGACAGATTTATAACGCCGTACAGCGTCATAAATCGTCGGAAATTTCTGTAATTACCTCATTGAACAACCTTTCGGCGTAAATGGGTGAGAGTGCTTCTCTGCTTTTGTTTCACAATTTAATTTACCTGCTGATTATACTACATTTATCCGCCGTTGTCAATAGGGAAAATCAATTTTTTTGTTAAAACCGATAAAAAAGCGAAAAAGCAGCTTGTTTCCCTCCGCCGAACAACCGCTCACAGCGAGCGCCGACAGAATCACCGCCGACATTACAGCCATTCTCACTCTTTTACCATTCATTGATTTTCTCCTTTTATCTTTATATTCGAATTTGCGAAAGCTGTAACTGCCGTTTTCGACACCACAGCTTAACCGCAAACTAAGCCCTTATGTCAATAATAACACTTCTGTTTTCACCGATTCAACAGCCGGGCAAAATCAGCACTCCTAACGACAAAAAAGGCACAGCCCACCCTCGTGGACCATGCCCTGATTGTAATATTTTTCCGGTAAGACCTGCAATTCAGATTAAATCGTACAAAACGACAAAACCCGAACCGCCAACAGCTTACTTAAGCTTACTTATCCGTAGTCGCCTTTATAGCCGTATATTCACTGAACTCAATCGTACTTCCCGTCTTTCTGAACGATTTTATTCTGAAAGAATAAGTAGTACCCTTTGCAAGTCCCTTGACAGTAAACGTAAGCGTGGTATTGTTTTTCGTGGTAGCGATTGCCGTCCACTTACCGCCCTTGTACTGCTCGATAACGTAGCCCGTAGCCTTGTCATTCTTGCTCCAGTCGAGCTTTACCGCACTTGCAGAAACCGCACTGCCCTTGAACGCAGCCACATTCGGTATCCTCGTCTTGCCTGCTATTCTCACATAATCGCTGTAAGCTGTAACACCGCCGGCAGTCTTATATGCCCTTATTCTGAACGAGTATGTGGTATCATTCTTAAGTCCCTTAACAGTAAACTTAAGCGTGGTATTATTCTTCGTGGTAGCAATTACCGTCCACTTACCGCCCTTGTACTGCTCGATAGAATAGCCGGTAGCCTTGTCATTCTTAGCCCACTCAAGAGTTATCCACGAGCCTGTTACCGATGTGACCTTGAAATCGGACACACCGTCAAGAAGCGTAGCCGCCTTTATAGCCGTATACTCACTGAAATCAGTCGTACTTCCCGTCTTTCTGAATGATTTTATTCTGAAAGAATAAGCCGTACCCTTTGCAAGTCCCTTGACAGTAAATGTAAGTGTAGTGTTGTTCTTTGTGGTAGCAATTGCCGTCCACTTTCCACCCCTGTACTGCTCAATAACATAGCCCGTAGCCTTGTCATTCTTGCTCCAGTCGAGCTTTACCGCACTTGCAGAAACCGCACTGCCCTTGAACGAGGCAACATTTGCTGTCCTTGTCTTGCCTGCGATTCTCACATAGTCACTGTATATCTCCGATTCGCCCGAAATAACATAGGCTTTGATTCTGAAGGTATATGTCGTGTCCGCCGCAAGTCCGTTTACAGTATATGTAACCGCTGTGTTACTGCTCGTCTTTGCAATCTGCGTCCACTTACCACCCTTGTACTGCTCAATGATATATCCCTTTGCGCTTGCGTTCTTATCCCACGCAAGAGTAAGCGAGTTTGTACCCTGAGTCTTTACCTTCACCCCGGTTAATTCTGTCGGCTTTAACGCAGGCGTATAATTATCCTTATAGCTGTAGCCGCACTTTGTACAGGTATGAAGAGTGTAACCCTCATTGTCGTATGTCGGATTTACAATCACTGTAATGTAGTTATGATTACAGCCAATCTCGATTGTTGTTTCTGCGCCTACGCTTCCGTTACCATCCTTATTTCCGATAGGAGCGGCGTAGGTTTTAATGGTATATGTACCGGTTTTAACAGGAGTAAATGTATAACTGTTTATTTTCCCGGTACTTACATCAACTACATTTTGTCCGTCAGGGTCAAATACATCAAGCCAATAGTTAGCCAGCTTATCACTTTCGCTTGCAGTCCATTCAATCGTAATCTCGGAATTATCAACTAAATCGCCTGTAATTTTCGTAACCTCAGGCTTCGTCAGATGAGTACAGGTTGCACACAGATAGTAATAATCTAAATTACCGCCTGTTTTTTCACTATATCCGCACCTTGAACACTTATGACCGTAATAATGAGGATGCACCGCCTCAAAATATGTACTTCCGAAATTGTGTCCTAACTCCGAAGTCGAACGTCTCTCTGTCGCTCCGCAGGAGCATTTACGTTCTTCCGTTCCTCCGCTCGTGCAGGTCGCCGAAGTCTTTGTATACCACGAACCGTATGAGTGAGAGGCGGTTGTAGTAAATGATTGTTCAGGGCTCCAGTATTCCTTACCTTCTATTACAGCATAAAACTTATAATAATATTTCGTGCCGTGTCTTAAGGTAATTTTGACCTCACTGTTCATATCGTATGATATGTACATATAGTCATAACCCGTCCATGTGCTTGCTGTATTATGGAACTCCGACCAGCCGTTATCGTATGAATCGTCATATCTTCTGATACGTATACCGGCTTTTGTCAACTTATAATTTGACGGTTTATAAACATCAGTTACAACAAAAGCATTTGTATCACTGACTGTATTAGCGATTTTGCAAGATGTACCGGTTAATTTTACATTATCGGTTGAGGGTGTTGAACCGTTGTCAAACTTGGATGTGCTTGAATTATATATAGTTAATTTACCGGACGAACAGCTTTTTACAAAATCTGCATAGGTATATTTGTGCAAATTTATTTTGCAACATGTTTTATAATGACCGTTGCTATCTTTAGAACCGCAACCGGTGGCTGAATTGTAACCTGCATTTGCGTCTATAAAATAGATGTAGTTATCATCTCGTGTCAGATAGCACAAAGAATGTCCGGATGCCTTTCTGAAATGTGCGCCTGTACGAATAGTTTTATCAGAAAAAGCACTTTTTAACTATGTCTGCGTAAAACCTTTGGGTAAAGTTATAGTATCAGCCGTTGTTTTCCCCATAAATCTGTAATAGCAATAAACCGCATATCCGGCACATTGAATCGCATTATTCCAACCTGTCATAGAACAGGAAACTGTTTTCCCTGTTTCATCATCATAAAAACTGGAACGACAACCCATTTTCTTAAGTTCATTAATATCTTTTGTACATATTGAACAATGCCAACTACAAGCTTTAGTTTTATAAGAATTAAAATACCCGGATAACGGAAACTCGCTTAATATTTTATTAAAACGTGCTATTTCGCTTGACAAGCAATTTTTACTCATAATTGCCTTAACTTCATTAAGTGCTGTGCTATTGTTAGCGTAATATCCGTATGTAGAACTTCCGACCCAATAACTGTCCGCCCCTGCCGTCAAACTCGTACTCTCCCTCACAGCCGGCAGATTATCACCCAGCGGCGTAGCAACAGCCGTCAGCATCATAACCGCCGACAGTACTGCCGCACCCAGTCTTTTTACACTTTTAATCATAATTTTCCTCCTTAAGCGACTGTATATAGTTGTAAAATAACCGCAATCTTCTTATTTGATAATACCTTATATTTTTCCCTCTTTCAACCTGTCAGGCAAAATCAACTTTCATAACGGCAAAAAAAGCACACAAATTCCGATTACTATACATTGTACCAGATAATATAAAAAGGCACAGTCCACCCTATGCAGACTGTGCCCTTATTACCGTATTTGATTTTACCGAGAAATTTTGTGCATTACTTACAGGAGTGCTTTCAGAAAGCCCTCCCCCCCGTTTACATAAATTGTAATTCATCATCTTGCACATATTTTTCTCCGCAAATATTCACCATAAATGTTTTTTTTGATTTTATTTTAGTATATCACCGTGAACAATATCTGTCAAGTATTGACCATTAATTATCTGATTACTCGTTTATATCTTTGAAATCAAAACCACGCGTTGAACGCGTGGTATGCACTTGCCCTTCAAGGGCATAATA
>ENA-ORNW01000798-ORNW01000798.1-human-gut-metagenome-genome-assembly--contig:-NODE-798-length-27891-cov-3.982648_pt1 | contig 27891 bp, 25 predicted proteins | sample MGYA00242121_ERZ509034 | MGnify/ENA primary metagenome ERZ509034 (study PRJEB26280, sample SAMEA2338689) | human gut metagenome | biome: human gut; feature: human-associated habitat; material: faeces... | reverse complement strand
CCGGTTTATCCCCGCTGGCGCGGGGAACACCGATTATTCCGGCTGGTATTGAGCGTTTATCGCGGTTTATCCCCGCTGGCGCGGGGAACACTACAGGAAAGAATCCGCCAACGGCGACAGGGGCGGTTTATCCCCGCTGGCGCGGGGAACACGCTGCGAGATATCGCCAGCCGCGGATTAATCCACGGTTTATCCCCGCTGGCGCGGGGAACACTGCGTTATTTTGGCTGTTTTCCGCCACCAGCGCGGTTTATCCCCGCTGGCGCGGGGAACACGGGGCGATCAATTGAGCCGTACTTTTCTGAAACGGTTTATCCCCGCTGGCGCGGGGAACACACTAAGCATACATAACTGTTTTTAAACAAATTTATTCCGCATCAACAATCTACCAACTAAATTAAAACATTTCCTTATTTTTAAAGAACGTCTAACTTATTGATTATCAACAGGAAGAAAAGAAACCAAACGTAACCCATCCAAATCCACCGGAATACGTCTGTTTTCTCCCCAGGTCTGAAATTCAAAACCCGACTCGGTATTGGTCGCCCAGGCCATCACCACATTTCCGCAACCAGCCAGTTGGGTAATTTGCTGCCAGATCATCTCCCGAATACGTTTTGATGTATCACCAACATACACACCGGCACGCACTTCCAGTAGCCAGATTGCGAGCCGTCCACGTAAGCGCGGAGGGACATTTTCTGTAACAACCACGACCATGCTCATCCGCCGCGCCCCCGGTGACCACTATCACCCAGCGTTTCAGGTTCAGGGATGGCAGGCGGTAACATATCCGGCGCGGGTTGTGGTGGTTCAATTTCACCTGCAGCAAGGACTTCCTCAATTAACGGTATTAATTTGCCCGTTAACTTAGTGCTACGGAAAATATCGCGACAGGCTAATCTGACTTCTTTATCAGGTTCTGCGGGTTGCCTCGCTGCTATTTCAAATGCCTTTGGCACAACCGAATCAAATTTAATGATATCGGCTATGTCATAAACAAATGAAAGCGGTTTGCCACTATGGATAAACCCAATAGCGGGCGCATATCCCGCGGCTAATACTGCCGCTTCAGATATACCGTACAGACATGATGTAGCAGCACTGATGCAGCGATTCACAACATCGCCTTTTTCCCAGTCTTTAGGATCGTATTTGCGACCATTCCATTTCACACCATATTGTTTCGCCAGTAATGCATACGTCTGGCGAACGCTAGATCCCTCAATTCCACGTAACTGCTCCACTGAACGGCGAGCTGGCGGTGGTTCACGAAAACGTAATTCATACATTTTGCGCACCACCTTCAACCGTAGATCTTCCGTTAAAGCCAGCTTTGCCTGGTAGAGTAATTTATCTGCCCGCGCCCCTCCGGGTTGTCCGGAGGAGTAAACGCGAACGCCCGCTTCACCGACCCAGACCAGCAGTGTTCCCACCGTGGCGGCCAGATGGACTGCCGCGTGGGAAACTCTTGTTCCCGGTTCGAGCATAATGCAGGCGACCGATCCCACTGGAATATGCGTGCGGATCCCGGTTTTGTCGATCAGCACGAAAGCGCCGTCCAGTACGTCGATTTGACCGTACTGGAGGAAGATCATGGAAGTGCGATCTTTTAATGGGATCGGGCTCAGCGGTACAAACGTCACGCCTCTGCTCCGGGTTTGATCAGCATCAGACCACAACCGAACGCCCGGCTTTTGCCATACCCCTGACTGAGACGTTGCAGAAATAACCCAGGAGCGGTGACCGTAAGCATCCCCGTATAATCCACGCTACTGAACTGGATCAGTTGCCGGGAGTTTTCCCGCCGCAGTTGCTGTTGTCGGTAGGCATCAACCGAAGTATCCAGCAGTGTAAAACCGCTTCTCTCCCCCTGCGCTGCCAGCCAGTCCAGCGCAGCCTGTTGTTGATGCAACCAGACATCACTTCCTTCCACCTGCCCCCTCACCTGCCGTTTCGCCTCCATCAGCAAGTCGTGGCGTTTGCCCGCTTTACAAATTGTTGGATTCGCCCGCAGGTTGAAACAAAGGGATTGTCCGGTACGCAACTCTGGCGCAAATGGTCGGCATTCGATGGTGAAAATATCACTTTCCGCCGGGCGTTCCTGCGACAGGACAAAAAAGCGCCCCCCCCCCCTGGAGTTCTTCCCGACGATAAAGAAATTGCCTTTCTTTGCCGCCAGGGAAAAGATCCCACAGCCACTGATGCATCACATATTCACCGCGATCCACCAGATGCAGCAACTGCGCAGGCGAAAGCTGGCCGGTATGTAAGGTTATTCTTGAGAGGTACATGGTTCCTCCTTGCTGAGCCACGGCCCCTGATTGACGGTGCGTTCCCCAAACAGCCACTGCTGACGATTTAAAGGAACATCCCGGCGGCGTAATATTTTGCTCGCGACCAGGCCGTCGTGTTTCCCTTCCCACCAGCATTCATCCTGAAGTTTCGGGAGTGAGACTTTCAGTTTATGGAAATGATCCTGATACTGTTGGTATGCATTACATAAGGCATCACACGCGTTGCCTTCGAGCAGTAACGGCGCAAGAGGTAATGCCAGCGGATGACTTTTTCGCCCCAGATAAAGCGGAAAAACTGGATGGCGTAAACCGTCCTGCAACTGTTCGAGGCTGTAAGGTGCTTCGGGGGTTGGTACCACCGCCACCATCCACCAGGCGTCGGTATAATAGTCGCGTCGGGAGATAATTGCGCTCAAAAGATCAGGGTCGCTCAACTCTTCGCGACGGCTGAAATAACGCGCTTTACGCACCTCTTTTGGCATCTGGACTGTGTGATAATCCCGTGCCCAGCGCGGGTTACGGCTGGCGCAAACCACCAGTGAATAGTGGCGATTAAACGCGTTTAAGCGTTCGGTATCATCACGCCGAATCCCTACCCCGGCAGCCAGTAGCCCCAGCAATGCTGAGCGCGAAGGAAGTTCATGGGTATGACGAACTTCACCTGGAGCATCGACACCCCAGGACGCCATCGGCCCATGAAGCTGAAAAATCAGATATTGGCTCATAAGCCGCCCCTTACGCGCAGATAAAGTCCAGCACGTCCTTCATGCTTCCCTGTTTGTTCATCACGTCAAAACTTGCGCATTCGGTCTTCTGTTCGTAGACCGTATTCATGTTTTCGCGAAGCGTTGTAATACGCTGCACCGCCACATCTAACTGACGTGTGCCATTAATGGGTTCATAGAAAGCCGCCGCCAGAGAGCGTGGTTGATCGGTGCCTTTTTCTGCCAGCGCCCAGGAGGCGTAGGCACGGCTGGCAAAGCTGTTCTGTTTGCCGGTTGGGGAGACTTTAAGTGCGGCTTCCGTAAAGGCACGTATGGTCTGATTAGCTAACGCTTCGTCACCGCCAAGGTTTTCGACCAGCAGATCTTTATCAATGCAGATATAGGTGTAGAACAGTGCAGAACCGAATCCGGTTTCACCAAGATGCCCGGCACCGGCATCTTCAGAAGCCTGGCGCAAATCATCAACGGCGGTGAAAAAATCATCTTCGACAATCGTTTCACTGACACCAAATGCGTGCGCTACCTGGCAGGCGGCTTCAACATTAAACTCGGGTTTATTCGCCAGCATACGACCAAACATGGCAATATCTACCGCCATACGGTCTTTGCGTAACAACGCGAGATCTTCCTTTTTTGGCGCGCGCTTTTCTTCTGCAAGCTGATGGGCCAGCGCTTTTACGGCGTCAAATTCTGCCGGGCTGATATGGACTAACTGTTCAGTTTCGGCGTTAGTGAGCGGATCTTTTGGTTTTTTGTCGTTTTTAGCTTTCCCAAGATAATCTGCAATTTTTGCCGCCCATTCGATGGCTTTTTTCTCTTCGATTCCTTTCTCAATCAGGATAGTTGCCGCCTCACGCGCAATACGCCCACTGCGAATACCAATATGGCCCGCCAGTGCCTGTTCAAAAAGTGCAGAAGTGCGCCACGCACGTTTCAGACTTTGCGAGGAAACGCGCAGACGCGTTGCTCCACCCAGCACCACAGTTTTTGGCGCACCGGTATCATCACGGTTAAGGTTGGCAGCAGGGTAAGCGGTTAACAAATGAAGCTGAATAAATGTTGTCATGAGATAGTCCTTTATTGATTTTGTTCGTTATCGGCGTCGCCAGCCTGGTAATATTCCAGCGCCCAGCGGATACGGATAAATTCGGTTGGCCGCTGCTGGCGGCGGTGATGATTGAGCAGGTCGTCGCTCTCCTGGCACCAACGGAAGACCCCCTCTGCCAGAGAGTCAAGATTGACGGAACCGTTTAATAATCTGACTGCGCGGCGTAACTGGCGCAGTAATTCATCCGGTGTTTTTACTGCCGACAGACGAGTAAAACGCCCCTTTGACATTACCGCCGCCAGCTGCGCGGCAAAAGGCTGCCGTTCATCAATAGCTTTAACATTGGCGCTAACTGCGGCTATCAGCGCCAGTGCGGTGATACGCCACTCAGGTTCATCCTGCCACTTTATTTGTCTGTTCTTCAGAAACAGGCGAAATCCATCCGTCAGACAAACATCATTAACCGTCGTACTACGCCGCAGACTGGCACGTTCGCCACGTTTCTCCTGCAATTCCTCGTGCCATTTGCGCAGCGTGGCTTTGTGCTCCTCTTTTACAATACTCATTCAGCAGCCTCCTGCTTTTTCTCCCTGGCGGCTTTAGCACTTTGCTTCTCCGCCGATGTTGTAAAATATTTCTTGCGCGCGGTCATGACGCGTTCCAGATCAACGGGCTCATAAGGATTGGTGAATACACGCTCGTCAAAATCCTGACGTGCGAATAACCAAATTTCCTTATTCCATTTGCTGAGTAATTCATCCGCATCCTGACCTTCTTCAATTTGGCGCACTAACCTCAGAAAGCGATGCTGAGTTTTGTTCCAGAAGTCGATATCCACAAAACTAAAATCACCCCTTGCACCTTTTGGATCGGAGAACCATGCTTCTTTCAATGCACTCCGTAACAGACTTAGAATCCGTGAAGCTGTTTGCGCAGCCAGCCGCAGCTTCGGTATCTGACCTTCTTTTTTATCGAGCAGCAGCGGGAAATGGTGTTCGTACCAACAGCGCGCTTTCATGTTGTCGAAATCATAGCCAAATCCCCACAGGCCCACTTTTGCCTGCTTGAGACTGCTGGCATTGAAGAGTTTCACCACCAGCGCGGGAAGTTCCGTATTGTTTTCTGATTTACCCGTTTCGATAAGGCCTAACCAGTCACGCCAGATTAAACCGCCCGGTTGTGGTTTAACGGAGTAAAACTCGCCACCCTCTTTAAGTGGTACACGGTAAGGCGTTAAGGGATGCTGCCACATGGCATAATTCGCACCGTAATTTTTGGTCGTCATCAGGCTCAGGAGCGCGTCGCTCTGCTCACCGCAAATATCGCAGTTGCCGACTGTCGTGGTATTAAAATCAATACGAATACGGCGAGGCATTCCCCAGTACGCCTGGAGTTTATTGACCTGCTCATCGGTTACCACCGCACCGGCCAGTTCGCTGGTGCGCGTCGGGCCAAGCCAGGGGAAAACCAGATCGTCAAATTTTTTGGGTAGCGGTAAATCGGCTTCATCCTGCGGCATGACATTGATCCACAGTTTGCGCCACAAGGGAGTTTGTTGATTACCCTGATATTCCTGTAATTCAATCAGAGTGGTCATCGGCCCACCGCCGCGTAAACCGGTGCGGTAGCCTTTGCCACCTGACGGCGCATTCAACTGTAGGGAGAACAGAGCTAACGCAGAACAATGTGGGCACAGGTATTCCGTTACACCACGCTTGATAAAGTGGTCTTTATTAAACTTCGTTGTTTGAGCGCCGGGAATCTCAGGCAGTAGCGAAGCGACCGGAACTTTATCTCCGGTGAGCGCCTCGAAATCCTGCATAAATGAAGGGGAATCTGGCCCAAACTGGAAAGCATGTTCTAATGACTGCAATGCTTCCCGTAGCTTTTCAGCTTCCAGTCCGTCTTCCCAGATATCATCCCAACGACGATGATCTTTTGGCGCGAAGCTGGTTTGTAGTAGCCCCAGCAAAAACTGCCATACCGCACCCTGGAGATCTGCCCGCGGCGCAGAAATATCGACAACATTTTCATCCGCCAGATCGACTGGCGCCAGTTTGCCTGTCGTTCCGTCTTTAAAACGAACGGGCAACCACGGGGTTGTCAGAAGTGAAAACGAGTTCATACGCATCCTCTCGTAAAAAAGACCATCCCAGGTCGGTTGTCCATCTTTCCATCCTTTTCGGTGTATCAACTATTCAGAGAGTCCTGTCGCAGACATCTCAACCAACCTTGCCAATCAATCCTTCCGTAGCCGAATATCCGCAACTTTCGTCATCGTTGACTAAAATCACGTTTGCCATCTCCGGATCTTGTCGCTGTTCAATGCACCACAGCCTGAACGCCTCTCCCTCCAGTAAAGAAAACTCATCCCGATGTTTTTTCCACCAGCTTCGGCGCACTCTGACAACGCTCATTTCCCATGCGTGAGCACCGGTGGCATAAGGCTTCACCACACCGTCAATACAGGTAGCCAGCCACAGGGAAACAGACTCCTCAGCCAGACGTGTCGACAGTTTTTCCGGGAGGTAATCGTTGATATTGGCGGCATAGCCGGGCCTGAAGTTCAGCACAAACTTTTTAGCCATTGCGCGATCACAGTAATATTTGCCCACTTGCTCCTGCTCGCTGCGGGCAAATCCTTCCGGCATTACCACGTCCTCACCGTAGACGGATTCAATAAGAAGCCGGGCTGCGTGTGGCATCTGAATAGCACCTTGCTCACGCAGCACACGCTGCGTCAGCCAGATTCGCCCATGATCGGGATAGACAAATGCACTGTTACGCATGGCACTGCCAAACCATTCGTCGCCAGGAGAGTCGTCCCAGACGGGAGCCAGAATCAGCAATTCAGGGGGGGAACGCTCGTCCTTTCCGTCACGCTTTAACTGACCATTAATATCGCGGATATGCCGCTGTAATCGTCCTGCTCGCTGAATCAGCAAATCAACAGGGGCCAGGTCGGAGATCATTTCGTCCAGGTCAATATCCACGCTTTGCTCAATTACTTGTGTACAAACAATGACTTGCGACGCTCTCTGTAAACTACAATATTTACCAAAGCGTGCCAGCGTTTCCGTTTCAATTCGCTGGCGATCGCTAAAAGCAAAGCGGCTATGAAAAAGTGAAAGGCTGGAAGCAGGAATGACGCCGCGGGCAAGCAGCTGACGATGAACCTTAATAGCGTCATCGACAGAATTCCGGATCCAGGCGATGCATTTCCCCTGACTTACCGCCGATTCGATACGCGCAATACACTCTTGTTCACTATGAAGCCAACCCACGCTGACGCTACGCTCAACGTCTTTGCGCGTCGCTACCCGGTGTGAGTTCACATCGGATTTCGTGACATGCGTCAGCCAGGGGTAATCATCCTTTTCCAGGAACGGAGCTTCTTGCTGGCCCTCTGTACCCCGCGCAAAGGCAGCGACGAGTTTGTCGCGCTGCTGTTGAGATAACGTGGCAGAAAGCAAAATAACGCTGTTTCCGCCACGCGCCTGCCGCTCGATCAACCCTTCAAGAATGCACGACATGTAAGCGTCACAGGCGTGGATCTCATCAGCCAGCAGGATTTTGTTACTCAGCCCCAGAAGCCGCAGATTATTATGTTTGAACGGCATCACCGCCATCATCGCCTGATCCAGCGTGCCGACGCCAATTTCAGCCAGCAACGCCTTCTTGTTACTGTCGGCAAACCAGGCCGCACATCCCTGACTGAACGTTTGTTCATCCGGTTCTTCTGACCCGACTAAATCACCGGACCAGAGTGATTCATTAAAGCGGTCCATTAATGTGCGGGCACTATGTGCCAGCACCAGGCTGGGGCGGGATTCTGGCGAATAGAAAGCAAGCCAGGTTTTGACCAGCCGATCGTACATGGCATTGGCCGTTGCCATTGTTGGCAGACCAAAAAACAGCCCCTGAGCTTTCCCCGCAGCTATCAACCTGTGCGCCAGGATAAGCGCCGCTTCTGTTTTACCTGCGCCAGTCACATCTTCCAGAATAAATAACTGCGGTCCTTGCTGGCTGATATCCAGATCCAGCACCTTTTGCTGTAACGGTGTCGGATTCTCAATAAAAGGAAACAGCGTATTAATTCCGTTGAAAGGCGCGACTTTTGCTTTTAGAGGAAAGACGGTTAAGGCGTTTTGAGCCTGAATTAAAGTTTTCTGCCAGTAACCTTTAATATCCATTGGGTGTGCGACGCGTGGAAAAAATCGCGTTGACGAACCCGTCCAGTCTGCGAGCACGACGGTTGCAGAGATATACCAGGAAAGGTGTTTTATAAGTTCAATGCCCTCATCATCATCCCAGAATGCGGGGATCTCTATGAGCGGAAACAGTGGTTTGATTTCAAGGAGAAAATCTCGTGCTGCAGCTTTGTCTTCAGGCAGAAAATTATCCAATTCATCCATACGATCAGGGGGCCGACCATGATGCCCTGTCGTCACGGGCATCCACATTTCTATCACTCGCCTAAGTTTGCGCGGAGAGAGCGAAGATGAAGGAAGTAACTCCTGACATTCACTTAAATAATGATTCCACAACCAGTAGCCCAGCGTTGAATGAGAGATTTTTTCGTAATTTTTTCTGGCACCTTCCTGAATCTTGAGTTCAGGGGGCAGGTAAAGTTGTTGAAAAGAGCGGGCAAATTTTCCAATATCGTGCCAGCACAGCAACCAGGCGAAAAATTGAGCCGCCTGTTCCTTGTCAGAAATCCCTAATTGACGAAAATAATCAGCCAGCCCGAAGCAATTTCTTTTAACCATTAAATAGCCCATCGCGGCTACATCCAGCGAATGCCAGCAAAGAAGGTGATAGTCGTCGCCCCCGTCTTTCTCGCCGCGTCGGGTTTTTCCCCAGAAATCAAAAAAAGTCACAATATTTTTATCCTTCAGTAAACTTAAAGGATATTTACGCATATTTTAAAAATTATCTGTGATATATATCAGCCAATAAAACATTTACATTATGAATAAATTAATGATTTTCATTTGAAATTCATAATAATAAATAGAGACTATATATTCACATAAAAAATATAAATTTTAAAAAAGGGTGCAGGAGACCAAACCATCACAATTCAGTACGCGGGGTTTTACCCCCGCGTGGTGGCTACTTCTTCGATTCGTAAGCGAGAACTGCCTTAAACTCCATACCACGTTCTCTGATACTCAACTCACACAACGAGTCACCTACCATCAGCGTGAATCCCAGTACTGTACAACACAGTACGATGATTGCCACAAGGGCATATTTTGTCAGCATGTCTTGCCTCCCTGCAAAGAAGAGACTAACATTCGAATTGTTTGGGTTCGAACGCTGGCCTCAGGTTGATAGAAATATCGCCTGGGGCTTTTGTCCATCTGGAACCTCGCGAATGCTTAACGCCAGACAGCCTCAAGCACCCGACGCCATTCTATACCTGATAATTCTTCCAGCGGCGTTCACGTTTAAAATCAGGAATACTGCTCGCAAAATAAAAACGCCCCCATCATTTCTGACAGAGGCGTTTAATTTATCCGGCAATATTTACCCTTCGTGCAATCCACATTCCCTTTTTAAGCCAAAGAAACGTGTTTCTTCTTCCGACATGCCAGATTCCCATTTACGGGTTGTATGGGTATCACCGACCGATAAATATCCTTCATCCCATAATGGGTGATATTTCAGGCCATGTTTTTGCAGGTACTGATAAATAGTTCGGTTATCCCAGTCGATAATCGGCAGCACTTTAAATACGCCACGCTGAATTGCCAGCACCGGTAAATTGGCGCGACTGCCGGATTGTTCACGGCGCAGGCCAGCAAACCAGGTTTGCGCGTTAAGTTCTTTCAGAGCCCGGTTCATCGGTTCGACTTTGTTGATGTCATTGTACTTTTCAATGCCTTCAACGCCCTGCTCCCACAGTTTTCCGTAGCGTGCTTCCTGCCAGGCTGCGCTTTCGGTAGCACGGTACACTTTCAGGTTGAGCTTGAGTTTGTCCGTTAACTCGTCAATAAAGCGGTAGGTTTCCGGGAACAAGTAACCCGTATCGGTGAGGATCACCGGAATATCCGGGCGAATTTGATTCACCAGATGCAGGCTCACCGCCGCCTGAATGCCAAAGCTGGAAGAAAGTACATATTCACCGGGCAGATTATCCAGCGCCCAGGCTATGCGGCCTTCAGCGTCCAGTTTTTCCAGTTCGGCGTTAGTTTCCGCCAGCGCCAGAATGCGATCTACCTTCGGCAGTTCGTTCAGGGCGTTTAGATCGAGTTTGGACATAGATTCCTCACTGTTTGCCTTGCCTGATGCGACGCTCACGCGTTCTTATCAGGCCTACAAGACCGGGCTGATGGTTAATCCCACAAATCGCGCGCCGGATCGAGCACCGGGCGAATGATGCCCGCACGCACCGTAAAGTCGCCGAAGCCTTCACCCGCTTCGCGCTCTTTCGCCCAGCGCCCTATCAGTTCATCAAGCGACGCCAGGATTTCCGGCTCGGTGATGTTTTCTTTATACATCCGTGGGATACGTGTCCCAATGCGGTTGCCGCCAAGATGCAGGTTGTAGCGACCCGGCGCTTTACCCACCAGGCCCACTTCCGCCAGCATCGCGCGACCACAACCGTTCGGGCAGCCTGTTACACGCATCACGATATGCTCATCGCTGACACCATGTTTCGCCATTAAATTATCGATGTTGTCGATAAAAGACGGCAGGAAACGCTCCGCTTCCGCCATCGCCAGCGGGCAAGTCGGGAATGACACGCAGGCCATTGAGTTTTCACGCTGCGGCGTGACGGCATTCATTAACCCGCTCTCTTTAGCGATCTTCTCGATCTTCGCTTTCTGGCTTTCAGGTACACCGGCGATGATCAGATTCTGGTTCGCCGTAATACGGAAATCGCCTTTGTGGATCTTCGCGATCTCCAGCAGGCCGGTTTTCAGCGGACGCCCCGGATAATCAAGGATTCGGCCATTTTCGATAAACAGCGTCAGGTGCCATTTGTCATCAATGCCTTTTACCCAACCAATGCGATCGCCGCGCCCTGTAAATTCATACGGGCGGATCGGTTCGAATTTGATCCCCGCGCGACGTTCCACTTCCGCTTTAAATGTCTCAACACCCACGCGCTCCAGCGTGTATTTGGTTTTGGCATTTTTACGATCGGTACGGTTACCCCAATCGCGCTGAGTCGTCACGACGGCTTCCGCCACCGCCAGGGTATGCTCCAGCGGCAGATAACCAAACTCGCTCGCCGTGCGGGCGTAGGTTTTCTTATTACCGTGTTCGATGGAAAGCCCGCCGCCCACCAGCAGGTTAAAGCCTACCAGCTTGCCGTTTTCGGCGATTGCCACGAAGTTCATGTCGTTGGCGTGCAGATCGATATCGTTCTGCGGCGGGATCACTACCGTGGTTTTGAATTTACGCGGCAAATAAGTCTGACCGAGGATCGGTTCTTCATCGGTGGTGGCGACTTTTTCCTGATCGAGCCAGATCTCCGCATACGCGCGGGTACGCGGCAGCAGATGTTCAGAGATTTTCTTCGCCCATTCATACGCTTCCGCGTGTAGCTGCGACTCGTAAGGGTTCGAGGTGCAGAGTACGTTACGGTTCATGTCGTTAGCGGTCGCCAGCGCATCAAGACCAACCGAGTGCAGCATCTGGTGCACCGGTTTGACGTTCTTTTTCAGAATGCCGTGGAACTGAAACGTCTGGCGGTTGGTCAGGCGAATGCTGCCATAGATGGTGTTTTCACCGGCAAATTTGTCGATCGCCTGCCACTGTTTAGTGGTAATCACCCCACCCGGCAGACGACAGCGAAGCAGCATCGCGTGGCGCGGCTCCAGCTTCTGTTCAGCACGTTCGGCGCGGATGTCGCGGTCATCCTGCTGATACATGCCGTGGAAGCGGATCAGCAGGAAGTTATCGCCCTTAAAGCCGCCGGTCAGGCCGTCGTTTAAATCTTCCGCAATGGTGCCGCGCAGGTAGTTGCTTTCAAGCTTCATGCGCTCGGCGTCTGTCAGTTTTCCTTCGACCACTAAAGGCCCTGGATGTTTTTCGCTCATTAGTAGACATCTCGCTGATAACGGCGCTCTACGCGCAGTTCACTTAAAAATTCATCCGCCGCTTCGGTGTCCATGCCACCAAATTCGGCAATCACTTCCAGAAGTGCCTGCTCAACGTCTTTCGCCATGCGATTAGCGTCGCCGCAGACATAAATGTGGGCACCGTCATTGATCCAGCGCCACAGCTCCGCGCCCTGTTCGCGTAGTTTGTCTTGTACGTAAACTTTTTCTTTTTGATCGCGCGACCAGGCGAGATCGATACGTGTCAGCACGCCCTCTTTGACGTAGCGCTGCCACTCCACCTGGTAGAGGAAATCTTCCGTAAAGTGCGGGTTGCCAAAGAACAGCCAGTTTTTACCCGGTGCTTCATCGACAGCACGTTGCTGCATAAAGGCGCGGAACGGCGCGATACCGGTGCCTGGGCCAATCATAATCACCGGGGTTTCTGGATTGGCTGGTAGGCGGAAGTTATCGTTATGTTCGATAAATACGCGGACTTCGCCCTCTTCTTCCACGCGGTCAGCGAGGAAGCTGGAGGCACCACCGGCACGGGCGCGGCCTTCCACGTCGTAACGCACCACACCAACGGTGACGTGTACTTCGTTCTCGACTTCCGCCTGCGAGGAGGCAATGGAATAGAGACGCGGCGTCAGCGGGCGCAGCAGATTAATTAGCGCTTCGGCATCAAGCTGTGCCGGGGAGAAACGCACCATGTCAACAATCGGCGTCGTCGCGGCGTAATGCTGTAACTTCGCTTTATCGCCCACCAGCGGCAGCAGTGTTTCACTGCGGGTAAGCGTGGCGTAATTCTCAACAATGTTGGCGGTGTTGACGGTCAGTTCGAAGTGCCACTGTAGCGCTTCGTTCAGAGGCAACGTTTTGCCCTCGACGGTGACAGGTTCATCGCCTTTCAGCCACAGCAGTTCGACAAGTTCTTTCACCAGTGCCGGATCGTTCTGATACCAGACGCCCAGCGCGTCACCCGGCTGGTAACGCAGGCCCGAGTCACCTAAGTCAATTTCGATATGGCGAACGTCTTTTTCAGAGTTACGCCCGGTAATTTTCTGGTTAACAGAGAGGCTCGCCACCAGCGGCTCGTCTTTGCTGTACGGGCTGGTGTGGATTTCATTTACCGCGCCAGTAGCGACGGATTGCGAAGGTGCCGCGACAGGCGCACGCGATTTAAGCGCATCAACCACACGAGCGCGCCACTCGCTGGCAGCGGTCTGGTATTCAACGTCGGCATCGACACGGTCGAGCAGGCGTTCACCGCCCAGTTCCGCCAGCTTGCTGTCAAAATCTTTCCCGGACTGGCAGAAAAATTCATAAGAGCTATCGCCGAGGCTAAACACGGCAAATGCGGTGTTTTCCAGCTTCGGCGCTTTTTTGGAGAACAGGAACTTATGCAGCGCGACGGCTTCTTCCGGCGGTTCCCCTTCTCCTTGCGTTGACGTCACCACGATAAGCAGTTTTTCGCTGGCGATTTGTTTGAATTTATAGTCGCCCGCGTTCACCAGCTTAACGTTCAGTTTTGCCGCTAATAAATCATCACGTAATGCTTCAGCAACACGGCGCGCATTGCCGGTTTGCGAGGCGGAGATAATAGTTATACCCGGCATTTCTGCGGCGGGAGCTGGCGTCGCTGCAAGCGCAGCAGGCTGCTGATTGAGCACGCCCCAGAAATAGCCAGAAACCCAGGCAAGCTGGGTGGGAGTTAAATCGGTCGTGGCCGCCTGAAGGCGTGCCAGTTGCTCCGGGTTCAACGGAAGCAACGCGGAAGGTGGGACCTGTGTCGTCATGCGTCGTTATGTTCCAGTAAGCAAAGCTGTTTCTGCGCCCTGTCAGCGCCCATAAAACAGAAGAGAAGGTAAGGTTAACGGGGTGAACGGTGTGGATTAAAGACGGGATAGCGATAACTAATAACCAAATCGACTAACCTGTTTTAGCAATAGTCTTTAACAACAAAATAGATTAACCAACCTAATGAAAAACAAATGAATTTAGCCAATCATTAAGATAAATCAGCGATTTTGCGCAACAAAGTCGTTTTAGATAATGCGAAAAAACAGCCTTTCCGGTACTCTACGGCGGTTTTATCGTCCTGTAGAGAAATTATGATGTCCACCACGTTATTTAAAGATTTCACCTTCGAAGCCGCTCACCGCTTACCACACGTCCCGGAAGGGCATAAATGTGGTCGCCTGCACGGGCATTCCTTTATGGTGCGACTGGAAATTACCGGGGAAGTCGATCCGCATACGGGCTGGATTATCGATTTCGCTGAACTGAAAGCAGCGTTTAAGCCAACTTATGAGCGCCTCGATCACCATTATCTCAATGATATTCCAGGCCTGGAAAACCCGACCAGCGAAGTTTTAGCAAAATGGATTTGGGATCAGGTTAAACCCGTTGTGCCGCTGTTAAGTGCGGTGATGGTAAAAGAAACCTGCACCGCTGGTTGTATCTATCGCGGCGAATGATAAGAGTGTGTCGGCGGTCAATTTCCCTTAAGTAACGCTATGTTAGGGTGTTGTGTTCTGGATATCTGGGGCATGACATGGAAGACGACTGCGACATTATTATTATTGGTGCCGGTATTGCAGGCACCGCTTGCGCGTTACGCTGCGCGCGAGCGGGTTTATCCGTTTTGTTACTGGAACGCGCTGAAATCCCCGGCAGCAAAAATCTTTCCGGCGGGCGGTTATACACCCATGCACTCGCGGAACTCCTCCCTCAGTTTCATCTGACCGCGCCTCTTGAACGATGCATCACTCACGAAAGCCTTTCCCTGTTAACGCCGGATGGCGCAACGACGTTTTCCAGCTTACAGCCCGGCGGTGAATCCTGGAGTGTATTACGTGCACGGTTCGATCCGTGGCTGGTTGCCGAAGCCGAAAAAGAAGGTGTCGAATGCATCCCTGGTGCGACGGTGGATGCACTGTATGAAGAAAACGGCAGGGTGTGTGGTGTCATTTGTGGTGACGATATTCTCCGCGCCCGTTATGTGGTGCTGGCAGAAGGTGCCAACAGCGTCCTGGCTGAGCGTCACGGGTTAGTGACTCGTCCTGCTGGCGAAGCGATGGCGTTGGGGATCAAAGAAGTGCTGTCGCTGGAAACATCCGCTATTGAAGAACGTTTTCATCTGGAGAATAACGAAGGCGCAGCGTTGCTGTTCAGCGGCGGGATCTGTGATGACTTACCCGGCGGCGCATTTCTTTATACTAATCAACAAACGCTCTCGTTAGGGATTGTTTGCCCGCTCTCTTCCCTTACGCAAAGCCGTGTTCCGGCAAGCGAGCTGCTGACTCGCTTTAAAGCGCATCCGGCAGTGCGCCCGCTTATCAAAAACACGGAATCACTGGAGTATGGTGCGCATCTGGTGCCAGAAGGTGGCTTGCACAGTATGCCGGTGCAATACGCCGGTAACGGCTGGCTGCTGGTGGGCGATGCGTTGCGCAGTTGCGTCAATACCGGAATTTCCGTGCGCGGCATGGATATGGCGCTGACTGGCGCGCAGGCGGCGGCACAAACGCTGATAAGCGCCTGCCAGCACCGCGAGCCGCAAAATCTGTTTCCGCTTTATCATCACAACGTAGAGCGCAGCCTGCTGTGGGATGTTCTACAGCGTTATCAGCATGTTCCGGCGCTTTTGCAACGCCCGGGATGGTACCGTACGTGGCCTGCGTTAATGCAGGATATTTCCCGCGATTTATGGGATCAGGGTGATAAACCTGTTCCACCGCTGCGCCAGTTATTCTGGCATCATTTACGTCGTCACGGCCTGTGGCATCTGGCGGGCGATGTTATCAGGAGTCTGCGATGTCTGTAGCCCGTAATCTCTGGCGCGTTGCTGATGCGCCGCACATTGTTCCGGCTGACTCCGTTGAGCGCCAGACGGCAGAACGGTTGATTAACGCCTGTCCGGCAGGTCTTTTTTCGCTCACACCGGAAGGTGACTTACGTATTGACTATCGCAGTTGCCTGGAGTGTGGCACCTGCCGTTTGCTGTGCGACGAATCAACACTACAACAGTGGCGCTATCAGCCTTCCGGATTCGGCATCACCTACCGCTTTGGATAAATAATAAGGATAATTTATGCCCCTCTTACACCTGCTCCGCCAGAATCCGGTGATTGCTGCCGTTAAAGATAATGCCAGCCTGCAACTGGCAATCGATTCTGAATGCCAATTTATTTCCGTGTTGTACGGCAATATCTGCACCATCAGTAATATCGTTAAAAAGATTAAGAACGCCGGGAAATATGCTTTTATTCATGTTGATTTGCTGGAAGGCGCGTCAAATAAAGAAGTCGTTATTCAGTTTTTGAAACTGGTGACCGAGGCGGACGGCATTATCAGTACCAAAGCCTCAATGTTGAAAGCGGCAAGAGCGGAAGGTTTTTTCTGTATTTATCGCCTGTTTATTGTTGATTCAATTTCGTTTCACAACATTGATAAGCAAGTTGCGCAATCGAATCCGGATTGTATTGAGATCCTGCCAGGCTGTATGCCCAAAGTGCTGGGCTGGGTGACAGAGAAAATCCGCCAACCGCTGATTGCCGGTGGGCTGGTGTGCGATGAAGAAGATGCGCGTAATGCGATTAACGCGGGTGTCGTGGCGCTTTCCACCACGAATACCGGGGTCTGGACGTTAGCGAAAAAATTACTTTGACGGGATAATCGTAACCAATTGAATTTGGTTTGATTTGTAGGCCGCACGCCACATCCGACATTCAGCGCCTGATGCGACGCTTGACGCGTCTTATCAGGCCTACAAGTCCCCAGGCCAGAACCGTAGGCAGGATCATCCGGCAACACGTTATTGGCAATCTGCGTGAATGTTTGTCACCAGTGCCTCCAGCACCACTTTCCAGTCATCAACCACGCCAACATCTGCCTGTGAAAATACCGCAGCGCTGGCGTCATGATTAATCGCCACCACAAACTTGCTATTGCGTACGCCCGCCATTAACGCTGCTGCGCCAGAAGCGCCAACAACAATACACACCTCAGGTGCCAGCAGATGTCCGGAAATACCAATCACTTTTTCAGCATCAACGCCACCGTTCATCACTCGCGCCCGACTGTAGCCCACTTCGGCTCCCAGCTTTTCTGCCAGCATAGCGATTTCCTGGTTATCTGCCTCTCCGCCCTGCCCCACCACCAGCACCCGTCTGGCCTCAGCTAATGGGTCGCGAGTAACATTTTTCAGATCCTCTGTGCTAACCAGCCAGTCCGGAAGCGCACCCGGGACAATGTTCAGTTGTTGCATTCCAGAGGGCAACGTGGCGTTTTTCGCTGCTCCCGCCTGACGCGCCAGGGAAAGGCATAGCGGGCGTTTTTCTGTTTGCAGCGTCGCCGTTAGCGCATTTCCCCAGTGGGATTTGCGCACGCTTACGGTTGGAATATCTAACGAAGTCACCTGGCAGATGCTTGCACCATGTAAACGCCAGGCCAGCCGGGTCGACAGTTCATCGCCAAACGTTCCCGGCGGAAAGAGAACAACGTCCGCAGGCGTTCGCTGCCACTGTTCCACCAACGCATCCAGCACCTGTTCCGCCACTACAGGCTGAGGTTCAATCTGCCAGTGCGCCAGGGTACAACCGCTGAAATCCTGCGCCGCCTGCCAGCTCGCTATTGCGGCATTCTCCTGATTTATTGTCACAATTGCGATATTCATGGCTGCATCCTTTGGCGTAAATAGTCCTGCCATAGCTTTTGAGCTTTTTCTGCTACCGTTTGCCCATCAATCAGCGTCGCTCCGCGTCGTTGCTCTGCTCTTGCCAGTTGCAGACACTGCATCGCTGGCATTTCGGCAGCAACAGTTTTACGGATAATTTCTGCTTTCCCCGCAGCCATTCGCTGGCGCATTCCCGGTACTGGCAAGGCCACTTCACCGCACTGACGCACGGCAATCACCGCAGGCAAGCGAACCCGGCAACAACGCAACCCATGTTCAGTACGCTGTTCGAGGGTGATAAACAGCGCGTCGAGAGTGAAACGCTCCACCTGGGTGAAGCAGGGCCAGCCCAGCATTTCCGCCAGCAAAAATGGCGTTTGCCCATTCTGCCCTTCGCTGCTTTGGCAGCCGGTAATTATCAGATCCAGCGGATTCTGATGCTGCCATTCGGCAATATGGCGAGCGACAAATTCCGGCGCAAAGCGCAGATCTGCCGCCGTCTCCAGCAATACAGCTTCCTCAAACCCAAGAGCCATGAGATAGCGCAGCCAGTGCAATGCCCGTTCATCCCCCATGCTCAACGCGGTTAAAGACATCGGCGTACCGTTTTTTCTCTGCGCCAACAGCAGCGCGGCAGCGGCCTGTTCATCAGCACCGAGTAAACTTCGCAGTAGCGAAATATCCGGTCCGCTTTTACCCTGAGCCGCCGCCTGCCACTCTTTTTCCGCCAGCATTCCGGCATCCGGTTCGGCTTTAAACGCTAACAGAATGTTCATTCGCACCTCCTACATTTCCCGCCGCCACCAGCGGGAGGGCTTTAGTTTCTGGTGCCCATAGCCAGGTCACAACAAAACCAACCAACAACACTGTCGCCAGGAGCAATAAGGTGACTTGCATTCCCCACTGCGCCAGCACCCACGGCAGCAGGCCAGTACTTACCGCCGCGCCAAGTCGACTCATGGCGGTGGCAAAACCGACGCCCAGCGAGCGAATGTCAGTAGGAAAACTTTCCGCAGGCAAAATGCCCACCAGATTACTGACTGCCGAAATGGTGGTGCTGAAGAGAACAAAAAGCAGCAGCGTTAATGAACTGCCGGAAGGCAAACAGGCCATTACTACCAGCGTTGCCGCCAGCAGCAAAAAACTTCCCAGCAAAAATTTGCGATGTGCCAGCAGGTGCGTCAGAACTAATCCCAGCAGCGCGCCCACAATTAACAACGCATTAAGCATCAGGCTGGCAGTCAGCGCATCTTCCAGACCAATAGTCTGGGCGATAGTTGGCAGCCAGGTATAAATCACAAACCATGGGATTACGAGGCAGACAAAGAAGACGCTGTTAAACGCCGTGCGCCGCCAGTAACGCGAAGAGAACAAGGTTTTGATGTGTTTATGGGTCGCCGTTACCACTTCATCGCCCAGTAAAACATGGGGACCAAAATAGCGATGCACGATAGCGTGAGCTTCTGCAAAACGCCCCTGGCGCAGTAGCCAGCGTGGTGATTCTGGCGTTCCCCAGCGTAATAACGTAATCAACAACGCGGGCAGAGCTGCCGATGCCAGTAGCCAGCGCCAGGCCTCCGGGTTTTCGGAAATAAAGTGATGTCCGGCAATACTTGCCAGCACATAGCCTACGGTCCACACCACGCTGAATGCGCCCAGCAAAATACCGCGATGGCGGCGCGGGGAAAATTCAGCCAGCAAGGTGTGACCTACTGAATAATCGCCTCCCAGACCAATGCCAATCAAAATGCGCAGTCCAATAAGATGCTCTGGCGTGGTGGCAAAAAATTGTAAAAACGAAGCAAGCGTAATCAGCAAAAAGCTGAAGGTGAAGATTTTTTGCCGACCAATATGGTCGGAGATCCACCCAAGAACCAGGCTGCCAAGGAACAAACCAAGGAGCGCCGAGCCGCCGATCATTCCCGCCATAAACGGCGTCAGTTGCATGGCGGGCGTAAGCTGAATAATGGCGTAACCAATGACGCCGAGAACATAACCGTCGGTCAGGTGTGCGCCGAAAGTGAGCGCAGCAATGCGGCAGTGAAAACGGTTAAGCGGTAAATCATCCATTCGCACCGGTGAAGTGTTCATCTTTACCCCTTCATTGTCCGGTAATAAGAACGGCTTCTCGCCTGAGAAGCCGAAAAGGCAACGCCCCGTCATCGCGGAACGCTGCCTGACACATTATTTTTCAATCGGATAGATAGTACCCGTATTCATAATGCCATTAGGATCGAACTGCTTTTTCAGCCCTTCCAGCAACGCCCACGCGCTGCCGTGTTCCAGTTTGCTCCAGTGAACGCGATGTTTACCGATACCGTGGTGGTGCACCATCGAACCGCCGAGGCGAATGGTTTCTTCACAGATGATCTTGTTGAGCGGATTGTGGTACTTGTCGATTTCCTCTTCCGGCTTACAGTCAACGACGTTGTAATCGTAGACGAAGTACATGTTGGTGCCGTTCTGATAGCTATGAGAGGAATGACCGCCCAGCATGGTGATGTCGTCGGCGTGCGGGAACTCAGTACGAATACGGTTAATAACGCTTTCGTAGATTTCGTGGATGCAGCTCCAGCAGCCGGACACTTCAGTGGTAAAGCCCATGTTGCCGGTTTTGAGGATCTGCACACGTTCGGCAGCCACTTTATCCGGTCCCCAGTTCAGGTTGTTAAACCAGGTTTCGATCAGCTTGCTGTCCACGCGCTGGCATTGCGGGTAGCGGGCAACGATTTCCGCAATCCCTTCGCCCGTCGCCTTCGCAATGCGAGGGTTACCTTCAGCCATAAAGATCAGCACGCATTTTCCGTCGGCAAAATGGGTGAAGTGTTGGGTGCCATCTTCAGCGTCATACAAACGAGCGATCGACGGACGATACCCTTCCACCATGATTTCACGCAGGATGTTGAAGCCGGTTTTCATGTCTTCCAGGATATAGCCGTAGAAGAGGTTGTTTTCCGGGGTGAATTTAAAGATTTTCACTGTTACTTCAGTGATATAGCAAAGTGCACCTTCGTTACCGATGATGATGTGGCGAATGTCCGGGCCAGCCGCGCGGCGTGGCACGTTTTTAATACGTGTCACGGTGCCATCAGCCAATACTGCTTCCAGACCAACGACCATATCTTCGATTGCGCCGTAGAGTGTGGAGAACTGCCCGATACTGCGGGTTGCTACCAGGCCGCCCATCTGCGCCAGCGGCTTTGACTGCGGAGAATGCCCCGTGGTGTAACCTTTTTCACGCAACGCGTTTTCCAGCACTTCCAGCGGAACACCACATTGCGCCGTGGCCTGCATATTCTCAATATCAATATTAATGATTTGATTCATGGCGGAGCCGTCGAGCACCACCGAGTTTTCCACAACGGTTTCCAGCCCACCTTCGGTAGCGGAAGCACCGGTACGCGGCACACCGTTAATTTTGTGCGCATTCATAAAATTCAGCACACGGGAGACTTGTTCTGTGGAACCGAGTTTTACGACCGCTGCCGGAATCGGCAAAGTATAAATGCCATGAATATCCGGAAATTTACGAAAACGGTCAATACTGTTCTTCTTTAATACTGTTTCATCGGTAATTACGCGATCTGCACCAACAATTTCCTTTAGCTGGTCGACAATCGCTGCGCGAGATAAAGACATAGTAATTCCTTCCTGATAATAAAAATGGAAAAATCATTAATAAGAGAAAACAGAAACCACCGTTATGGATTAGCGCACTAAATAACCGCCATCGACCACTAATAAATGCCCATTGACATAATTCGATGCCTGACTTGCGAGAAACACGGCTGCACCCATTAAATCCTGAGTATCGCCCCAACGGTTTGCCGGAATATGATCAAGAACGCGCTGATTGGTTTCTGGATTACTGCGTGTCGCCAGCGTAATATCTGTTGCATAATAGCCAGGGGCGATACCATTTACCTGAATATTATATTGACCTAATTCATCACAATAAGCTTTGGTGAACCCGGCAAGAGCATGTTTAGTGGCAGAATATGCGGGTGACCATTGTCCACCTAAGTAAGAGAACAATGAACAGATATTAATAATTTTACCGCTTTTCTGCGGGATCATAATTTTTGCCGCTTCATAGCTTAACTCGAATGCGGCGGTCAGGTTCACATCAATCATCGGATCCCAGTCGGCACGACCGAAGTCCAGCACCTTATTCAGCTTACAAATACCGGCATTGTTTACCAGAATATCAACTGTACCGAAACGCTCACAGCAAGCAGCGATAATCTTCTGCGGCGCGCCTTCTGCGGTGATATCCACCTGCATGAAGTCCACCTCAACACCCTGTTTTTCAATCATTTCCTTTGTTTCGCCGTTATCTTTGACGAAACTAGGAATAAAGATATTTGCGCCAGCTTTGGCCAACGCCATGGCAAATGCCTGGCCTAAACCGCTATTCCCACCGGTAACAATTGCGGTTTTACCTTTCAGTGAGAAAAAATCCATTGAGAACGCATTGAGAGATTCGATTGACATAGTTAGCTCCAATTTCCGTAAGGCAAAAAAAAAGAAAGGTAACTTCCCCCGCGAGAGGGAAGTTACCTTTCTCATTATCTCTGGTAACTGGAGATAATTTTTAGCATAACGGCATAACTGCTAATGTGATCGTAATCACAGTGTGATATTCGTATTGTCAAATAGTTTTAAAAAGCAGAAGCGTGATTACTCTCACACAACACCTCTGCTTTCCATGTTATTTCTTATTGCAATTACTAGAGACCTGAGAAAAGTAATCCACCTGAAAGGGCGGCTTACTTTTCTCTTTTTTTTGTCTATTACAAATGGGAATACGATATGCAACACAACTCATATCGCCGTTGGATAACCCTCGCGATAATTAGTTTTAGCGGCGGCGTTAGTTTCGACCTGGCTTATTTACGTTATATTTATCAAATTCCCATGGCGAAATTTATGGGATTCAGCAATACCGAGATAGGTTTAATAATGAGTACCTTTGGTATTGCGGCTATTATTCTTTATGCCCCCAGCGGCGTTATTGCCGATAAATTTTCACACCGCAAAATGATTACTTCCGCGATGATCATTACCGGATTACTGGGTCTGTTAATGGCAACGTATCCACCGCTCTGGGTAATGCTCTGTATTCAGGTCGCCTTTGCGATAACAACGATTTTAATGCTGTGGTCGGTGTCGATTAAAGCCGCCTCGTTGCTGGGCGATCATAGCGAGCAAGGGAAAATTATGGGCTGGATGGAAGGGCTGCGCGGCGTCGGTGTAATGTCGCTGGCGGTGTTTACCATGTGGGTCTTTTCTCGCTTTGCACCGGATGACAGCACCAGCCTGAAAACGGTCATTATCATCTATAGTGTGGTTTACATCTTGTTGGGGATTCTGTGCTGGTTTTTTGTTAGCGATAACAACAACCTGCGCAGTGCCAATAACGAAGAAAAACAGTCATTCCAGCTTAGCGACATCCTGGCTGTTTTGCGCATCAGCACCACCTGGTATTGCAGCATGGTGATTTTTGGTGTCTTCACCATCTACGCCATTCTGAGTTACTCCACCAACTATCTGACCGAAATGTACGGCATGTCGCTGGTGGCGGCGAGCTACATGGGGATTGTGATCAACAAAATCTTCCGCGCGCTGTGCGGCCCACTTGGCGGCATTATCACCACCTACAGTAAAGTGAAATCCCCTACCCGCGTGATTCAAATCCTTTCCATCATCGGTTTGCTGGCGTTGACAGCCCTGCTCGTCACGAACTCTAACCCGCAATCGGTCGCGATGGGGATTGGCCTGATTTTACTGCTGGGATTCACCTGTTACGCCTCACGCGGGCTGTACTGGGCCTGCCCCGGCGAAGCGAGAACACCGTCTTACATTATGGGCACCACGGTAGGTATTTGTTCGGTGATTGGATTCCTGCCGGATGTCTTCGTTTACCCGATTATCGGCCACTGGCAAGACACCCTGCCCGCTGCAGAAGCCTACCGCAATATGTGGCTGATGGGCATGGCGGCGCTCGGCATGGTGATTGTCTTTACCTTTTTGCTGTTCCAAAAAATTCGTACTGCTGATAGCGCCCCCGCAATGGCTAGCAGCAAGTAAGCCAGGAAAATTACAGGAGAAAAATCATGTCGAAAAAATACATCATAGGGATTGATGGCGGAAGTCAGAGCACAAAAGTGGTGATGTACGATCTGGAAGGTAATGTGGTTTGCGAAGGTAAAGGCTTATTACAGCCGATGCACACGCCAGATGCCGATACTGCAGAACATCCTGACGACGATTTATGGGCATCATTATGTTTTGCCGGTCACGATTTGATGAGTCAGTTTGCCGGGAATAAAGAAGATATTGTCGGTATTGGTCTGGGATCCATCCGTTGCTGCCGTGCGTTATTGAAAGCCGATGGCACGCCAGCTGCGCCGTTGATTAGCTGGCAGGATGCACGCGTTACACGCCCTTACGAACATACGAATCCTGACGTGGCGTATGTCACCTCTTTTTCGGGTTATCTGACGCATCGCTTAACCGGCGAGTTTAAAGACAATATCGCCAACTATTTTGGTCAGTGGCCGGTGGATTATAAGAGCTGGGCATGGAGCGAAGATGCTGCGGTAATGGATAAGTTTAATATCCCCCGTCATATGCTGTTTGATGTGCAAATGCCTGGCACCGTCCTCGGACATATCACACCACAAGCCGCACTGGCGACACATTTCCCGGCAGGACTGCCGGTTGTTTGTACCACCAGTGATAAACCGGTAGAAGCTCTGGGGGCTGGATTACTGGATGATGAAACTGCGGTAATTTCTCTTGGCACTTACATCGCATTGATGATGAACGGCAAAGCACTGCCGAAAGATCCGGTGGCGTACTGGCCGATTATGTCTTCTATTCCGCAAACATTGCTGTATGAAGGTTACGGTATTCGCAAAGGTATGTGGACGGTGAGCTGGCTGCGTGACATGTTAGGCGAGTCGTTAATTCAGGATGCCAGGGCGCAGGATCTTTCACCGGAAGATTTACTCAACAAGAAAGCCTCTAGTGTGCCACCTGGCTGTAATGGGCTGATGACGGTGCTGGACTGGCTGACCAATCCGTGGGAACCGTACAAACGCGGGATTATGATCGGCTTTGATTCCAGCATGGATTACGCATGGATATATCGTTCGATATTGGAAAGTGTGGCGCTAACGCTGAAGAACAATTACGACAATATGTGTAATGAAATGAATCACTTTGCGAAGCATGTGATCATTACTGGCGGCGGTTCGAACAGAGATCTGTTTATGCAAATTTTTGCCGACGTGTTCAACCTTCCGGCACGCCGTAACGCCATTAACGGTTGTGCAAGTCTGGGAGCAGCGATTAATACAGCGGTAGGTCTGGGGCTATACCCGGATTACGCAACGGCTGTTGATAAGATGGTTCGCGTGAAAGATATCTTTATACCGATTGAGAGCAATGCCAAACGCTACGACGCGATGAATAAAGGCATTTTCAAAGACCTAACCAAACATACTGATGTGATCCTGAAAAAATCGTATGAAGTGATGCATGGGGAATTGGGGAATGTGGATTCGATCCAGAGCTGGTCGAATGCGTAAGTGAGGAAGGCCGGGCGGGAAACTGCCCGGCCTGAACATACCTGAATGGTTATCCCCGCTAACGCGGGGAACATAAGTTCGACAACTTAAAAAATGATAACAAGTCCGGTTTATCCCCGCTGATGCAGGGAACATAATAAAAACTTTAACTAGTTCGGTTTATCCCTGTTTTTACAAGGAATATTAACTACACTCGATGTCTTTAGAATAAAAGACAATACGAATCGCACTTTATCAATTTTCACTTAAAGTATGAACTGGATATCTTTATTCATAAGAACTATTCATCAACAGCGTATAGAGGCAGTTATGTAAAACCACTCATTAGCCTCAAAACAAAGACAAACTTCCAGATTTATTACTTAACCAATGAATAACAAGCTTAAAAAATATACTGTTATTCTAAAGAAAAAATTAACAGGCATTAATTCAATATTAAAAAAATAATAGATTAAAATTTCTTAACGATTTAAGAATCATACAAATAACACTTTGATTAAATTTAATTTTTTGTATCGATAATTGTGAACCTCTCTGGCATGGAGAACTATTTTGAACATGAGGTGTTACGTGGATATGTTGCTTATTACAAGTACTGCTAATATAAAAACTTGAGAAAGAGATAACGGGTTATATGGTGGTTTATCCCCGCTGGCGCGGGGAACTCATATACAGCAAACCTTCAGAATGCATTCCGGGCGGTTTATCCCCGCTGGCGCGGGGAACTCGCGTATCGTCTCGTTATTGCGCCGCCCCAACTCGGTTTATCCCCGCTGGCGCGGGGAACTCGGCGTTTTTGACTGTACGAATCCCTGCGCCGCCGGTTTATCCCCGCTGGCGCGGGGAACTCCACGACGGGCAGGCGATCACCGGCATGACCCACGGTTTATCCCCGCTGGCGCGGGGAACTCTCTAATCCCCCACGTAGACGCCCACGCGGTCGCGGTTTATCCCCGCTGGCGCGGGGAACTCGTGATCGGATATATCCCACATTGTGAATATTGCGGTTTATCCCCGCTGGCGCGGGGAACTCATCCCCTAAATTTATTTCTGGTTGGGGCGTATCGGTTTATCCCCGCTGGCGCGGGGAACTCTGTAAACATAACCTATTATTAATTAATGATTTTTTAAGCCAGTCACAATCTACCAACTTTACAGTATCACACAAACAACACATCCATTATGTTAAAGAGTACTTTATTCATTGATTAAAAAGGTAAATATTTAAAATAACTCTATACAAATTAAAATCTACCAAACTTTACCGCAATAATTTTCACTCCAGCGAAAAATTAATGCCACAGAATTTGTAGAGAATGCTAATGATTAGCCCTGGATGGGTAAAATGGAGGAGTTTTCAGAGGCGACAAACAATATAAATGAGTAGAAGTCTTTACAGGTTCCACCCATTTATAACGCTTATAAATGTTTAATCAGGCAATATTTAGATATTTATGTGTTTGCATCGACAAACGCCAATTACGCGCAATGCAGGTTTCAATGCACAAACGTGTGGCATCATCCTTTTGGCTAATCGGCTGCAGTGCAATGACTCGCGGTTTATCATCGGTCAGCGTTGCCAGTAGTTCATCCAGTGCTTCAATATCACGTACGCGCCCCACTGGATGCTTGATTTCGTTGGCTCGCTCCAGTGCCTGTGACAACACTTCATAGCCGCCGCGCATGTTCAGCTTTGGTGATACGGTAACCCAGGTATTCGGTGTGCAGCGTACCTCATGAGTACCACTGGTTTCGATCTGGCAGCTAAAACCGTTCTTTTCGAGCAGATCAGTCAGTGGTAGCAAATCATGAATGCAAGGCTCACCACCCGTAATCACCACATGCCGCGCGGTGTATCCCTGGCGACTAATGACAGCCAACAAGTCTTCACTGCTCGCCGCCCCCCACTTATCACTCTCTTTGGTCTTCGCCAGAATGCTGAAAAGGGAGACTTCCCGATCCTCAAGCTTTTCCCAGGTGTGTTTGGTGTCGCACCAGGCACAGCCAACCGGGCATCCCTGTAAACGAATAAAAATGGCGGGGACGCCGGTAAAGTAACCCTCACCTTGCAGGGTCTGGAACATCTCGTTAATCGGGTACTGCATAGCATTCTCTGTGAAGTGGATAATTGTTAATTATTGCAGATCCTGCCACAACAATCATGTCTTATTAACATTCTGTTACAGGCAGATTTAAAGAAAAATGCGAAACATATCGTTAATAATTAAAGGGAGTAACGTATTATGTCAGAAGAAAATAAAGAAAATAGATTTAATCATGTCAAAACATTCACCAAAATTATATTTATTTTTTCTGTGTTAGTTTTTAATGATAACGAATCTAAAATTACCGATGCCGCCGTCAATTTATTTATCCAGATTTAATGAGAAATTTATAATGCGCTATTTCATACTAATGTTCACTTTCGTGTGTTCCTGGTAATGACTCCAACTTATTGGTAGTGTTTTATGTTCAGATAATGCCCGATGACT
>ENA-ORNW01000788-ORNW01000788.1-human-gut-metagenome-genome-assembly--contig:-NODE-788-length-28249-cov-6.725580_pt1 | contig 28249 bp, 26 predicted proteins | sample MGYA00242121_ERZ509034 | MGnify/ENA primary metagenome ERZ509034 (study PRJEB26280, sample SAMEA2338689) | human gut metagenome | biome: human gut; feature: human-associated habitat; material: faeces... | reverse complement strand
AGGCATCTCTCCTCTCGATCTCGTCCAATTTTTTTAGCAGGTCACGCTCCATTTCTGCCAGATACAGCTTATGCTTGAGCTGTTCGATCTCGATCTGCGCCTTCTCCAGCTCGGTTCTGGGAACCTGATCCTTCTTGCGCTTTCCGCGCCGGTCCTCCAGACCGCTTTCTCCCATCTCCTCGAATCGCAGCGTCCAGGTGCGTACCTGCTGGTAGCTCACCTTGTACTTCAAGGCCATCTCGCCGTAGTTTTTTCCACTGGCCAGACAGTCCTTGACGATCTGAACACGTTCTTCCTGCGTGGTGCTTCGTCCCTGCTTCATGTAGCTTCCTCCTCCGGAAAACTTGACTGAGTTGAAATCCCCATGCGCATGATACACCTTTATCCAGCTTCGGAGTTGACTTGTTGACCGGATCTCGTATTTTTCGCAGACAGATTCCAAACTGCCGTGGCCGGAGAGGTATTCCTGCACCGCTTTCCACTTTGTATCCTCCGGATATACCTTGTTCCTGCTGTTTGGCAGGAGTCCAGCCGCTCCGTTTCCCTTATACAGATGTACCCAGTGTCGGAAAGATGCCGCACTGTTGTTTGCGCGTTGGATGCTTTCTTTATATCCCACCCGTCCGTCCAGATAATCTCTTACAATTTCTACCTTCTTCTCGTACGAAACCTTGTTTTTGGACATAAATATCTCCCCCTATGGATACAGTGTTTTATTTCACTGTCTCTCATAGAGGGAGCATATCAGTGGGGTAGTCTGTCTTTTAATCTGTTTCTGCTTCCTTACCGACCATGAGCAAGGATTCGCGGAGCTTTGCGTCCACGGACGGCTGAAAGAAATAGTTTGAGATCAGGCCGCCGATCAATGCGGCTTCGTTATCGGTGTACTGCATGGTGATTGCCCTCCTCTACGATGTTCACACAACAAACGCGGCAATCATACCACAAGATGCAGTACCGGTCCATGCGCATTGTGCCGAAATATTGAACAACAAACCAATACACAAAATGAAGCGGCGTTTCGCTCTCTCTTGATACGAGGGTTGGAACGCCGCTTTTTTCTTTTCTTAAATTCTGAACCCCAGGCGAAGGAGGTCACGAAAATGTCTGTATTCCGTGTTGAGAAAACCAAAGGTTACACGGTCATGTCCAACCACTATCTCCGCAACCATGCGCTTTCCCTCAAAGCCAAGGGGCTGCTCTCGCAGATGCTGTCGCTGCCGGACGATTGGGATTACACGCTGCAGGGGCTTGCACAGATCAACAAAGAGAGCATCGACGCCATCCGCGAAGCTGTGCGGGAGTTGGAGCGTGCTGGTTACATCAAGCGCAGCCGCGAACGCGATGAGCGCGGCTGCCTGCGCGGGACCGTCTACACGATCTACGAGCAGCCGTACGCGGAGCCAACGCCGGAAGAACCTACGCAGGAAAAGCCTGCGTTGGATAACCCAACATTGGAAAAGCCTATGTTGGAGAAACCTACGTTGGAAAATCCAACGCAATTAAATACTGAGAGTACGAAGAAAAGAAAAAGACAAAGTAAAGACTTATCAATTACCGATTCGATTCCTTTCCCTTCCGGTTTTCCGGAAAGTCCTACGCAGAAGCGAACGGAAACGAAGGAGTCGTTTGAAAGCTGTCGGGAATTGATTCTGGAGAACATCGACTACGATGTTCTGGCAAATGATCCGCACGTCGACCGAGAGCAGCTTGACGAGATTGTCGATCTGCTACAGGAGACGGTTTGCAGCACCCGCAGCCGAATTCGCGTTGCAGGTAATGACTACCCAGCCGAGGTCGTGCGGTTGAAGCTGCTGAAGTTGAACAGCGAACATATCCGCTTCGTCATGGACTGCCTGAAGCAGAACACAACACGGATTCGGAATATCCGGCAATATCTGCTGACCGCGCTGTTCAATGCACCAAGTACGATGAACAGCTATTACACGGCTCTGGTGGCGCACGATATGGCAGCATAATAGCATCTGTGAGAACGCTCACGGATTTAGCGTTTCAACGTAATATTCAACCAGCTCTTGACACAATCCAGCCATATGTGGTCGTATTGATGCACCTCTCCGGCGTTGTGGATCGTTTGCTGGTCGCTTGTTGAAAGCCCGTGTTCTCCCTGCGGGAAAACATGGAGCTCAAACGGAACATGATTCGCTGCAAGTGCTTGCGCATAAAGCAGGCTGTTCATCACCGGGACGCATTCATCTTCCGCAGTATGCCATAAAAAGGTTGGCGGCGTATCTGCGCGAACGTGCTTCTCACAAGAAAATAGATAAAGCTCCTCTGGTGAACAATGCGCTTTTCCTGTTAACGCAGTCATACTGATCTGGTGCGTCCATTTGGGATCTGCCGTGATCACCGGATAACCTAGGACTGTCGCTTGCACCGGCTTGCTGTTCGGAATTACTGCACGAATCGCGCTGAAATCATATGACGTTGCGTACTGCGCGGCAAGATGCCCGCCTGCTGAGAAACCCATAAGCGCAATTCGCCCCGTGTCACAATGCCATGTATCTGCGTTTTGATTGATCAGTTCTATCAGGGCTGCCACCTCGCACTGTTGTGCCGGATAGTGATGCGGTGCAACAGAGTACAGAAGGACAAACACGTTGAATCCTTCCGGCAGGAAGTGAAATGCGATCGGCTCGGCCTCCCGCTGACTGCAAAACTCATAGGCTCCGCCGGGGCAAACGATCAGGCAAGGATGCTGCTCATCACCACGTCCCATTTCCGTTAAATTATCCGGAAGATATACCTTAACAAGCGGATCGCCACTTTGGGTTCCAAGGTTTGGGGAAAATTGCTTTAAATGTAGAAGCTCATATTTCATGCTGCATTCCCTTTATTCACAAATCTGTTTTCCACCCATAAACACCCTGGCAAGGCTCAGCTCCTCGTCGCAAACAACGAAGTCAGCCAGTTTGCCGGATTCGATGGAGCCGACCTCCTTTGCGCGTCCGATCTCCCGCGCGGGAATGAGCGTCGCGGACAAAATTGCCTGCTCCTTCGGGATGCCAAATTCGACTGCCTTGCGCATACAATCATAGAGATTTGTCGCGGAGCCGGCGAGTGTGCCGTCTGCGAGCTTCGCCACTCCGCCATACAGGAACACGTCCTGTCCGCCGAGGGTGTACTGCCCGTCCGGCATCCCGCAGCAGCGCAGCGCGTCGGAGATCAGGCAAATGCGCCCCGGAAACAGCTTGAACGCTATGCGCACCGCGCTCGGATGGATGTGCTGACCGTCGCAGATCAGCTCTGCGACGACGTTTTCACGTTCGCTGCCCGCGCCGATTGGACCGGGCTTGCGGTGGTGGATGCCGGGCATGGCGTTATACAGGTGCGTCAGGTGAGACGCGCCCGCGTCAAAGACCGCGCTGGCTTCTTCGTAGGCGCAGTCGCTGTGCGCGATGGAGACGGTGCAGAGCTTGGACGCTTTTTCGGTAAATTCCACTGCACCCGGCAGCTCTGCCGCCACATCCGCGATGCGGATGAGACCCTCAGAGACATCATAAAGTCGTTTGAACGCCTCAAAATCCGGCAGTCTCAGGTAAGCGCCGTTCTGTGCGCCCTTTTTCTTCTCGGAGAAAAACGGCCCCTCCATCTGGATGCCCATGAGACGGGCATAGCCCTCCGGCTGCACCTTTTTGAACTGCACAGCCGTTTTGTACGCCGCCTCCAGCACGTCATACGGCAGCGTCATGGACGCGGGCGCGAAGCTCGTCACGCCGTTTTGCGCGAGATAGCGCGCCATTTTCACAAGACCGTCATAGTCGCCGTCTGAAAAGTCCGCGCCGGAGTTGCCGTGGTTGTGGACGTCCACAAGACCCGGAATGACATACTGGTTTTCCAGATCGATGCCGTCCTCCGCAGGGACGGTGGTCAAAATTTCAGCGAATCTTCCGTTTTCTACGCGGAAGGAGCCATGTTGGAACTGACCGTTGACAAAAATATGGGCGTTTTTGAAAAGCATATCATTCCTCCACAAACCTTGCCGCCGCTTCGTCGCAGATAACGGTCACGTCGGGATGGAACTGCAGAATGGAGCCGGGAACCTCGGGCTTGACCGATCCGAAGAAGACCTGATGGAGGATCTCCGCCTTATCTGCACCGGTGACGATCATTAAGATCTTCCGCGCAGACATGACCGTGCCGATGCCCATCGTGATGGCGGAGGTCGGAACGTCTTCCAGGGAATCAAAGAAGCGTTTATTCGCCTCGCGCGTCATTTCGGTGAGCTTTACCTCATGCGTCATAACCGGGAAATGGTCGCAGGGTTCGTTAAAGCCGATGTGCCCGTCGTGGCCGAGACCGAGCAGCTGAATGTCCACGCCGCCCCAGTCCTCGATCTGATGCTCATAAGCTTCGCACATGGCAGGGATGTCGGCGGCCAAACCGTCCGGGACGATGGTATTTTCGGGCTTGATGGAAATATGGTCGAACAGATTTTCCTGCATGAAGCGGCGGTAGCTCTGCGGCTGGTTGGGCGCTAACCCTTTGTACTCGTCCAGATTTGCCGAACGCACGCGCGAAAAGTCGATTTTTCCTCCCTGTTCGCGTGCAATCAGCTCGCGGTAGAGGGGCAGCGGCGTCGAGCCGGTAGCAAGCCCTAATACGCACGCTGGTTTTGCCCGGATAAGATCTTCAAACATATCTGCCGCAGCGCGGGCCATTTCCTCGGGTGATCTCACCCGGATCAGATTCAGATGTAACATAAATTGACTCCTTTCCGGTGCGCTCAGCGGATATCCGGCAAGCTGGCCGCCGCCATTGACTGACCGACACGGCGGAAGTTTTCATCCGGCAGCATGACGCGCAGCTTCCGCGAAAGCTCTGGATATTCCTCGTTCAGTACACGCTGGCATTCAGACACGATGCGCTCGCCGCCGATGCCGGAAGCCACGCGTCCGAGGACGAGCAGATTCCGGATGTCATAGAACATCTCATAGAGGCTGAGCGTATGTGCCAGATATACGCCGATGGAATCGAAGATCGCCAGCGCATAGGGATTACCGCCTTCCGCCAGCTTCTGCACTTCCTTGAGCTTTTCAGCGGGTGTGAGATGCTCAGACAGCACGATGCCTGCGGCGGGCGCGAGCTTTGCGACCGCGTCCTGCGAGAAATATTTGCAGCCGACACCGAGATCGCCGGACCACTCATCGCGCATGGCGTGTTCATTCAGATCGACCGGTGCAAAGGCCAGCTCGTTGAACCAGCTGAGAATATTTCCCTCGGCGTCGACGTAACCGACAGCTTCGCTCGTGCCCATCGCAAGACCCATGACGCAGCCCATGCCAAGGCTCATATAGCCCGCCAGTGCAGTCACGTCGCCGTCGTTGGCAACGACGATGGGTACATCGCCGATCTCCTTCGCAGCGCGGTCATAGATCGTTTTGACCTCCTCGCGGCGTTCACGCGGAACCTTGATAAACAGGGATGACACCATCGGTGCATTGCCGACGAAGGTGCCGGCGGAGGAAACGCCGATGCCGTCGACGCGCGGCATTTTGGAGGCTGCGGTCTGAAAGGCCGCAACGATGCCGTCAAACTGATACTGCGGGTCGGCGCTGGTTTTCGGATGCCAGATGACTTCTTCGGAGTAGACGGTCTTGCCGTCGATGACGGCAGAGACTTTGCGGTCAGAGCCGCCCGCGTCAAAGCCGATGCGGCAACCGTTGGTATGACCGCCGACGTGGATGGGCTGCTCATTGGCGGTGGGGAAGTCGTCCTCAGAGCAGATAATGACCTCCAGAGGGCGCTCAAACATATCAACCTCGAAGCCCGCGTCAAATTCCCGTGCGCCGCCGGGACGGTAAGCGTCCCGGATCTGCGCGGCGATCGTATCGTCGCCCTGAAGATAGATACGGAAGCCGCCAGCCGACCAGAGAAGCATTTTGACGAGCCGCTCTGCAAATCTTATGTTCGCGGCAGCGAAATCTTCGCCGCGCAGGCGCGTCTCATAGACGGTGATCTTGCCGTGATCGCGTTCGACAGCGATCTTGAACGGGTGATCTGCTTCTTTCAGATATGCCTTTGCCCACACGCCAAATGGAATGAACCCCGGATCGAGCGCGGGCATATTCTTAACAGAGTAATCGATTCCAAGATAGTTCATACTGCCTCCTTCCGGTTCATGCGCGCGCCTCGAGCTCAGTCATCATCTGGTCGAGCTGCATGAGGCAGCGCGGCAGATGGAACGGACCTTTGAATGTGCTGCCCTTGGTAGGGGGCATGGTAGGAAGCCCGTCGCGGCGCAGATAGCCGTACCATTCGCCGTAGGCCGGATCGGAGAAATGCTTTTGGCAGTAATCGAGTGTCTTGAAGAACCAGTCGAGATCCTGCTCGTTTCCAGTGTCGCGGTAGAGCATCATGGAGGAAATGAGAATTTCGTTATGCGGCCACCAGAGCTTCATATCGTGCTCATACGCCTCGGGCGGCAGACCCTTGGCATCGACAAAGTACAGAAGTCCGCCGTATTCCTCGTCCCAACCGGCGTGGATGGCGTTGTCGAAGATGGTCTGCGCCTTTTCGATGAGTTCGGGTTTGCCGAACTGCTTTGCGTACTCCAGCAGGAACCACACGCCCTCGATGTCGTGACCGGGATTGACGATGCGCCCGTCTGTGAAGTCAAAGCGCGGCGTGCCGTCCGGGGCGACATTTTCCAGTGTACAGCCAAGATCAAACTTGACAAAATACTTGAAAATTTCCTCGACGCACTGCGTCGCGCGCGCGGCGTAAACATCCTTGCGCTCCGGGTCGCAGCGCATGAGGATGAGTGCGACATTGAGATAGATCATCGGAATGCCGAAGGCGCGGCCGCTGCGCGTTTCGGGAATGGTTTTGGGTCCCATGCCGACCGGGTCTTCCATGCCGTGGTTGAGATCCCAATAGAGGTCTGCCATCTGCCGCGCGCGGGCAAGACGGCTTTCGTCGCCCGTGACGGCGTAATATTCCGCGTTCGCCATCGCGCAGAACGCCTCAGAGAAGCAATACCGGCGCTGCCGCAGCGGCTGACCGTCCTTTGTAACGGTAAAATACATACGGTCGCCTGCGGCGTGATTAAAGCAGTGACGCTCCATAAAATCAAGGCAGCTGCGGCTGGGGAGCCATTCCGGCTTCGTGCCGTAGACTGTGCACAGATGGGCAAAGATCCAGCCGCACCGCCCCTGCATCCAGACGCTCTTGTCCGTGGAATAGATTTTACCGGTTCGGTCAAGGCAGGTATAGACGCCGCCGAATTCCGGATCCATTCCGTTTTTCAGCCAAAAATTTACGCAGCGATCCAATTCCGCGCGTACCCAAGTATGCGCCTCGGTAAATTGCTGTTTTCTCATTTCGTTCATGTACATGCACCTCTTGCTACAATTCAAAAACAGGTCTGTGATTTATGCCTTTACATATTTCTGGACAGCCTCTTCGATCATCTGCTGCGCGCAGGAAACAACGTCCATGTCGGATGCGACAAGATTCGGCAGCGGCGCGCGCACGGTACCGACGTCCATACCCTCTCGGCGCAGAATCTCTTTCATGACGGCATAGAGATTGCCATGGCAGCTGCACATCTTATAAATGATGCGGCAGCATTCGTTTTGAATTTCGCGTGCCAGCTCCATGCGCCCGGCGTGATAGCATTCGTAGATTTTAAGATAGAGCTCAGGCATGACGGCGTAGGTGCCGCCGATGCCGCCGGTCGCGCCGATGGCAAGACCGGAGATCAGCTGCTCGTCCGGACCGTTGAACACGACGAGCTCGCGCGCAGTCGCATCGCGCCACATCTGGATATCCTGCGTCGGCATAGACGAGTTTTTAACGCCGATGACGCGCGGGTTTTTGGCCATTTCCTGCAAAAGCCCCGTGCTGAGCGCGACGCCGGCAAGCTGCGGGATGTTATAGATGATAAAATCCGTGTTTGGCGCAGCTGCAGAGATGGCGTTCCAATAGTCCGCGATGGCATACGGCGGCAGATGGAAATAGATCGGCGGGATGGCGGCGATGGCGTCAACGCCGAGGCTTTCGGCGTGCCGCGCCAGCTCGCAGCTGTCGGCGGTGTTGTTGCAGGCGACGTGCGCGATGACAACGAGCTTGCCGCCGACGGCGTCCATGACAGCCTCAAGGATGGTCTTGCGCTCTTCCACACTTTGATAGATGCATTCACCGGACGAGCCGCCGACGTAGAGACCGGTAACGCCCTTGTTCAAAAGATACTCTGCAAAGTGCTTCACGCGCGCTGCGCTGACGCTGCCGTCTTCGTTATAGCACGCATAAAACGCCGGGAAAATGCCCTGATATTTTTTCAGTTGTGCGTCCATGTGTTATCCTCCTTCTTATAGCAATGGGCTCTCAAGCGAGAGCCCATTCGGTTTTCATGTCTGCAATATTGATACACGGTTCACATACAAAACCTTGATGCAAAGCAAGCGGTATTAGCCGGTAATTTCAGATACCTTGACCTTCCTGTCTTCACGAAGAGAGCGCGTTGCAGCGTCTGCGGCCGCGATTGCCGCGCGGGCAGCCTCGCCAGTCAAAAGCGGACGGAATTCGTCCGTCACCGGATCTCCGTGCATAATGCCATTGAAGAATTTCATTTCGTTCTTCATGATGCCGTGCAGCCACAGCGGCGGCTTTTTACCCGGATGACCATACTGGATCGCGCCATCCATTTCTGTGCTGTGATAGATCTGCGTTCTCTGATCGTCTTCCTCCTTGGTCTCGTGAACGAGGTAGTGTTCCTCCTCGCCATCTGCGGTTTTGACGGTCATGCCAACATTGCACATATCAATTTTAATGTAGCCTTTTGTACCCTGAATCAGTACATAATGCTCCGGATAGTGGAACGCAGAACCGTATTCCACGACAGCATAGGTACCGTTTCCAAATTCCAGCAAGAGAAACAGCATATCGTCCTCGTCGCCAAACTGCTCGCCCTTATGCGCAACATTGCCGCCAGTCATGGTAACCTCTGTTGCCGGTCCCATCAGGAACTGGATGCAGTCCAGTTCGTGGATATGGTGATAAAGGTGACCACCGGATTTTGCGCGGATCTTCTTCCAGCTGATGGACGGCTGCGGCTCTTCCCAGCCGTTTCGTGCAGAGTGGCAATAGAGGACGCGGCCGATTTTCCCCTCCGCAATCAGACGCTTTGTATGGCGTACCGCGCGGAAGAAGTTCATGACATGGCCTGCCATGAAGATCACACCGTTTTCTTTACAGGCGCGTACCATTTCGTCGCAATCCGCATAGCAAAGTGCAATCGGCTTTTCACAGAAGACATGCTTTTTATGCCGTGCAGCTACCAAAACAGATTCTTTGTGCAGATAGTTTGGAGAAGCTACCAGCACAGCGTCGACATCATCACGCGAGCAGAGCTTATCCAAATCCGTTTCGACATCGCAGCCAAGCTCTTTTGCCACAGTCTCAGCATTTTCGGGGTCATAAACTGCAACAATTTTTGCCCCCTCCTGCTCTTTCATAATACGACCAAGTTCGGCACCGAAATACCCCGTACCGACAATTGCATATCCAATCGTTTTCATAACAATATCTCCTTTTATTTGATAGAGCCCTGTGCCAAACCGCCAGCAATGCGCTTCTGGATCAGCATGAAGAAGATGACAGAAGGAACCACAACAACCGTAGATGCCGCCATCATAACGCCCCAGTCCAGCACTTCTTGTCCCTCTAAAGACTTCAATGCTACAGCAGCCGTCATTTTAGAGCTGCTGTTCATCAAAATCAGGGAGTACAGGAATTCATTCCATGCGTTGATGAATGTATAAATCGCAACAGCCACAACGCCTGGGGCAACAATTGGCATCACAACCTTTGTAAAGGTCTGTATTTTTGTCGCACCGTCAACTCTTGCCGCTTCCTCAATCTCCAGTGGCACCGTTTTGAAAAAACCAACCAATAACCAGACTGCATAAGGTACCGAGAACGTCATATAAACGATAATCAGACCGATACGGTTGTTCACCAATCCGAGTTTTCCCATAATGATCGAATAAGGAACGGCTAACAGGATGGCCGGGAACATATACGTTGTGATCAGAACCCTCGTAATGGCATTGCCCAGCCGCGGCATAAAGCGGACAATGCCGTATGCACCCAGGCACGAGATCGTTATTGCGAGAAGTGTGGTTCCGCCAGCGATCAGGATGCTGTTCAGCACATTCGTTCCAAATCCCATCTGCTCAAAAACGATCTGGTAATTCTCAAAAGAAATAACCTGCGGAAAAAACGCGGTAGGATTGCCTGCAATCTCGCCTTTTCCCTTCAGAGATGAGAGGATGATCCAAAGCAGCGGGAATATCGCGATGACTGCTAAGATTGTAAGATACACATAGCTTACTGTATCGCCAAACCACCCGCGGCGAAGCGTTCTCCTTTTATTCATCGCGCATCCTCCTTGTCCCATTTGTTCAGGATCCGGAAATACATTGAGCAGACGATGAGCAGGAAGACGAGCAGCAGAACGGTAACAGCCGAGGATTTACCCAGCTGCTTCAGCCCCCAGCCGACATTGTAGGCATAGATCGGCACAGTTTCCGTCGCACCTCCCGGACCGCCGCCAGTGATCAGATAAATCATATCAAAGCTGTTAAAGACCCATATGGTACGCAGTACCACCAGCAAGCCAACAACTGTTTTAATATGCGGAACCGTAATATGTAGGAAAGATTCCCATGAACTTGCGCCGTCAATTTGCGCGGCTTCATATTGATCCTTCGGAACCGTCTGTAGTGCAGACAAAACGTTAACCATGATCAACGGTGCGCCAAACCATGTATTAACAAAAACCAATGTCCAAAACGCAGAGTTTCCGGACGTTAAGAATTGTGGAAGTGTATCGCAGATGCCAAGGTCGACCAACATATGCGGCAGGAAGCCGGATACACCATTGAGAATCCATTTCCATGAAAGTGCAATAACAATCGACGGAAACGCCCACGGAACAATCAGCAACGTTCTGTAAATGCCCTTCGCGTGCTTAATCCTTTCCAACGCCAGTGCCGCAGTAAAACCAACCAGCAGTTGGAAAAACAGAGACGTTATCGTCCATTTTATATTTGTAAAAAAGGATGCCCAAAAACTCTTATCTGTCAGGATCGAAATGTAGTTTTTCAGACAAACAAATTCCCACTTTGCCTTTATCAGATGCTTGGATGTAAAGCTGTAAAAAATACTGGAAGCGACTGGATACAGCAACAGCAAACCAATAACGAGAATAGCAGGAAGGACAAACCAGACTCCGGAATGCTTAATTTTCTCGAACCGCTTCGAGCCTTTGTTCATTGTTTTATCCCCCTTTCGTGTACCATGGCGGGGTTGAACCCCCGCCATGGTACGATAATCTATCAGTTTACAGTTGCGAAAAGTTCATTCAGCTGATCTTCGGCGGCTTGAGCAGCTTCTTCAACAGGTGTGCCATTGATCACAATATCCTGGAACATTTTTTCGATCACACGCTGAGAAGTCAGAAGACCTGCTTCTGCGCGAGGACCATACTCCATACCGATGGAGGTGCTGCCCTCCAGCATCTGATTCAGAACCTGATCCGCGTGCTGGAAGTTCTGGACCGTCTCATTCGCCTGATAAGTTGCGCTATCCGTAACTCCCTTCAGACCAGACATCATGCCAACAGGAACCGACAGCAGGAAGTCAACATAGCGATCCTCATCATAGAAGAACTTGATAAACTCTTCGCAGATTTCGGGGTGCTTGGAGTTTTTCCAGATTACCAGCGGCGTGGTGTTGGTTTCACAGCCGACTTCCGGATCACCTTCATTTACACGAGGAATCGGTGCGCAATCAATATACTCCATCAGATCCGGGCGGTTCGCTTCAACACCGCTGATATGGAAGCCAGTATTAAAGTCGAAGCAGAGTTTGCCCTGATAGTACAACGTAGCTTCATCCAGTGTGTTGTAGTTCATCGCATCTGCAGGCGAGCAATCCTTGTAGACCTTGACCCAATAGTTGATACCATCCAATGCGGTCTGGCTGGTCAGATTTGCCTTTCCGTCTTCGGTAATTAGTGTTTCACCTGCGCTGCGGACATAAAGATGCAGCCAACGAGTTGCCAGCAAATCATTCGTGCCCATCGGCATTGCGGCGCCATAGACTTCGCCGTTTTCGCCATCCGTAATGATTTTAGCGGCTTCATACATTTCTTCCCATGTAGTCGGAACATCAAGGTCGTACTTTTCCAGAAGATCTTTACGATACCACATAGCTTCTGTATTCAAATACAGAGGAACACCATAGCAGTTTCCGTCTTCGGCCGTCATTTCAGTCAGCGCATTTCCCATGAATCTGTCGCGACCGATCTCATCAATCAGGTTGTCGACAGGTCGAACCGCCTCTGCATCAATCATTTCAACAAGCTGAGAAGCAACAGTGCTGCTGATGTCAGGAACATTGCCGGATGCAAGGCCGGTCGTCCACTTGGTGTAGAAGTCCGCCCATGAGAAGGTCTCGATCGTGATCTTGACCTTGGGATGCTCTGCCATAAAGGCATCTGCCGCAGCCTGAATCTTCTCCATGCGCGGTCCCTGCGTGAACGAGTGCCAGAACGTGATCTCACCCTCGAGATCCTTCGACTCCTCCGTGTTTTGGGCGTCGGTGGATGTCGATTCAGAAGCGGGAGCATCGGTCTTCTGCGTGTCGGGTGTAGAAGGCTGCTGGGGCTTGCTGCAGGCCGCCAAGGAAACAACCATCAAAAGTACCAGTAACAATGCGACGATTTTTTTCATTCTAGTTCCTCCTCATCATTTATTCGGTGGTAATTCACAAAAACCATATAACCGATGATTAAATTATAGGGCATCTTGCCTGCTCTGGATAGATAACAAACCGACGATTGATGCAACAAATCGCTCATTATTCAATCGTTCAAAGGTTGTTTTATACCTCATGTGATGTTTTTCGATACTCCTGCGGCGTCATACCAAAAATCTCACGAAAGCACTTGGAGAAGTAACTCGGCGTTTCGTACCCGAGCGCGTAAGAAATGGCTGCGATCGGCTCGTTTGTGATCAGAAGCCGCCTTGCGGCATTAGTCATTTTGATTTCCCTTACATATGCATAAATTGTCTTTCCTGTCTTCGCCTTGAACAGACGACGCAGCGTGCTTTCGCTTACATCCGCTATTTCACACATCTTCGCGTGGGAAAGATTTTCTGTCGGATGGGTAATAATGTAGTCCTCAAGCGCTGTGATTCTGGGATCATTTTTTTGCTGCGCTGACTTAGAGGCTCTGAGCTGGATGCTTTTCACATCGAACAACGCTTCCATTTTCGCGCGGTCTTCCTCCAAAGAGGTATCCTGACACAGATTTGCCTCCCTGCATTGCGCGAGCAGGGCAAAAATCAGATTCAGCCTTCCGCGGATCTCAAGCATTTTGAAGTTGTGGCGAGACAGCGCACTTGCGTAGACTGCTTCAAAATACTGTTTCATCTGCGTGGTTCCCGAAAAAGAACGAAGGATCGGGATATCCCACAGCTCCTGAAACAGGTCGGTGCCCTGCGACTGGATCGAGCCGACAAACCGGATGCTGATAAAAACGATTTCCTCTTTTGCAGAACAGGAAAGGAGGCTGTCCTGCGGGATGTAGAAAACGTCATCGGGCGCGACCTCATAGCAGATGCCATTGAGGATGAAGGTTGCCGAACCGGATACAATATAACGGAGCAAGCCATACGGAGCGGAGCTTGTCGGGAAAACCCAATTGCTTGAGAAGCGATACTTGTCCACGTAAATGAACCTAGGATAAAAATCTGAATATATTGCCTCCATTATGATCTCACCTGACATTCTTTTGTCTATTTATGCACTTAACCTGCATTGGATGATGCAGTAAGCTCACTAATAGTAAAGATATCATATTTCATAATATCTTTCAAATGAAGTTCATTGCGCGACCACGAATCGTATTTTTCATACAGTATACCGATTCTGTGGTCAGGTAATTCTGTCATGCATGAGTAAGAGAATCCATAATCGGCAAGGTCAATTTCATACTGATAATCCCAGGATACCGTATATCTGTCGTAGCCTGTATTTCCAGTGTCTGTAATCACGCCGACCAAAATCTTTCCAGCGCGTCTGCCGCTGGACGCAGTAGGTGTCGACAACAGAATAACGTCTTTCCCGTCAACCTTTTGGGAATAGTTGATTGCGGACAATTGCGTCCCGTAGGATGCCACTGTAATCCCATCAATGTATTCCTGCGTAGTCCAATTTAAACCGCCATCGATACTCGTAATGTATCCAATTTTACCAGAGCTGGTGCGCATGTATGTCCGAAGACTGCCATCCGGGAACTCAACAATCTGCGCCTCTGCGAAACTCCCTCCTTCGCCCAAATCAGTTGCAATAAAACTCCAATTTGCGCCGTGATCATCACTATAGAGGTAGCCATATTCTCCGGATCTACTGTTATAAGAAGAAATCAGCAGTCTTCCTGCGTGCGTTCCATTCTTTATCTGCGTTCCAACGCCTGGTCCAAATAGAACCATGCGATCAGTAACATTTCTAAATTTCCCGAGAATCGTCATGTCGGACCAGGTTGTTCCTTCGTTGTCGCTGTATTTCATGACAAGATAGTTCGTCGGGAGCAGCGTAAAAACAGAATCCTTGTAAAATACGCACATATTGACGTCAACGTCAGTCTGTTCTTCAATTAAGGTCGTTCCTTCCCAGCGAACTTGATACTGCTTTTGTGTCAAATATTGCTCATTGAGCATAATACGATAATTTCCATCAACGGAGTAATTTGTTGGTGTGTTTGTAGTGTCATTATAAATAACGCCACTGTCGCGAATGGAATAGTTGTACACGCCTGCAGCGTCTTCATGCCAATGAAGCTGCAAATACTTTTCTCCGTTTATCTCTTTGTATCCTGTTCCACCAACACAGTTGTTGAAACCCATGCCCGACGTAAAAGCATCGGCAAAAAGGAACAGGCGACCAGTTACGCGGTCTTGTAGCAATACGCTATCAATAAATGCCGCGCTTCCTCCAATTTGGATATTTTTACCTATATCGTCGCGTAGCCAATCAATAGACTGCGCCGCATAGTCGTCGAACATCATCGGCAGAATCGGCGATGTCCAGGTGACACCTCCATCAGTGCTCTTTGAGAACGCGATATCAATATTACTTCTGGCATCGTGCGTACCGCCGTAACGAGCATCGATACTTGACACCACAGTGCCGCTTGACAGGGTCAAAAGTGTAGGAATTCTATAGTAGTTGGAGCCGGTGCTATCTCCAGCATAAAAGATCTCTGAACCGTATCTGGTCGCACTAGTGGTAACGATCAGATCTTCGTCACTCAGTGGAGTATCATAGATCTTTACGTCAGAAATGGTTCCCGCATAGGGATATGCTGCAGATCCGTTGCGAATGGTAGAACCTAACGCAATGTTATTTACGCCAGTAATATCACTGATAAATTTCCATGAATCAGTAGTAAGCGTCGCCAGTAATTCCCCGTTCGCAAAGAGCTTATAATTCATAGCATCTTTGTCCGCCTTGAATGCAACCGTATTTACCGCGGCTTGACCGTGATTCTTGCCTTCCAAAGCGGCGGGTCTGCTTAATGTATATTTGAAATCATCGTCCGTATTGCGTAGTTCCATGCCAAGCGTTCCAGTATTCGTAATGTAGAGATGGAAATGGCGATTACTATTGCCAGAGGTTCCATTGCCAACGCTGAACAAAGACTGAACCCCATTTGTCGAGGTTGTTGTAAAAGACATTACTATGGTGCCTTCAGACAGTCCCATAATTTGAGCAGCATTTGCCTCACTTGTTAAATCCTGATAGGAGCCCGAGGTAATTGCAACATTGCTTTTCTCTAGTAGCAGATCATTACTTTCATCAGGAGCTGTTTCTAAAGCGGTCATGCTAATGAGCGCAACATCGCTAAGAGATTCATTATACACTCGTGCAGTAGAAATGGTGCCACCAAACGGATACGCTACTGATTGATTCCGAATGGTTCCACCCAAGGAAATTTTGGTTAGACCAGTAATATCGCTGAAGAACTTAAAATCTTCTTTTGTCAGTTCTCCGACCATGGAACCGTTCGCGAAGAGCTTGTATGTTTTGCTTGCAGCATCCGCAGTAAACGCGACTTTGTTCGTTCCGCTGGTATTGAGTACGCCGCTTTGCGCCATTGTGTACTTAAATTCAGAATCCGTGTTACGGAGTTCCATACCTAATGTCCCACTGGGCGTAACATAAAGGTGGAAGTGTCTGTACATGCATCCTTCATCTGACAACGGGTTAGAAACGCTGAATAAGGATTGATAAGTTTGCGTACTGCTGGATTCAAATTCCACAAAGATAGTTCCCTCAGTCAGTGATAATACATTTGCTGCCGAGGTACTGGCAGAAAGATCATAGACCGAGCCACTTGCAATCTCGATATTCTGAACATCAATAAGCAGCGAGTCATTTTGCGTGTCTGTTTCTCCGCTTGCATATACAGATGCCACATTCATAATGATTAATACAAGCGACAACAGCACAGCCAAGATACGTTTTGTGTTCTTCACCATTAAACCTCCCAATTCGTAAGCAAGTATTTTAAGTGTATTTAAAGAAGGAAGATATTCGTTATCACCTCCGTATTTCGATTGAACTGAGCCATGCGGTAAAATGTACATTTTTTGATATTGGATATCCATATTTTTATTCAATCATAACAAATTTCAAGAAAATACGATACAAACAATTCGGCCAAATATGCAACATATCGATTAGTTTTGCTGCACTTAGTTATAGGTCAGCTGTGCTGATCCAAGGCAGTGTCATTTTAGTGAAAGATCCTTCTATTTTAATCGTATTGTTGCAGCAATAACTGAATGTTTGGGATATACATTTTTGCATAGTTTTGATAAACTGAAAAAAACACATTAAGGAGGTATATCGCTTGATTTTCGACAAAATCACAAATATCGACAGGTATAGAGGTCTGCATCCCAATCTGGACCTAGCAATTTCATATATTTTCGATCACGCAGGAAAACTACCTGAGCGTGTCGATATTTCCGGTTCTGATGTATACGCAAATACTTTTTCTTATGTCACCGTTCCAGATAACGAGAGTTTTTTTGAAGCACATGAAGCATATGCAGACATTCAAATCATGCTAAGCGGCAAAGAACGTGTTGCAGTGTCTAATGTTTCTGTTCTTAAAGTTGATGAAAATCATCCTGAAAAAGACTTTTGGGCATTGAGCGGAGCAGAAGAAGTGTCGATTATTCTTTCTCCAGAGACTTTTCTAATTGTACTTCCCGGAGATGCGCACAAATTGAAAATGCAACTTGACGCACCTTCTCCTGTCACAAAAAGCGTCTTTAAGGTTAGAGTGAAATAATGTAATTCATCCCACTTTAATATAATATTGAAGATATAACGTTCGGAGCCTTACGGTAAGCTGTTCAGCTTTCCGTAGGGCTTCTTTTTTTGCGTTTATGCCCTTTTCGCTGAATAGCGGAAAGGGCATACATGCGCAGATGGTCTGAGAGCACAGCGAAATATCCGTAACTCCATCTTGAAATTTTACAAAATTTTGAGATTGGAGCTTACGAATGTACAACTGGAAAGATACGCGGAATTACAGACGCTTCCGCGACGAAAACGGCAATGTCATTATTGATTGTTGTTGGGTGTCTCGCATTGGTGGTTGCGATAGCTACCGCCATAATCAAGGTATCTTCATTCTATCGTACACAGTTTGGCTTTAGTGTATGGTCCGGTGTTCTATTGTTGTTTCTTGCGTTTGTGTTAATGCTTATATATTATGGCGGCGAGAAACCGCAGAGCATACTACTGCCCATTCTTTCAGCGGGCTTATGTGCATTTACAATCGTTCGCAATATTTGCTTGGCCGGATGGGGATACGGTGACCTTGGCGCGGGCAAGACCGCGTTCACGCGCGGACTGGCCTCGAGTCTTGGTGTAACCGAGCCGGTCACCAGTCCCACCTACACCATCGTCGACGAATACCTCAGCGGCCGCCTGCCGCTGTTCCACTTCGATATGTACCGCCTTGGCTCCGCCGACGAGCTGTTCGACATCAGCTGGGAGGATTATCTCGCGCGCGGCGGCATCTGCGCCGTGGAGTGGAGTGAAGGAGTCTTATTTTGAGCCGAAGTTCAAACTGCTGTTTGAAAACCAGCAGGCCACGCTGGAGCAACTTGCCCCTAAGAGCTGCCTTGAGGAACTCGAAGATAAGGTTGCAGTTCTGCGCGCAGCCGTTCGCCAGCACAGCACGGAAATCGCCAAACTAAAACAGGCATGAATCCACAGCCCGGCAGGTTTTCCCTGCCGGGCTTCGCTATTTGAATTATTTTGTATTATAAGCTGTTTTCGGCAAAGCGAAAGTCAAGCAAAAGAGTCCCACTGGTGGTTTCTGTTCAGGCTTGTATCCTCATTGTCACAAAAGAGCAGTCCATCGTGAAATGGACTGCCCTTTTTCTTTGGTCATTTGGTTTAGTATTGCTCCCGCGTTCCTTTGTTTCTTTGATTACTCCATCACAACCAGCGGCTTGATCAGATCCTTCGGCTTATCCTTCATCAGCATCAGCGCCGGCTCTACACTTTCAAGGCCGGTAAATCTGTGCGTAATCAGTTTTTCCGGATGAATGCGGTTCTCCATAACCAATCTGGCCAGCTTTTCAGACCGCAGCCGCCCGCCGGGCATCAAGCCACCACGGAGCTGCTTATGGCCCATGCCGCAACCCCACGCCAGTCTGGGGATACCAACGGTGTCGCCTTCCCCGAGATAGTTCACATTTCCAATGATCCCGCCCGGCTTCACGATCTCCATCGCCTGCGCAAATGTGTCATTGTCACCGCCAGCTACAATCACTTTGTCTACGCCCATTCCATGCGTCTTCTCCATGATTTGCTCGACGATCCCACCGCTGCGGTAGTTGATGATCTGCGTCGCGCCAAACTCCATGGCCAGATCGCAGCAATTTTTACGGGAGCCAACTGCATAGATCCCGGCTGCACCACGAATCGCCGCCGCTGCAACTGCCATCAGTCCAACCGGACCAATGCCAATCACTGCGACATTATCACCGAACTGGATGTCGGCCAGCTCTGCACCGTGGAAGCCCGTGGGCACCATGTCCGAAATCATCGCCGCTGCCGCAAGATCCATACCCTCCGGCAGATGTGCCAAGTTGCCATCCGCATCATTCACATGGAAATACTCTGCAAAGACGCCGTCCTTGAAGTTGGAGAACTTCCAGCCGGAAAGCATGCCGCCGGAGTGCATTGCAAAACCCTCCTGCGCCTGTCTGGAATTCCAGTCCGGCGTGATTGCGGATACCAGTACTTTATCTCCGACCTTGAAGTCCCGGACAAGGGTGCCAACTTCCACGACCTCCCCAACCGCCTCATGGCCGAGGATCATATTGGACCGCTCACCAATCGCGCCTGCCCAGACCGTATGTATGTCCGAGGTGCAGGGTGCCAGCGCCAGTGGCTTACAAATCGCATCCATAGGACCGCATTTGGGAATCTCCTTCTCGATCCAGCCGGTCGCTCCAATTTTCAACATTGCGAAACCCTTCATGGTTTATTTCCTCCTAATATTATGATTTTATCTGGCATAGTTGCCAATCTATCAAAACGCCTGCATGAATCCTTTTATTGGCTCATGTCGTGCGTTTTTCCCAAATTCAGTTGCTTGCAAGCCTCAATTCACCCCTGCATCAATCTTTTGCTCATTCAGATATTGCTCTGCAAAATGCGCTGCAACAGCGCCGTCCGCTGCCGCTGTCACGACCTGACGCAGTGGCTTGGTTCGCACATCTCCCGCCGCAAACACGCCCGGAAGATTTGTTCTTGTCGTTTCATCTGCGCAGAGATACCCTGCCTGATCCATGGTAACCTGTCCTTGAAGCAGTCCTGTCGCCGGGTTTCTCCCGACGCTCACAAAGATGCCGTCGCATAAAAGCTCCTGCATTGTGTGATCTTTGCTATTCCTGAGCTGCACACCGGTCAGCCGCTCCGTGCAAATCAGCTTTTCCACGGTACTGTTCCAGCAGAACTCCACGTTCTCTTTTTCCTCTAATTGCTTTGTATAAATCTTCTCCGCCCGCAGCGTATCTCTGCGGTGGATCAAATACACTTTTTTTGCAAAGCGGGAGAGCGTCAGCGCATCTTCCGCCGCGGAGTTCCCGCCGCCAATGACCGCTACCGTTTTACCACGGTAGGCCATACCGTCACAGGCCGCGCAGTAGTGTACGCCTCTGCCTGTCCATTCTCTCTCACCCGGTATCCCAAGCGGTCTTGGTGTCGCACCGGTCGCAATTACAACCGTTCTCGTCATGATGATTCCTTCACTGGTCTTCAGCCGCTTGACCGGCTCCTGCAGTTCCACAGATTCCACCTCTGCCAAAATTGTCTCTGCACCAAAGTGTTCCGCACCGCGCTGCATCTGCTCTCCGAGTGTAAATCCATCAATCCCTGCATCAAAGCCGGGATAGTTGTCAATCTGCTCTGTCAAAGCCATCTGCCCGCCGGCGGAGAGCTGCTCCAACACCACAACGTTCAATCCGGCTCGCGCCGCATAGAGTGCCGCTGTGTAGCCTCCCGGCCCACCGCCGATCACAGCCATGTCATAGATCTGCATGCTCATCCCCCCAGTGATTCCTGAATAAACGCATCGATCTCCGCCTTCGTCCCTGGCGCAACAATTTGTCCTTTACTTTCTCCGTTCCGGAACAGCTTCAGCGTTGGAAGCAGCTCCACGCCATTTTTCCGAAGCAGCTCCGGCTCCTCGTCGGCATTGATCTTTGCCACAACAAGATCCCCTTCCCGCTGCTCCGCTACCTTTTCCAGTGCCGGTGCGATGCGTCTGCAATAACCGCACCATGGTGCCCAGAAATCCACCAACACAGGTCGTTCTGCCTTGAGGACAAGCTCCTCATAGTTTTGTTCCGTTACCGTAATGATTGCCATAATATTTTTTCCTTTGTCTGTTTCAACTCTTTTCTTCAGGTTTCCCCGGATGCGTCATAACCATGCCTGTAATCAGGCACATCAGCGCCGAAATGGCCATCACGGCCGCCCAGAATTTATGCTGCTTGAACATGGTCCGTTCTCCCTTCCCTATGTGCTTTATAGATCATCAATCAGCGCCGTACTCTTGGCGTATGCCGTGCTGCGCGCCTCAAAAAAATCTGTTTTGACCAGATTCGCATTTGCGTACTGGCTCACCCACTCCATGCCTTCCGGCTCTTGCTCCAATCCCGGATAGAGGGGTTCGTATCCGAGGCTTGTCCAGCGCAGGTTCCCAAGGTATTGGATATAGTCCGAAACCATCTGTCGGTTCAGTCCCGGTACCTCATCGCCAATCACATAGTGTCCCCACGCAATCTCCTGCGCTACGCCTTCCATCATCATAAGTCGCAGCCCTGCTACTGCTTTTTCCGAAAACAGTTCCGGTTCCTCCTCTTGCAGTTCCAGCAACATCTTCCGAAACAGCCAAAGGTGCGTGTTTTCATCCCGGTTGATATACCGGATCTCCTGTGCCGAGCCGGGCATTTTCCCATTTCGGTTGAGGTTATAGAAGAACATGAAGCCGCTGTAAAAATAGATTCCTTCCAAGATGTAGTTCGCCATCAGCACGCGCAGCAACGTTGTTGCCGACTGATCCTTCTGGAATGCATTATAGCAGTCCCCAATGAAGGTATTGCGCCGCAGCAGGTGCGAATCCTCTTTCCACTGATACAGGATCTCATTCCGTTCCACAGGTGAGCAGATGCTATCCAACATATAGCTATAACTCTGCGAATGCACACACTCCTGAAAGGTCTGGATATTCAAGCAGAGATTGACTTCATTGGCCGTCACATAGGCGCTGATATTCGGAAGATTTGCCGTCTGGATGGAATCCAAGAACACCAGAAAACTCAGGATCTTATCATAGGCTCGGCGCTCTGCTGGCAGCAGCTTAGGATAGTCCTTGAGATCCTGTGACAGGTTGATCTCCTCCGGAATCCAGAAGTTGTTCATCGCCTGCCGGTACCACTCACTGACCCATGTATATTTCATATTGTTGAAATCATTGAGATTTGTGGTATTCCCATTCAGCATCCGGCGCAGGCGAACATCCGTATCTCCTTCCGGATTAAACAGCGCTTTTTTTCGGAGCATCTCCATCTTTTTTCTCCCTTCAGGATGAGCATACATCGCAGTCCGTCACTTCCAGCGATTTGCTGCGTACATAATAGATCGTTTTGACACCGGATTTCCAAGCCAGAAGATACAGCTCCAACACCTGCCGCATCGTATACTCATTTGTGATATACAGGTTCATGCTCTGTGCCTGATCAATATGCCGCTGTCGAATCCCGGCCGCCTTGACAGACCACGTCTGGTCAATCCGATGCGCCGGCTTATAATACCACATCGTATCTGCCGACAGCTCCGGCGCCACCCTTGGCAGCATACTCCCCTTCTTTTCCTCCAGCCAGAACCGCTGCATGACCGGATCTACGCCGGCCGAGGTGCCGGAGAGGATCGACGTACTGGATGTCGGCGCAATGGCCAGCAGATATGCGTTCCGCATTCCGTTTTTTTGTACCTCTTCCGAAAGGTTCTTCCACGCCTTTGTCTTATAGCTGCGCTTTTCGAAGTACGCACCAGTCTGCCAATCGCTTCCCTCAAAATACGCATAGCTTCCGCGCTCCACAGCCAGCTTGCAGCTCGTTCGAATCGCCGCATAATTGATGCGCTCAAACAGCTTGTCTGCAAACTTCAGATGCGCGTCCTTCTCCCAGTTGATATGCCGCTTTGCCAGCGCATGGTGGTAGCCGCTGATCCCAAGGCCCACTCCGCGATAGCTTCTATTCGTCAGCCCTGCATACGCAACCGGATAGAAGTTCAGATCGATCACATTATCCAAGGCCCGCACAGCAGTTTCCACCGTGCGATCCATGTAGTCCTCATCCTCCAGCGGAAGATTTCCAAGGGATAAACTGGCGAGATTACACACCACAAATTCTCCCGGTTTTGTCGTTGTCACGACCACTGGATCGCCCTGCTCCGTCCGTACCTCAGTGCCAAGGCTCTCAACAGGCGCCATATTTTGCGCAATCTCTGTGCAGAGGTTTGAGCAGTAGATCATTCCACAGTGGCTATTGGGATTCATCCGGTTGACTGTATCCCGGTTGAACGCAAACGGGGTCCCCGTCTCCACGGCGGAGCGCAGCACCAGCCGTACTATCTCCTTCACCGTGAGTACCCGCTTTTCAATGCGGGGATCTTCGACACATTCCCAATATCGCCTCTCCCATTCCTTCCCCCAGAAATCCTCCAGTGCATAGCCCTTGACTGTCTGGATCTCATGCGGGCACATAAGATACCATTTTGCGTCTATGTTCTTTTCTGCGAGCTTCCAGAACAGGTCCGGATAGCAGACTGCCGGAAATACGTCATGCGCTTTCTGCCTGTCGTCCCCGTTATTGGTACGAAGCTGTAAAAATTCCGGCAGATCACGATGCCACACATCTAAGTAAACTGCAACGGCTCCTTGCCGCATGCCAAGCTGATCCACCGCAACTGCCGTATCGTTGACCAGCTTGATCCAGCGGATCACGCCGCCAGCCGCACCCGGAAATCCCCGGATGGCACTGCCGCTTGCCCGTACCTTTCCGAAGTACAGACCCATTCCGCCGCCAAATTTGGAGACCTTCGCAAAGCTGTCTATGGAGCGATAGATCCCATCCAGACTATCCGGAACCACATCCACAAAGCAACTGGAGAGCTGATAAAACGGTTTTCTGGCATTGGCCATCGTTGGTGTGGCCATCGTGACCTCCATCCGGCTGAGCATATCATAAAACCGCTGTACCCACTCCATGCGATCTTGCGTTTCCTGCATCGCAAGGTGCAGCGCAATTCCAAGGAACATCTCCTGTGGTGTTTCCATTGGTTTTCCGTCTCGTGTATGGATCACATAACGTTTCAGAAGCAGCTCCAATCCTGCGTATGTAAACAGCCGATCCCGTTCCGGACAGATCATATCTCCAGCCATCTGCAGTTCTTCTTCAGAATATGCCTCTAAAATATATCGTCCATAGAGTCCTTGATCTGCCAGATCGTGCAGCTTCTCCGGAAATGTTTGAATGTTCTGCTTCTGCATTTCTTCCCGGACAGTCCGTGAGAAAAAATGGTTTTGAAGCCGTGCCGCAAGATACTCCCAGCGCGGCGCCTCCATGGTAGTCAGCTCTATCGCCGCCTTGACCAAGATCTTCTCCTGTTCCCGGACGCTCATCCCTTCCCGAATGAGCCGTTCATACTGCTCTGCAAGTAAATTCAGCGAATATTTCGCAGAGTCAAAGTCCGCTTCAATCTCACGCAATGTTCCCTCCAGCGAAGGATCTTCCATGCGCGCTGCAATCCGCTCCCGTATCGCGCGAGCCTTCGCCCGCTTTTCCCTGTACAGGATGTATGCCTTTGCAGTCTCGTAATATCCCTCCGCCATCAACTGCTGCTCTACCTGATCCTGCACATTCTCTACCGTCAATTGCTGCACTTCTTCCAGTCGCTTCAACACTGCCCGCAAAAGGCTGTTCAGCGATTGCTCCGTGATCTCCACATTCGTCGCCGTAAAAGCCAGTCTCATGGCCGCACGGATCTTCTCCGCGTCAAACGCCGCCATTTCACCGTTTCGTTTTCTGATCTCCATTTCTGCGTCCTCGCGTTAAATAATAATAATAAAAATTATTATCAATATAATACAAGAACTTCGCACGCTTGTCAATATATCGTGCCATTCTTCTTTCGCTTATCAATATATTGATTTTCATATTATGATCATGTTTTCATTTGCGATATGATATTTCCTGACCCGTACAAGATATCTCCCATCGCTCATATCTCTTCCGCCTCACGCTCGTTCCATCGTGCTTCTCCACGATCTGTTCCGCCTTGATAAAGGATGAGGTATCCCAATGGGTTCATATACTGTTTTGCTGACAAAGCTGATTTCAAAAGAGCTTCTTGCACTGCGCCGCCGGCTGTCTCTGACACAGGAGGCCATGGCCGAGTATCTTCACATCTCATGCCGTGCGTATGGCGATTTGGAGCGTGGAAAATACGCAATCTCTGCTGCCACACTGATGTTTCTTTTTCCAATGTTTGACCCGAATATACAATGCCACAGACACACCGCCACTCGGCTACAAACATAACAGCGCAACGCTATTCAGAATATAGTTGGAAGGATTCCTGAATCTATATATCGAACTAGAAGACGCTTCTCTATTCTGGCTAAAAAGATGAGACCGAACATACAAGATACCCTCTATTTATAACTACAGCCACTCTTTATATACTTTTTCTCTGCATTTCCCAATAGAGTTGGTTCTTCAAGGGGTGCCATTCTGTCATGGGACTGGTGCCAGCAAAAGCGCGGACGCTCCCCTTGGCGGGAGCGTCCGCTTTGCTATTTGCCCTCATTTATAATGTACAGGTTTGACGTACAGCTTCCGTTTTCACGGTGTCGGCGTTGACGCTGGATGTATCCGGCGCGTTCCAGATCGTTCAGCGCCCTTTGCACCGTGCGCGGCGAGAGGTGCAGGTCGCGGGCTATGGTTTTCACGCCCGGCCAGCAGCTTCCGCCGCCTGCACGGTCACGCAGGTACATATAGACTGTCCGCGCCCGGTGCGGCAGGTCGGGATCGGCATAGATGGAGCCGAAGAAGCTCATTTCTCACCGTAGCTGCTCATATAGTCATCCGCTTTCGGCGTTGTGGGCGGTCGGTGTTGAGCATATAAGCTCTTTTTAATATTCATCAGCAATTCCTCCTTTCCCGCGTAGTAAACCTCGCGCTGGGCGCGCTCCGGTGTTTGATATGGTTCTTCAAACTTGATGCCCCATTTGAAATATAATTGCAGCTTCGTGCGCATCGGGTACGTGCCGGTTTTCATGACAACAAATTCTCCTTTCGGGAGACTTTTTAGTTCATCTGGCGAGAGTAAAGCGCGCTCTGTCATCTGTAGACTCTGGCTGTTGCTGTCCTTACCTTTGCTGATGGAGCCGCTCAAAACGGTCCGGCTGCCGAGCGCTTTGGACAGCGTCTCCGCTGTCTGGCTGTTGGGCGCAAAGCCGCCGAAGATCGTATCCTGGCAGTTGTCACCTATAATTTCCGCCCCCTCCTTGCCGTAGTTTTTCTCTAACTGCGCGAGGCTTTGAATGATCGGCACGAGCGTCAGCTTGCGGCTTCGTCCCGCAGAGAAAAGTGGCAGGACGTCAAAGGGCGGCATTGTACCAAACTCGTCGCAGTAGAATACAACGCGCTTTTTCAGCTTGCCGTCATTATCGTTCGCAATGGAAAATAGCTCCCGCGACAGGTTTTGGATCATAAGCCCTGCCATGAAGTGTTTCGTCGGATCTTCCTCCGGGATGATCAGAAAAATTGCACACTTCTCGGATGCAAAGTGCTCCGCGTCGATTGGACTGTCGTAGCAGAGTACCTGCTCCTGCTCGGAATCGATGAACGAATTCAGCCGGGAAAGCGCCGTGGACATGACGGAGGCCATGCCCTGGTCAGAGGAACTGGTTGCTGCGGTCGCCATCCAGCCCGCCTTATGCGTATCCGGCAGGCTATCTATCAGAACCTGAAATCCATTTTTCTTGCCCATGGGAGCCATCAGTTCCTTCACCAGCTTGAACACGGACATAATGTGCCGCTTGTCATGCCCCGCACTGTCCGGTGGAATGAACTCCGACAACGTCATGATCACGGTTGCCAGCACGCCCTCTGCTGCGTCATAGAAGTACGAGTTCTGTCCGCGATCCTGCTCGTCGCCGCTCGGATTGATGATGGTTTTAGCCAACACCTTTGCGTACTTTTCCGCATTTGCCCGTGCCTTCAGGTTGTCCGGATGCTCACGGGCCACGTCCATGTAACGGTTGACCAGCGTCATCAGATTGTTTCCATCCGAGCGGATCGGGTTGCGCAGGTCGACCACTGATACGCGATAGCCATAGTACTTCTGCGCGATCCTTCCGCAGTTGCGCGCGAGGTCGCCCTTAGTGTCCAAAATCAGGAAGCTCATACCACAAGCGCAGGCAAATTCGATGTTGGGATACAGAAAGAACGCTGTCTTTCCAACGCCGGATGCGCCGATCATCAGACAATGCACATCGTCGCAGTCCACCAAAGCATCCAGCCGTTTGCCGCGCTGCACACTGCCGAGAACCAGCCCCTGCACAGTCGGGCGCTTCTTCCCAGCGCGCCATGCTGCAACGTCAAAGGGGACAGTGACGTAGGCTTTTCGGATCTCCTGATCCGTCGCCCAACGCGCTGTGCCGTACTGACCGTCGCCAACCGTTTTGGACTTGATGTTGTTCAGAGAATAATTATTTGTTAGAAGCGAAAGCAGAAGAACGAATAACGCGCCTATTACGCCGACGGCAACCAAAGGGGTCATAGACTCAGGCATGGGGCTAATTCCTCCTTCTGTCCGTGGAGAAGATCGTCGTTCCAGTCTTTCAGTTCCGGCACAAGACGCTCCGTCATAACGCCGCGTTCGCGTAATTGTTCTGCCATTCGCTCACTCGCAGCGTGACCTGCTTTGTCATTGTCGAGGCACAGATAGACAATCTGCGTATCCGGTTTCAGCATTTGCATCACCGGAATTGGGGATGTGCCGCAGCAGGCTACATAGCTGTGCTCCTGCCACTGGTGCGGGTGCATGGAGATATACGAGAGCATATCAATGGGGGCTTCAAACACATAAAGGCTCCCATCGGTTCCGGTATAATGAAAACTGTAACGTGGATCGCTGGACTCGACGTTCAGCCGAAAGGCTTTGCCGAAGCTGTTTGTGCTGCGCAGATGCGCGTGGCGCGGGCAGCCGCCTTCGTCCGTGCCGATGAACACAGCATTATGATGCGCCGCGTCCTCGTAGAGCAGCTTCTTTCGTGCAAAGTAGGATACCTCATCAGCGTCCAGCCCGCGCGTTTTGAGAAGATACGCAAACACGCGGTGCATATTCGCGTTCGGAACAGGCGGTGCGAAGGGCTTCTGCTGGATCACTTCCTGCTTTTTTGCCTGCGGATAAACCGGCTCCATGCTCTCACCGAGCAGCATGGACATGGCCTCGACGTAACTCTTGCCGTAATATTTCTGCACAAAGCTGACCGCGCGGCCGCCCTCGTTCGAGGCATGGTCGAACCACTCGCAGCCGCGCACCGTGA
>ENA-ORNW01000786-ORNW01000786.1-human-gut-metagenome-genome-assembly--contig:-NODE-786-length-28308-cov-13.925955_pt1 | contig 28308 bp, 18 predicted proteins | sample MGYA00242121_ERZ509034 | MGnify/ENA primary metagenome ERZ509034 (study PRJEB26280, sample SAMEA2338689) | human gut metagenome | biome: human gut; feature: human-associated habitat; material: faeces... | reverse complement strand
CTATCATGGGATTTGGTTTTGCTAGTTTAATTGCTGGCCCTATCATGCAAATTCTTGTAAGTAATTTTGGTCTTGTAACTAACTTTATAATTTTAGGTTGTGTATATATTTTAATCATGGGAGCTTCTTCTTTATATCTTGCTCCGCCACCAAAAGAATTCGTCGAAAAATACTTACCAACAACTATTAAAACAGCTACATCTACAGTTAAAATAAAACAATATAGCGTAGCTGAAGCCACTCGTGATTGGAAATTTTACGCACTTTGGTGGATATTCTTCACTAATATAACTTGCGGCATTGGTCTTTTAGCTGTTGCTTCTCCTATGGCTCAAGAAGTAGTTCATATGAGTCCAATAGCAGCTGCTTCTATGGTTGGCGTTATTGGACTTATCAATGGTTTTGGTCGCATCGCTTGGTCTAGCGTTTCCGATTATATTGGTCGTCGAAATACTTATATTTTATTCTTCTTAATCGAAATCTTTGCTTTCTATGCTCTTGCTAATACAACTGAAGCATTTCTTTTCCAATTATTAGTTTTAATCATCGTTTCTTGCTATGGTGGTGGCTTCTCTTGTATGCCTGCATACTTAAGCGATTTATTTGGTACAAAACAATTAAGTGCTATTCATGGTAGAATTCTCACAGCTTGGGGCATGGCTGGTATCGCAGGACCGCTTTTATTATCCTTTATTCGTGAAACAACTCAAAGTTATGCACTTTGCCTCTATGTATTCGCATTTTTATTTATTATCAGCTTCATCATAGCTATAATATTAAAAATAAAAACAACTAAAAAAGAAAAACTCATTTCAAGCAACACTATTGCTTAAGAAAAAAACTCACTCTAAATAAAGCCTAGTAGTTAAAATTCAACTAACTACTAGGCTTTATTTATGTGCTAAAATAATATTAACTATTAATATACTTAAATCTCATTAATGAAAAATATATATTTCTATAGAAAGGTTAATTTATTATGTCTAAACTCTTCCATGAATTTTTATCCAATAATTTTACAATAACACAAGAAATAAAAACATCATCAAAGAGTAGAATTGTTTTAGCTATTAATAAATTAACAAATCAACCTTGTATCATAAAATATCTCTATCACAATACAAGTCCTTATGATGAATTAAAAAAACTCTCGCATAATTGTTTTCCTGAAATATATTATCTATATCAAGATGAAAACATCACTATCATTGTTGAAGAATACATCAATGGACGCACACTTTTTAATATTTTAGAACAACAAGAACAACTTTCTGATGATATCATCAAAAAAATAATCATTCAATTGTGTAATGGATTAAAAATTTTACATGAACATAATATTTTACATCGCGATATAAAACCTTCTAATATAATGCTCACGAAAGATAATATCGTTAAACTAATCGACTTTGATACAGCTCGTCTAATCAATCCTGATAAAACATACGATACAGAATATCTTGGTACACGTGGATATGCTCCTCCAGAACAATACGGTTTTGCTCAAACAGATATTCGCAGTGATATATATGCCTTAGGTATAACTTTACAAAAACTTCAACCTAAAAATAAAAAACTCCAAAAAATCATCAAAAAAGCGATTAAATTTGATCCAGATAGACGCTACCAATCTGTAAATGAAATTTTGCAAGAATTTATCCCTATGGCGACATGGAAAAAATTTTTAATCACTATAAGCATTATATGTCTTACTTTAATTTTAATCATCATCGCTTATAGTTATTATTTAAATAAAACTTCTGAAACACCTACAGATTTTGATATCCAAAAAATTGAAGATGATATAAAAAAATTACCCGAAAAAATTGATACAGAAAAAATAAAAGAAGAAATTAAAGATTTACCTCAAAAAAATCCATTCAATGATATTAATATCAAATCAGAAGATAAATCATCTACTCCCAAAAATAATGAAATGACACCTTCCACTACTACTCCGATAACTACACCTAATGAGGAAAAAAATCAATCTAATAAACAAAAACCTCAACGAAAATATACTAGAGAATATTTAACTAATCATGTACCATTTACTTACGATATTGATGGCAGTTTTAGCCCTACAACTTTATCTTGGCAAGATTATGGAGATTATATTGGAGGCAAAGGCACTTTACATTTTAAAATAGTAAATAATACAGACATTGATTTACCCCTTAACTACGAATTTGTAACACATGGAATGAAAATACCTACTTCAGCCGTTACTACAAGCGATAATTTATCTCTTGCTAATCTAGACATCTATCCTGGAGATGGTATCTATGGTGCAACAACTATGCTTATTCTTCCTAAAAAAGATATTTCACCAAGTGAAGTATCTGAAATATGGATTGATTTAAGTCAATGTAAGTTTTATGATAAAACGCTCTATGAAGATTTTTCCAAGAAAGTTGACTTAAGCAATGGGCTTCCAACAAATAGTTCTTTAGATAAAGATAAAAACGCTCCTTACATGATAGATATAAGCTTTTATTCACCTACACTAGATATTATCTATCTTTATAATGATGAATTTCCTGTTTATTAATCATAAATTATCATAAAAATATTGTAATTCTTTTAAACTATTTGTTCTTTGTTTTATTGGCAAAGCTTGCCATACTTTTTCTTTATAGCTTGCCTTTGATTTATCACCTAAACGCGAGTCAATAATAGATACTATGCCTTTATCTGTTTTATTGCGTATTAATCTACCTACACCTTGTTTTAATTTAATAATCATCTCTGGGACTAATACTTTCTCTAAAGGATTTGTACTGCGTTTACATTTTTCATTAATGATTGGCTCTGGCAATGGAAATGGCAATTTATAAATAATCAAATTCGAAAGTGCTACACCTTCTATGCTTATACCTTCCCAAAAAACACCCGTTCCTAATAATACAGAATTTACATCTTGCTTAAATTTATGAATTAATTGTTGTTGTGAAGAAATTTCATTCTGCTTAATTAACGTATAATTTAAATTCAAAGCTTTTAGCCTTGTATATACAGCATTCATATCCGCTTTAGATGTAAATAAAATCAGAGCTTTTCCTTGAGAAATATCCAATATTCTTTTCACTAAATCTATGCTTTCGTCAATAAATTTTCCTCTATCTTTGCTAGGACTTGTGATATCATCCGTATAAAAAAGTTTTGCATGCTTATCATAAGCAAATGGAGAATATTTCACTTCTGATAAAATACTATCATTTATTGGAAACATCGTATTTTGCATAAAATAACTATATGCTTTCGTCAAATCATCATTGACTAAATTCGTCAAGGTCGCGGAAGTAAAAATCGTATGGAAATTTTTTCTCAGTTTTACTCTATCGCCAAAAAATAATTCATTTATTTTTTCATTTACATTTGTAGGACAAAGGTATATTATCGGATTTTTAGCCTCTTCAGCCCAAACAATATAATTTTTTTCATCTTGCCATGATTTGAAAAAATCTAAAATAATCTCCATATCACTGTTGATTTTTCCGCCAGTTTTACGAATACTTACAGCATGTGCTATCATTATCGCTTCTGCTATCTTATATATACTTTGCAATAAATCAATCGGTATATTTATATTAAATCTATCAGCATCTTGATGTTGTTTTTGTGCCTGTTGTATCTGATATTTTATCTGCTTATCTACTATCCTAAAAATTTTATCTATATCACTAAATACACCATCTATATTTTTAGCTAAATTAGGTGGTATTTTTTTTATGCTTAAATAGCATCTTTTCAATGTATTTACCAATTGCTTTTTAGTCAACATATCTGTATATGAAGAACGTACTTTGTCTTCCAAATTATGAGCTTCATCAACGACAATCAAGCTTAATTCTTCTGTAAACAAGCCATCTTTCATCTCTCGCTTTAAGCGTAAATCAGTAGTAAGCATATCTTGATTACAAATAATTATGCCTTTTGTCTGTTTTAACTTCAAACGTAAATTATGGTAATGACAAACATCTCGATATTCACAATATTTACATTCACGATAATTATAATTTTTAATTCTAAATTTCTGCCATAAATCCTCTGGAAGCTCTACACTCCAATCACTTGGCTCTTTTCCACCTTGATTTAGACATTCATATATTTTCTCATATTGTTTTAAATTTGTTCGATCATCAAAAAATCTTTTAAAATGATATCTACAGATAAAATTAGTCATACCTTTAGCTAGTAAAACTTCTGGAAATATCTGTAATTTCTTCATTATATAATGTATATCCCCTTGCAATTGTTCTTGCAAAGCTATTGTCGATGTAGCTATTACTACAGGCTTTTGCAAATAATAATTGTAATAAATAAGTGGTACCAAATAAGCAAAAGATTTACCTATCCCTACACCTGCTTCTACCACTAGATTTTTCTTTTGACTTATGGCATCTACTATTTCACAAGCCATCTCTGATTGACCTTCACGAAATTCTAAATTATTATTTTCCATTTCAGGATTTTCAAAGAAAAAACTATATACTTTTTCTCCAATTTCTCGCAAATATTTAGCTTCTAATTTTGATTGCACTGCTTTTCCCTCTACTATCTATAATTTAATCAATATTGCATTCTTTAAAATGTTATTTTATTATAATATAAATCAATTAAAAATAACAAAGGAAGTATTTTTATGGGAGTAATCACAGATAAATTAGGTGCTGATTTAAAACAACAAAAAGATATTCATACATTTTTAAAAAATAACCAAGAAAAATTTTTAAATATAACTCTGTCAGCATATCTAGATGAACTTTTGTCACAAAAAGCTTTAGTAAAAGCCAATGTTATAAAAAAATCTGGTCTACCTGTAACATATGCTTATAAGATTTTTTCAGGTCAAAAACATACTGCCAGAAATCGCATATTAGCTCTTGCTATAGCTATGCAATTAAATATTGATGAAACAAATCACCTTTTAAATCATGCCGAGCATAGCTCTTTATATGCACGCAATCCATGGGACGCTATAATCATGTATGCACTTGAAAAACATTTAAGTGTAATTGAAACAAATATATTATTAACTGATGCTAAAGCTTCACCTCTATTAGAATAAAACTTTTAGGCTAATAATTTTTTATTATTATTAGCCTATTTTTTATTCTATATAATGTATTTTGTATTTTTATTTTTTGTATTAATTAAAATATAAAAAATTATTGCAAAATTTAGTCATATAGTGTATGATTATAAATCATAGCTGTAATAACAAAAATTAATCGTTATATAGATTTTAGTAATGGAGGTTTTATATATGTCTTTTTTAGAAGCTGGAACAAAATATTTAAAAACAATAGAATCTTATGATAGACTTTCTGCAGTAGAAAAAATTGAAGCAAATCATTTACTATTAGCTTATGAAGAGCTTATGAAAGACGATTGTTATCGCCTCTGTTTAACCGATCTACATCTTCTATTGCGTCTTACTGAAAGTGGCCAAGCAATTTGTCTTCAAGATCCTGAACTTGCCCATGTTATTTTCATAAAAACCATTGAATTATCTCCTTATAATAAATTAGTTTTACGCCATTATAGTGAATTTTTGAACATACATGGCTGGGATTTAGAATCCATTCAACTCAGTAAATTTTTAAAACAAAATCAACTAAAAGATGCACAAAATTTTGCTTTAAAATTAGAAATCTTCTTGGATGGTATGCCTATTAATCAATTTAGAGACCCTAGTGCATTGACTTCTTTTATCAAAGGCAATTTTACATCTGTATTTAGTCATATTGCTAAACGCTATTTAAATTTCATTTATCAAAAAATCAATTCTAATAAACGTCAATTCACCGAAGATATGAATTGGCTTAATAGCAAGATGAAATTATTCATTCCTTATATTGATAAATCTGATTTAGATATTTTACATGAATTCACGGAAAAAGGATTAGCAAAATACATTACTTCTAACGAAGTCTCCTTTATGCTTTACAAAAAAAATATGGAACTTGAACCATATAATCGCAAAGTAACAGAAAAATTCTATAAACTGCTCAGTTTAAATCGCTATAAACAATTCAGTTATTAATATTTTCCCCTAAAAATAACAAAAATGATAATAAAAAGGAAGCCTATATATTATAGACTTCCTTTTTTATTTTACTTATTTATTATTTTACACCTAAAGTTACTTTTTCACCATTGATATTCCATTCTTTAGTGAAGCCGTCTAATTTATCATAAACAAGTTCATCAGCTAAAGTGATTTTCTTGATTGCTTCAGCGTTATCTTGCATGAATTTAGCAATCTTTTCATTACCTTGAGCAAATACTGTAATTCTATCAGTTACTTCAAAGCCATTTTCTTTACGCATTGTCTGAACTTTACTGATGATTTCACGAACGAAACCTTCTTCAATGAGTTCTTCTGACAATACTGTAGAAATAGCAATTGTTACTTCACCATCACGCTGAGCTGCAAAACCTTCTGTCTGAGTCATTTTTACATCTAAATCTTCAGGTACAAGTGTTACTTCACCAGAGGAAAGAGCAAGTTTCAAGCATTTATTTTTATCGAGTTCTGCTTTTGCTTGATGACCATTTAATTTAGCAAGTGCAGCAGCAATTTCTTTCATCTGTTTACCATATTTTGGACCAAGAACTTTAAACTGTGGTTTGATTTCATAGTTTAAGTATTCGTCCATATCATCTTTGAATTCAACTTTTTTAACATTTAATTCTTCAGCAACGATTTTTGTATAATATTCATTGAGTTCAAATGGTGCTTTGATATACATGAGTGCAATTGGCTGACGGTTTTTGATATTAGCTTCATTACGAGCAGCACGGCCAAGAGCTACAGCTTTTAATACTAAATCCATTGTTTTTTCTAATTCAGTATCAATGTATGCTTCATTAGCTACTGGATAATCGCAAAGATGTACACTTTCTGGAGCATCTTTTTCTGTATTTAAAACGAGGTTCTGATAAATAGCTTCTGTCATGAATGGAATCATTGGTGCTGCTAATTTAATAACAGTTGTAAGTGCTGTATAAAGTGTCATATACGCATTGATCTTGTTTTGGTCTGTATCTTTTGCCCAGAAACGTTCACGGCTTCTTCTTACATACCAGTTAGAAAGTTCATCCACAAACTGTTCTAAAGCTTTAGCAGCTTCAGTGATTTTATAAGTGTTCAAATCTTCATCTACTGTTTTTATTACTGTATTGAGACGAGATAAGCACCATTTATCAAGAACGGATAATTTATCATATTCAAGTGTATATTTAGATACATCAAATTTATCGATATTAGCATAGAGTACAAAGAACGCATATGTGTTCCAAAGAGTACCCATGAATTTACGTTGACCTTCTTGAACAGCTGCATCATGGAAACGATTTGGAAGCCAAGGTGCACTATTTTCATAGAAGTACCAACGAATTGCATCAGCACCATGTTGAGCTAAGGCTTTCATTGGTTCTACTGCATTACCTTTAGATTTACTCATTTTGCGACCTTGAGCATCTAAAACGTGACCTAATACGATAACGTTTTTATATGGTGCTTTATCAAAGAGAAGTGTAGAAATTGCCAATAAAGAATAGAACCAACCACGAGTTTGGTCAACTGCTTCAGAAATGAAGTCTGCTGGGAATTGTTCTTCAAAGAGTTCTTTGTTTTCAAATGGATAGTGCCACTGTGCAAATGGCATGGAACCAGAGTCAAACCAGCAGTCAATAACTTCTGGAACACGGTGCATTTCTTTACCGCAATGAGGACATTTTATAGTTACAGCATCGATAAATGGACGATGTAATTCAATGTCATCAGGACAGTTATCGGACATGGATTTTAATTCTTCAATGGAACCGATAGCATGTTGATGTCCACATTCACATTCCCAAACGTTAAGTGGTGTACCCCAGTAACGGTTACGAGATAAGCCCCAATCTTGAACATGTTCAATCCAATCGCCAAAACGACCTTTACCGATTGTTGCAGGAATCCAATTAATCTTATTATTATTAGCAATGAGTTTATCGCGAACTGCTGTCATGCGAATAAACCATGTTTCACGTGCGTAGTATAAAAGTGGAGTATCGCAACGCCAGCAATGTGGATAACTATGTTCAAAAGCAGGTGCAGAGAATAATAGACCTTTTTCTTCAAGGTCTTTTAAAATTTTTGGATCTGCTTTTTTTACAAATACGCCAGGCCAATTAGTATCATCTGTCAAGCAACCTTTTGCATCAACGAATTGTACAAAGCCAATATCATATTTATGACAAACACGAGAGTCATCTTCACCAAATGCAGGTGCTAAATGAACAATACCTGTACCATCAGTAGTTGTTACATAATCATCACAAGTTACGAAGAATGCTTTTTTACCATTTAATTTACCTACAGCATATGGATAAAGTGGTTCATATTCTTTGTATTCAAGGGATTTACCTGGCATTTCTTCGAGGATTGTATAATCTTCACCGAGAACTTTTTCGCAAAGTTCTTTAGCCATGTAATAAGTGTAATCGCCTTGTTTTACTTTTACATAAGTGATTTCTGGATTTACGCAAAGTGCAAGGTTAGATGGAAGAGTCCATGGAGTAGTTGTCCATGCGAGGAAATAAGCGTCTTCACCTTTTACTTTAAATCTTACAAATGCAGATTTTTCTTTTACATCTTTATATCCCTGAGCTACTTCGTGAGAAGAAAGAGGTGTACCACAGCGAGGGCAATATGGAACGATTTTATGACCTTTATATAAAAGACCTTTATTCCAAATTTCTTTTAATGCCCACCATACAGATTCAATATAATCATTATGGTATGTAACATATGGATCTTTCATATCTGCCCAATAGCCTACAGCTTTGGAGAATTCTTCCCACATGCCTTCGTATTTCCAAACGCTTTCTTTACATTTTTCTACGAAAGGTTCAATACCATATTCTTCAATTTGTTCTTTACCATTGATGCCTAATAATTTTTCAACTTCAAGCTCTACTGGAAGACCATGTGTATCCCAACCAGCTTTACGGATAGTTTTATGACCTTTCATAGCTTGATAGCGAGGAATCATATCTTTGATTACACGAGTTAAAACGTGTCCAATATGAGGTTTACCATTTGCTGTTGGTGGTCCATCATAAAATGTGAATACATCTGCATCTTCATGTTGATGTACTTGTTTTTTAAATATATCATGTTCTTCCCAGAATTTTTCAATTTCTTTTTCGCGTTCTACGAAATTTAGATTGGTATCAACTTTGTTATACACAAAAAAGCCTCCTCTGTATACAAATAATAAATAAAAATTCCAGTATATGAAAAAAGCTCTTGCCAAATAGGACAAGAGCAACTGTAATACATAACTAAAAAAAGCTTCCACCCAAAACAGGATGAAAGCTGTGCTGTCATTATACCACCTATTTCACATACCAACATATGCAACCCCTTTAACGGAGGGACCCGACACGGTCTATTCTTAAAAATTAATTTCAACCTGTAACTCCAGAGTGATTTTCCATTAAAAACTACTTGTACCAATTTCCAGCAATACATGGCTCTCTGTGACTTTTATTTTTAATTTACTATCTCTTTCATTGTTTTTCTTCTTTGTACTATTGTGTACGCTTGATATAATATCACAATAATAGAAAATGAGCAAGAAAAAATTTACCTTAAATAGTTTACAATTATACAAAATTAAATTGACAAATAGCATTTTATCGTTTATAATTCATTCATACTTTTTCACTATGAAAATACATATTAACGGAGGTAATTACCATGAATATCTATCATAATTTTATGGAACTCGTAGGACATACACCTCTTGTTCAAATTAATAATTACAGTAAACTCCATGATATAAAAGCTAATTTATTAGTAAAACTAGAATATTTCAATCCTGCCGGTAGTGCCAAAGATAGAATTGCCAAAGCCATGATTGAAGATGCTGAAAATCGTGGTATTTTAAAACCTGATTCTACTATCATCGAGCCAACAAGTGGCAATACTGGTATTGGTCTTTGTGCTGTAGCTGCAAGCAAAGGTTATAAAATCATCATCACTATGCCAGAAACTATGAGCGTTGAACGCCGAAAACTCATGAAAGCTTATGGTGCAAAGCTTGTATTAACAGAAGGTAGCAAAGGCATGACAGGAGCTATCCAAAAAGCTGAAGAATTGGCAAAAGATATACCTAATAGCTTCATACCTGGACAATTTACTAATTTAGTAAACCGCCAAGCTCATTACATGACGACAGGCCCAGAAATCTGGCAAGATACTGATGGTAAAATCGATATCTTCGTTGCTGGTATTGGTACTGGTGGTACTTTAAGCGGTACAGGAAAATACCTTAAAGAACAAAATCCTAACATAAAAATCATCGGTATTGAACCTCAAACTTCTACTGTAATAACAACTGGCAAGGCAGGTGCTCATAAAATTCAAGGTATTGGGGCTGGCTTTATTCCAAATACTTTGGATACCTCTATCTATGATGAAATCATAACTGTAGACAATGAAGTATGTTTTACAGCTAGTAAAGAATTAACTAAAACAGAAGGTCTTTTGACTGGCATTTCTTCTGGGGCTGCACTTTGGGCAGCTACTCAAGTTGCTAAACGTCCAGAAAATATTGGCAAAAATATCGTTGTACTTCTTCCTGATACTGGTGAACGTTATCTCTCTACACCATTATTTGAAGAATAATATTTCAAACTCAATAACATCATCATATTGTAAATATTTTTATGTGATGATGTTATTTTTTTATAAGTTATTCATAGTTTTATAATAGGATAAATATATTTTAAAAGGAGAGTTTTATAATGACAAAAAAATTAGATACAAATAATTGGGCTTTTGAAACTAAACAATTACATATAGGTCAAGAACTAGCCGATCCTATAACAAATTCTCGTGCTGTACCCATTTATCAAACTACCTCTTATGTATTTGACAATTGCCAAGTAGCTGCTGATAGATTTGCCTTAAAAGAAGGTGGCAATATTTATGGTAGATTAACTAATTCCACTCAAGAAGTATTAGAAAAGCGTATTGCTAGTCTTGAAGGTGGTGCAGGAGCTTTGGCTGTAGCATCTGGTGCTGCCGCTATTGCCTATACAATACAAGCTCTCGCCAAAGTCGGCGACCATATTGTCTGCTCAAAAACAGTATATGGAGGAACATATAACCTTTTTGCTCATACTTTAGTGGATTTTGGTATAAATACGACTTTTGTCGACATTCATAATCTAGATGAAGTCGAAAATGCCATCACAGAAAATACAAAATGTATTTATTTTGAAACTTTGGGCAATCCAAATAGTGATGTTGCCGATTTAGAAGCTTTAGCTAATCTAGCACATAAATATAACATTCCTGCTGTTGTAGATAATACATTTGCAACACCATATCTTGTACGACCTATCGAATATGATGTTGATATCGTCATTCATTCTGCTACTAAATTCATCGGTGGTCATGGCACTTCTCTAGGTGGAATTATCGTAGATAGTGGTAATTTCGATTGGGAAAAAAGTAATAAATTCCCTTCTTTAGTCGAAGCTAATCCTAGTTATCATGGAATTTCTTTCACTAAAGCTACAGGAAAACTCGCTTTTATCACTAAAGTTCGTGCTATTTTACTTCGAGATTTAGGTGCTTGTATCTCTCCATTTAATGCATTTTTACTTTTACAAGGATTAGAAACCTTATCTTTACGTGTAGAACGCCATGTACAAAATACACTTAAAGTCATTGAATTTTTGCAAAATCATGATAAAGTCGAAAATGTCAATCACCCTTCTATTTCCTCACGCTTTGACCATGATTTATATCAGAAATATTTGCCTAATGACGGTGGCTCTATCTTTACATTTGAAATCAAAGGCACAGCAAAAGACGCCCAAGATTTTATTGATAGACTCCAATTATTCTCCTTACTTGCCAATGTCGCAGATGCAAAATCCCTCGTAATTCACCCAGCTAGCACCACTCATTCACAAATGACTACAGAAGAATTATCTGCTTCTGGCATAAAGCCAAATACAATTCGCCTTTCTATAGGTCTTGAAAATATAAATGATATCCTCCGTGATTTAGCTCAAGCTTTAGCATAATAACAAAGCCACATTATATTAAATTTAAATAATATAATGTGGCTTTTATTTAACAAGCTGTAATTCCGCCATCAACGCTCCATACAGCCCCTGTTACAAAACTAGCTTCTGGACTTGCCAAAAAATAAATTACATTTGCTACCTCTTCTGGTCTGCCTATTCTTCCTATAGGATATAAACTACTCGCTTCTTTTATGCCTTCTTCCACATCGCCTGCAAATTGATTTCGCGTAAGTGGTGTATCTATATCTCCAGGGCAAACACAATTTGCTCTGACCTTATACGGTGCTAATTCCAATGCTAAAGCTTTTGTAAATACGGTCAAACCACCTTTAGAAGCACAGTATGCACTGCAAAAGAAATTTCCATTAATGCCTGCATCAGAAGATACATTTACAATAGAAGCATTCTCTCCTTGTTTTTTCAAATGAGGAACAGCATATTTAGATAAAAAATAAGCCCCTTTTAAATTTATACTCATAATTCTATCAAATTCATCTTCTTCTACATCTTCAATAGCATTTTCCAGATAAATCCCTGCATTATTCACTAAAATATCTAGTTTTTTATATTTCTCAATCACTGTATCTATAACGCTCTTACAATTTTTAGCACTGCTGATATCTGCTTGAATAAAATCACAAAATACATCTTTTGTGATAAATGATTTTAAATATTTTCTAGCTTCTATATATTTATCTTTATTTCTACCTACTAAAATCACATTTATTTTATTTACTAAAAATTTTTTAGCACATTCAAGACCGATACCAGATGTTCCACCTGTGATTAAAGCTATTTTTTCCATAAATTCCACCATTTTCTTTATCATTCTAAAAAATAAAGCCGAGCCTAATATCAAATGATATTAAAAACTCGACTTTATAATTTCTTAACGTTTATTCAATTAAGAATTACTGATTTACAGCTTCTTTTAAAGCTTTACCAGCTTTGAATACTGGGTTTTTGGAAGCAGGAATTTCGATAGTATCGCCAGTCTGTGGGTTACGACCTTTACGAGCTGCACGAGTTCTAACTTCGAAAGTACCAAAACCAATAATTTGTACTTTGTCATCTTCAACAAGAGCTTTCTGTACACTTGCAAAAACAGCGTTAACAGCTTTTTCTGCATCTTTTTTTGTTAATTCTGCTACTTCAGCAACACTTGCTACTAATTCGGATTTATTCACGAAGATAGCCTCCTTTAAAATTATTATCAGATATAATTGTTCGCCGCTAAAGAGGTATTTCCTCTAAATAAGAGTCTAATTTAAATATAAATTACGGCAAAACTCTTATTTTGTAAGGATTATTTCTCAACATTAAATCCTTATATGATGAGATTATAAAACCACCTTATTATCTCACCATATAAGGACTTAATCAAGTCCTTATTTATATTTATTTAATTATTTTTTATCTTGAAGTTTAGCTTCTTGCCATAATTCATCTAAATCAATCAAAGATAAATTTTCCCAATTTTGTTGTTTAGCTTTTACTTTTTCTTCAATATAGGAAAATCTTCTTCTAAATTTGCGATTTGTGCCAGTTAAAGCCACTTCTGGATCTATTTTTAAGAAACGAGAAATATTTACAATTGTAAATAAAACATCGCCTAGTTCTTCTTCTATCTTTTCTTTTTGTCCATCGACAATAGCTTCTTCTAATTCACGAAGTTCTTCTTCTAATTTATCCCATACAGGATCAATGTCTGGCCAATCAAAACCTACTTTTGCTGCCTTATGTTGCAATTTATAAGCAGCCATAAGTGATGGTAAATCTTTTGGCACACCATCTAATATGGAAGTTCTTTCTGTTTTTTCAGCCTGTTTGATAGCTTCCCAATTAGCTAAAACTTCGCCAGCATCTTTTACATCGACATCACCGAAAACATGTGGATGACGGCGAATTAATTTTTCTGTTATACCATCGATAACATCTTGCATGGAGAATAACTTAGCTTCTTCTGCCATGCGAGCATGAAATACTACTTGCATCAATAAATCGCCAAGTTCTTCACAGAGCAATTTTTCATCTTCTAAATCTATAGCTTCAATAACTTCATAAACTTCTTCAATCAAGTTGCGACGAAGAGATTTATGTGTCTGCACGATATCCCATGGACAACCGCCAGGACTACGAAGTGTTTTCACTACATCTTCTAGTGGCTCTAAATCAAAAGTCTGCTCATTTTTTGGCATTTTCCCTATATATAGACTTGTCAAATGGTCAATATGAGGTTGACGGTCTAATTCATATAGAGGAATTTCGCGAATTTCTTCATCTGGCAAACTCAAATTGCGAATAAATGTTACTGGATAATCTTCTGGATAATTTTCCATCAAAGTCAATTTTGTATCTGAAGCTACATGCTGATTATATACTTGTGTAATTACAAGTGCTGATGGCATTTCACTTGGCAAGTTTTCTAAATCGCAAGCATCTAAAATAGTAAGCCCATCAATAGGGTCTATATTTAAACGCTGATATAAAACTTCCATAAAGCTCATACCTGGCATGATGTTTAATTTCACATCAGCTTCTTTGGCTTTTTGTCTGATAATCACTACTGTTTTTTCTGCAACAAGTGGACTACCTGGAACAGCATATACTACATCATGACCATTTTTAGCTTCTTCAATCAATTTTTGAGCAATGCTATTATACACATCATCAAAAGAAGCCCCTTGTTCATAAAATTCATCACAAGAAGTATAAACTACATTTCGTTTATCTAATTCAGCTACTGTAGGGTGAATAGCAGTACGCAAAATCAATTTATCTGTATTTGTTATTTTATCCCAAGTATCTAAAGTAATAAGACCAAAATCGCCTGGTCCTAAGCCTACAATTGTTATTTGTCCCATATTATACCTTCCACTTCTTTCAGAAAAAAAGTAACCGCTGTGGAAAACCGTGCGGTTACTATGGATTGTGATTACTATAAATATAAAGCAAGAAAAGTGATTTGTCAATCAAAGATTGCAATAAACTAAGGTTTCATAAGGTTTTAATGCAATTTTTTTTGCTTTTGCTTCATTTTTATAATTATTTAATATGCATTTGTAATTTGAAAGGTCATATGGCAATTCTATTTCATATGTTGTTGGATAGAAATTACAGATTACAATTAATTTTTGACCTTTATAATTGCGTTCATAAGCAAATACTCTTTTATCTTCGCGAAGTAATGGTTTTATATCTCCATAAGCTATCACATCATAATTTTTACGCAACTGAATTAATTTTTGATAATAATAGAAAATAGAGTCCTTATCTTCTAAACTATTTTTTACATTTATCTCAGTATAATTATCTGCTGTCTGTATCCAAGGAGTTCCTGTTGTAAATCCTGCATTTATACTATCGTCCCATTGCATAGGAGTTCTTGAATTATCACGAGAATGTACATCTAAAATCATCAAAGCTTGCTCTTTTGTCATGCCTTTATCTTGTAAAATTTGATAATGATTTAGACTTTCTACATCGCGATATTGTTCAATGGATTTAAAATGAGGATTAGTCATTCCGATTTCTTCACCTTGATAAATATATGGTGTTCCTCGCAAACAATGTATCAATGTTGCCAACATTTTGCCTGATTCTTTATGGTATTTATCATCACTACCAAAGCGAGATATTACACGTGGCTGATCATGATTGCACCAAAAAACAGCATTCCAAGCATTATTTTTTTCCATATTTATCTGCCAATCAAAAATCAACTGTTTCAACTTCATAAAGTCAGTTGGCACAAGTACCCATTTTTCATTGCCCATAAAATCCACTTTTAAATGATGGAAAGTAAATACCATAGAAAGTTCGCCTGTTTTTTCACCAGCGTATTTATAACAATTTTCCATAGTAGTGCTACTCATTTCACCAACAGTGATGATATCTTTGTCTTTTGCAAAACTATCTTTAGCTAATTCTTGTAAAAATTCATGAATGCGTGGCCCATCTGTATAAAAACTTCTACCATCTCCATCTACAGAGAAATCATCTTCAAAACTAGCCTTACTGATTAAATTAATGACATCAAAACGAAAACCTTTTACGCCTTTTTCCATCCAAAAACGCACGATATTTTTTACTTCTTCACGAACTTCAGGATTTTCCCAATTTAAATCAGCCTGTGTCTTATCGAATAAGTGCAAATACCATTTATCAAATTTTTCCACATATTCCCATGCAGGGCCACCAAATTTACTATTCCAATTTGTAGGTGGTTGATTATTTGCTTTACCTTGTTTGAAGAAAAAATAATTTAAATATTTTTCTTCTCCTGCCATAGCTTTTTTAAACCAAATATGTTCTGTAGATACATGATTGAATACCATGTCCATCATCAAATAAATATTGCGTTTTTTCGCTTCAGCAATTAAATTTTCTACATCTTCCATAGTCCCATAACTAGGATCAATATTATAATAATCTGCCACATCATAGCCGTTATCATTTTGTGGTGATACATAAAATGGAGTAAGCCAAATATAATCAACACCTAGAGTTTGTAAATAATCTAATTTTTCGATTACGCCTTTTAAATCGCCTGTCCCTGTGCCATTTGTATCTTTAAAAGATTTTGGATAAATCTGATATACTACTTTCTTTTTAAAATCATTCATAGAAAAAATGCCTTCTTTCTAATATTTTATCTCATCAAATACTATCTATAGATAATTATAATTTTATTATATTTTCATCTCCAGCTTTTACAGCTACATTTTCTTGTAAAAGTTCGACTTTACGTCCGTCTGTAAATACAATTGGTGTTACTAAAGATTTTCCTTGAGATTTTACATAATCTATATCTACATTAACTAAAACATCACCTTGTTTTATCTTTTGACCTGCCTGTACTTTTACATCAAAACCTTTTCCATCAAGTTCTACTGTATCCATGCCGATATGAATTAAAATTTCTTTACCATCATTTGATTTCAAACCATAAGCATGACCTGTTGGGAAACATACCATGACTTCGCCAGAAAATGGAGCTACTACTTTTCCATCTTGCATTTCAATAGCAAAACCTTCACCCATAGCACCGCTAGCAAAACCTTTATCTTCAATATCACTTAATTTTTTAGTAATACCTGTTATTGGTGCTTGGAAATTTTCTGCTACTGTATCTACTTTATTTTCTTCACTATCAATATTTTCAATTTCTGTAAATTCTGCTTGTTTAATATCTATACCAGAGATATCTTCGCTAGTTAATTTTTTCTTACCAACAACTGTAGTCAAAATAAATGGGATACAAAAAGCTACAATCATAGCAATGAAGAACATAAACATAAATTGAGGTTTAATAGATAAAATGCCCGGTATACCGCCAACACCGATAGAACTTGCCATAACTCCACTAGATACAGAAATCATCGCTGCCATACAAGAACCGACTAAACCACAGATAAATGGAAAACCATATTTTAAGTTTACCCCAAATAAAGCAGGTTCTGTAACACCTAAATAACAGGAAATACAAGCTGGAACATTAATCTGTTTTGCACGTTCATTTTTACGTTGTAAGAAAATCATAGCTAATACTGCTGAACCTTGAGCGATATTAGAAAGTGCTACCATTGGCCATAAAATAGTACCATTGAATTGACTCATAAGTTGAAGGTCAATAGCATTTGTCATATGATGCAAACCTGTGATAACAAGTGGAGCATAGAAAAAACCAAATACACCAGCAAAAAGCCAACCAAAACTAGAAGTAAGACCTGCATAAACAGCATTGGCAATAAAAGAACCGATAGCCCAACCAATAGGGCCTACTACTGTATGTGCCAAAATTACAGCTGGTATTAAGCTAAATAAAGGCACAATTATCATAGAAATATAATCAGGTGTAATGCGACGCCAGAATTTTTCTAAATAAACTAAAATAAATGCGGCTAAAATCGCAGGTATTACTTGTGCTTGATAGCCTATCATTTCAATTTGGACAAAGCCAAAATCCCATACAGGAGGAACAGTTCCCGGTGCCATATTATAAGCATTTAATAATTGTGGCGATACTAAAGTCAAACCTAAAATAATACCTAAAATCTGTGTAGTTCCCATTTTTCTAGTGATAGACCATACAATGCCCACTGGTAAGAAATGGAAAATCGCTTCACCTATCAACCATAAAAAACTATATAAACCTGCAAAAAATTGAGAAGTTTCGACTAAAGTTTTTGTACCATCTTCAACTAATTTAATATCACCAATAACCGATCTAAAGCCTAAAATAAGACCACCGCAGATAAGTGCTGGAATAAGTGGTGTAAATATTTCCGCTAAATTTGCCATCAACTTTTGTACAAATGTCTGATTGGATTTTGCTGCCGCTTTTACTGCATCTTTACTTACACCATCAATGCCTGCAATTTTAGTGAATTCATTATAAAATTCACTAACTTCATTACCGATGATAACTTGGAATTGTCCTGCTTGAGTAAAAGTTCCTTTAGCTGATTTTAAACTTTCTATTTTTTTTACATCAGCTTTTTTTTCATCAAGCAATACAAAACGCATACGCGTTACGCAGTGAGTTACTGCTTTAATATTTTCTTTTCCGCCAATATATTCTAATAATAAATTAGCATCATTTGTAAATTTTGACATAATAATCTCCTCTTAAACCTGTACGTACATCTATTTGATATTTAAAATATATCATGTACGTACAAATTTGTCAATTATTGAATTATCAAAAATTATAAAAAAATTTATATTTACATAAAAAAATACTCTATAATTAAAAAATTATAGAGTATTTTTTGTCCTACGTGCAAAATCACTAAAACGAAATTTATCAGGACGATGTTTAGAAATTGTATATTGAAATAATGTTGTGTCTTCCAAAAATACAAATGAAGCAATATTCACTAACATATCATAGTTTTTCAAATCCAATACTTTTTGATCTTTTGAAGTAACAGGTCTACAAGTAATTTCTTTTTTTGCATAACCAATTTTTAAACCTAATTTATTCTCAATATAATCAAATAAAGAATTTTGTACTATCTCTTTTGTCAAACTAGGCACTATATCAGCATTAACAATATCTGTATCAAAAATCACGGCTTCATCATCAAATTTACGGATACGCTCAATATACCAAACTTTTGTATTATCATCGAGCATCAACAAATGTTTAATTTCCTCATCAGGTTCAATACATTCACAACAAATTACTATTGTTTCTATCTTTCGATCGATACTAGTTGCTAATTCTTTAAAACTAGTAAGCCCTGATACTGGAAAATTAAATCTATTTATATCTAAAACAATAGAACCTTTTCCTTGTGATTTTTGAATATATCCATTTTGAGACAATAATGATAATGCTTTTCTAATTGTATCTCGCGAAGCATTATAATAATCTCTGAGTTCAAATTCACCAGGCAATTTTTCTCCTGCTTTTATTTTATGTTCTTCAATTTTTGTCAATAAATCTTGATATATACTTTCATATTTTTTCATTATTTTTGCTCCTCTTTTTTAGGAGTTATTTTTTGCAATTTTTCTCCCACTAATATTTTCACTACTTTTAAGCATAAATTTATTATATTTTTTTTATTAATAGGAGTTATTTTTATCTGCAATAAATTCTGTTTAGGAACCATTTTTAATAAATTGCCAAAATAATTTTTTAATGAAATTATATTTTCAGGATTTATCTCTGGTGCTTGAGCAAAACTTATTTCCACAAATGCTGGTTTTTCAATAATAGATTTTATATTTAATTTCCTTGCATAATTTTTCAAACGAGCTACTTGCATTAATTTCTTTACAGGTTCTGTCAAAGCACCAAAACGATCTACTAACTCTTCTTCTAATTGACTTGCATGTTCTTCTGTTCGTATTGCAGCTATACGCTGATATACTTCTATCTTGTTTGTAGCATCACTGATATACTCTCCGTCTAAGTAAGCATCTTCTTTTAATTCAATAAGTGGCTCTATTACTTCTTTTGGTGGTTTACCAGTTTGTAAAGTTTCTACAGCTTCTTCTAATAAACGACAATACATTTCAAAACCTACACTGGAAATATGACCATGTTGCTGAGAACCCAATAAATCGCCAGCACCGCGAATTTCTAAATCTCGCATAGCTATTTTAAAACCAGAACCTAACTGAGCAAATTCTTTTATCGCCTGTAATCTCTTTTCTGCCATCTCAGATAAGATTTTATCTTTCTGATAAATAAAATATGCAAATGCCATCTGTTTAGAACGACCTACACGGCCTCGCATCTGATAGAGCTGAGACAAACCAAAATAATCTGCATCATAGATAATTATAGTATTGGCATTTGATACATCTAAACCATTTTCAATAATGCTTGTAGCCAATAAAATATCGTATTTTCCTTCATAAAAATTGAGCATAGCCCTTTCTAATTCTTCTTCACTCATTTGACCATGAGCTATCCCTATTTTTACATCAGGAAGCATAGATAATAAATGTAAATACATCTTATCTATAGTTTCTACTCTATTGTAAATAAAATATACTTGACCGCCACGACGGACTTCACGCTTAATAGCGTCTTTGATAATCATATCATTATTTTCAATTACATAAGTCTGTACAGGGAAACGCTCTTGCGGTGGTGTCTCAATAACGCTCATATCTCTAGCACCTACAAGAGACATATGAAGTGTGCGTGGTATAGGTGTTGCACTCAAGGATAATACATCGATATTTTTACTTATGCGTTTTATTTTTTCTTTTTGTTTTACACCAAAACGCTGTTCTTCATCGACAATCAATAGACCTAAATCTTTAAATTTTACTTTTTTCTCATTTAAGATAGCATGAGTGCCAATCAAGATATCAATTTGACCTGTTGCCAAATCTTCTAAAACTTTCTTTTGTTCTTTAGGGCTATTAAATCTACAAATAATACCGATTTTCGGCCCAAAATCATTAAAACGATTGCTAAAAGTCTGATAATGTTGTTGCACTAATACGGTAGTTGGCACTAATACAGCGACTTGTTTATTGCTCATTACAGCTTTAAATGCGGCTCTAATGGCTACTTCTGTTTTTCCAAAACCTACATCACCGCATAAAAGTCTATCCATAGGAACTGGTTTTTCCATATCAGCTTTTATCTCTGCTATTGCTTTTAATTGGTCAGGTGTTTCCTCATAAGGAAAAGCATCTTCAAATTCTTTTTGCCATGGCGTATCTGGAGCAAAAGCATAGCCTTTTCCATTTTTGCGTTCTGCATAAAGATTGATTAAATCTTTAGCAATATTTTCTACAGAAGCTTTTGCTTTTGCCTTCGCTTTTTTCCATGCTGTACCATTCATTTTGGATAAACGAGGAACTTCTCCTTCTGAACCAATATATTTTTGAATTAGATGTACTTGGTCTGTAGGTACAAACAATTTATCTGTGCCACTGTATTTTATATATAAATAATCTCGATGAACATTGCCTATAGTCAAGGTTTCTACACCCATATATTTACCAATACCATGATTTACATGAACGACATAATCACCGATATTTATATCTCTAAAATGAGCTATTTTATTATTTTTATTTTTACTTGATTGACGCGGTCTTAATTTTTTCTTTTGACGACCTAATATGTCTTTTTCTGTGATTACCACCAATCGAGATTGAGGGAATTCAAAACCATTTAAAAGTGAACCTACGATAAAAGTAACTCTATCTTTAGCTAATTTTGTTGGCTTAACTTCTCTGGATACAGGTATCTTTTGTTGTTCTAATACATCTTGCAAATAAGCGACTTTTTCCTTATCACCTAAACAAATTAAAATTTCATTTTCCTGTTCTAACCAGTTTTTGATTTCTTCACCTAATAAATGCATTTGCTTTTGAAAAGGTGCTGTAGATTTTACAGCTACGCTGATGAGATTTTCAGGTTCTGTATCTAATACTCTTTGCATCATCAAAGACATATAGATGATATTATGCTTTTTAGCAGAAGATAAAATATAATTCCAGTCATAAACAACGTCTTTTATCTCTGGATTTTCTTTGATATTGCCTTCCACTGTTTCTTTTAAATGTAGGGGTTCATCTAAAATAACATTACAATCTTTATGCAAATATGACAAAAATATAGCCGGCGAACCTGTATTATCCATTTGCATCAATGGCAAGATTTCACAATTAGCTATACTCTTTAATGAACGTTGACTATCGATTGAAAACTCTCTAATAGATTCTATTTCACTATCAAAAAATTCTATACGAATTGGAGTATCTGAATTTATAGGATAAATATCTACAATTCCCCCACGTGCACTAAATTGACCTATTTGCTCTACTTTATCTACACGTTCATAGCCTAAAGAGACTAATTGTGCTAAAAACCCGTCATGATCATATTCTTTATTTAATTCTATTTGAATACTAGAATTTTCAAAATCCTGACGAGACATATCTTTTTGCATTGCTGCACTTGCTGTCACTAAAATAATACTAGGCTCTTTTCGTGTAAGCATACCTAGAACTTTCATTCTCTTCGCTTTTAACTCTAGGCTTTTCGCTGTAGCACTTACAGACATCACATCTAATGCTGGTAAATCCCAAATAGAAACATCTGGTAATAATGAAGAAAAATCACTATACCATTCTTCTAAACTATCTTGATTATTAGTAATTATTATTGTAACTTTAGGATTTTGCTTATAAGCATTAGCTATCACTACATGTTTTTGCGAACCTGCTAATCCATAAATATAATTTTGTCCACAATCTTGTCTAAAACATTCATTTATTTTAGTCAAAGTCGTCTCTTTAGCTAATGCAGGAAATAGTATATCCATTTATTTATCAACCTTCTCTATATCAACTATTCTAAATACGATAAAGGGGACTGTACTATATAGTACAGTCCTCAAAAAAATCTTATTTAAAATTTTAATTTAATAAAATACGTTCCCTAAAATTTAAATAAATCATTTTAATCTATATAATTTAACTACTATATTATTTCATAAGATATATTTATAGTCAAACTCAAAAATAATTATTTATTTAAAAAATTATTCTTTAAAGCATAATTTACTAAATCAGAATTTTGTTTACAATTCAATTTTGTCATAATTCTCGTCTTATATGTTGAAATAGTTTTAACAGATAAACATAATTTCTGTGCTATATCAGATAAAGAATATCCCCTTACAATATAATTCAGAACTTCTTCTTCTCTAGTAGATAAACTTTCCTTCTTTTTAGGAACATCTATCAAGCTATCTAATAAAATACTAGCATCACCTTCTGCTAAATATCTTTTTCCTTCAGCTAAAGTCCTCAAAGCTTTAAATAATTCTGTATCCAAAGTGTCTTTTCGCAAATATCCTTTTGCTCCCAATAGCATTACTTCTTTAATATATTGACGCTCATTATACATAGTTAAAACTAATACATTTATCTCTGAAATCTTTTGCAATCTATTTAATTCTCGTAAACAATCAAGACCACTCATAACAGGCATAGATAAATCTAATAAAATTACATCTACATCTAAACCTTTATCTAATAAATCTAATACTTCCTTTCCATTAGAAGCTTCGGCTACTACTTTGAAATCATTTTGAGTAGAAAGTAATAACTTTAAACCAGTTCTCAATATACTATGATCATCTGCTAATAAAATTTTTAAAATTCTACTCATAATCTACAACTCCCTTTGACGATATGTTCTCTATTGGTATCGTTATTTTTATTATTGTTCCTTTATTTAATTTGGAAATTATCTCAAATTTTCCTTGTAATAATTCTATGCGTTTTTGCATACTTCTAAGACCTAAATGATGATTTAATTTTGCTCTTTGTGCCGTTTCTTCATCAAAACCAATACCATTATCAATTATTTCCATTCTTATTTTTGTCTCTTCATAAAAAATTTTCACTTTGGCTCTTCTTGCATTCGCATGTTTTACTATATTCGTTATTCCTTCTTGAATAATTCTATAGCATACTAAAGCCAGCATATCTGGCAATTTAGAAAAATCTCCCTGATACTCAAATTTTATCTTTATATCTGTAGATGTTTGTTGTACCATGTCTAAAAATTTTTCAATAGCTACAATTAAACCTAAGTCTTTTAATAATGGTGGATGTAAATTTACAGCTAAAGCACGTATACTATCTAAAGTTTGTGATATCAGTTCTCTAATTCCTGCTAAAAAATCTTTCTGTTCCTTTGTTGTCAATTTATCATGCAATATACGCAAATAAGTTAATATAGACACCATAGTTTGGCTTGTTCCATCATGTAGCTCTTGTGATATTCTTTGTCTTTCATCTTCTTGAGCTCTAAATAATTGTGCCATCAATAAACTATTATGCTCTTCTTTTTTTCTTAGTTCAGATAATAAATACGTATTTTCCCTTTCCTTTTTCGATAATCGCCTTGCCATATTATTAAATATTTGCATCAAATATCCAAGTTCATCATTTCCTATTCTATCTACAGATATATCATAATTTCCCTTGGATATTTCCTTCACCGCTTTGGATAATATTTCTATTGGCTGTAAAAAATGCCATGCATAATATGTTGCCAAAATAGATGAAACCACACAAATTATAAAAATAGTTAATATAATTTGTATAAACTTTTCTTTCATTATTTCCAACATAATACTTTCTTTTAAACCTACACGTATAGAACCAATTATATTATTATTTGGTGTATACATATATTCTCTAATATTACCTTCATTGCTATCGTACACTACTATATCAAATAATTCATTTTCATATTCTTGACTTTTTTCTCTATATACAGGCAATCCTACAGGAAATCCCTTTACAAAAGTACTAGAAATTATTTTTCCTTCAGGAGAAGTCACAATAATATATTTTATTTGTTCATTTTGATGTAAAGTATCTACTAATTGTTCATATATTGCAAATTTATTATCTAATAATACATCATTATTAATAGCAATATTTAATGCTAAGATAGTATCTTTTCCATACTGATCTAATTCTTGTCTTAACATTACCTTAGTTGTATACATAAAAATACAACCCATTAATATACCACATAAGCAAATCGCTCCTACTATTAATAAATTAAATTTAAAATATATACTATTACGTTTTATATTCATCATTTTTAATTGTCCATATTATAATTTTTTTTCAATTTTTTATATAATTCTTCATCAGGTTTTACAAATTGTTCTATCATAACTGTATTAAGAGCTTCCTTTACCTTTTTTGATTCATGAATATTAAATAAAGCCTTTTCAATTTCGTCTTTCTCTTCCATACCTTTACGAATAACAATTGGCCCACTTGGTGCCCGTTCTAATACATCTATAATTTTTATTTGACTTATCAAATCTGGATTAGTCTCTACAATATAATCATAAACTTGACTATCAATACTTGCTGCATCAGCTAAATGATTTGCTACAGCTAAAATTGATTTATCATGATTATAAGTATAAAAATACCGATAAAAATACTCTTCAACATTTGTGCCCTTGGCAGCTAATATATTATCCACTACTAATTTTCCCGAAAGACTAGAAGGATCTGTAAATGCAAATGTTTTATGATATAAATCTTCAAAACTATTAATATCGCTATTATTAGATGTGATTAAATATGTATCATAAAAAATTGTCCCATTTGTTTTTATCATCGCCAATAACTCAATAGGAACCCTTCCTTTATAAGATATATATGCTCCTGTAGATAAAAACGCAATATCTGTTTCTCCATTAGATAATAACGTTTTTAATTCATCATATGTTTTCTTTTGAATTAAAATAACCGATCTATTTAATTCTTTAGATAATTCCTTAACTAATATTTGATATGCTCTTCTCGTTTCTTGTGGAGATATCACTGAGGCAAATGCTACTCTTAGTGGTATTTGTTTCTCTACTAAATTGCTGTTATCCACTTCTTGTACTTGTGAAAAATCTATTTTATTGGCATTATTACCACAACCATTACAGAAAATTAATATAATTAAAATAAAATATATAATTTTAAAACTTTTCATTTTATACCTTCTTGAAATATTATATTTATATATTATCTATATTATCATAATTTCTTTTTATCAACAAATAACTTTTAAGCTAATGCATAAATCCTCGCTCATCTTTATAGATAATACAATGATTTTCCCCATTACTTTTTCAAAATAATAAGTGACTAATAAAAAATACTTAATAAATATAATTGATTAATAAAAACCACTACTTTCCAAGAAAAAACTCCCACCCAAAAATACAAAGTAAATTTAAGTAGGAGAAGTTCACTAGCTTATAAATTATATAACTAAAAATACTATTTTCACAAAATAAAGAGCTCCTAATAATAGAATTTATTATTAGGAGCTATATTTAAATTTATCTAGAAGGCTTTTTTATTCTTTAGCTTTTGCATTCCATACTAACAATGTTAATAATGTGGAAACAACAGCTGCACCAAACCAGAAGTCACCTGCATATGTGAAATTATATATTTTTTCACCATCGATAACTTCAATTATCATCAATTTACCAGTTATAAATTCTTGAATAGCTGCACCTGCATAACTCAATAAACCAATCATACCCATTGCTGCACCTGTAACACGTTTAGGTACAATATCTACAGCCATTAAGCCGCCAAGGTAACATACTAAAGCACCCATTGTAAATCCATAGAAAGTCATACACATCATATCCATTGTAAATGACTGTGGTGCCCATAAGAATAAACCAATTGCTGCACTATATAATATTCCATATATTAATGCTGGAGCATTTCTTTTATGATTAAAGAATTTATCTGAGATTAAACCACATAATAACGCACCAAAAATACCAGCTACCTGCATATAAGCCATAACGCCAGCTGCACCCATCATGTCGTATCCTTTTTGAGATGTTAAATATACAACACCCCAGCTTTCAATAGCATAACGTGCAATATAACAACATAATGAAGCTAAACCTAAAATCCATACAGCTGGATTTTTAACAACTTCCCACTGCATACTGCTTAATTTTTTCTTTTTCATGGCATCTACTTCAGCTTGAGTTTTTTCGCCATAATAAACAGCTGCATTTGGTAAACCTTGAGTTTCTGGTCTATCGCTCATACCAAAATAAATGAATATTGTACCAATGAGACAAATCACACCAGCTGCAATAAAGCCCATTGACCAGCTATATGCACTAACTACAGCAGCGATAGCAAAATAAGCAAATGAAGAACCTAAATTATGACTAGTAAACCAAATACCATATAATGTACCGCGTTCTTTATTACTGAACCACTGATTCAAAGATACGATAGAAGGACCTGCACCATAAGATTGGAACCATCCATTTAAGCCCCATAAGATAGCTAATGGAATAAATGAATTTACTAAGCCCATGCCGACCATTGTTATTGATGAAATAAATAGACCAAATGAGAAAAATCTCTTATTATTTAATCTATCTGCCAAGAAACTATTTGTAAATTTTCCTAAACCATAAGTAACAAAGAATATAGAACCTATAATACCGACTTGTTCTGGTGTAACAATTCCCGAAGCTAATAAAGGCTTTTTAATTACAGAATAACTCTGTCTAATAATGTAATAAAAGGCATAACCAATTGTGATTGAAACAAATACTCGCCAACGCAACATATTAAATTTTTGTTTTACTTTATCCTTATCTTGGATTAATGCTGCATCTGGAGCTGTTTTAAAAAAATTCCAAAAAAAACTTTTCATAATGTAGCTCTCCTTACATATAAATTTATTTACCAGCACGATAATTTCTTAATTAATTATCTCATATTCTGTTTATTTGTTATATCGGCAAAATTCTGATTTTTTTGTAAGAATTTTTCTGATAATCTTATAGGAATATTACCTATAAAATAAAAATGAAAACAAAAAAGAGTAGAGAATAACTCTCTACTCTTTTTATTTTTATTATTTACCAAAATTTAAAGCTGCTTTTATGAAATCGCGGAATAATGGTTGTGGATTATTTGGACGAGATTTCAATTCAGGATGGAATTGGGAAGCTACAAACCAAGGATGATCTTTTACTTCTACAATTTCTACAAGTCCATTATCTGGGCAAACACCAGCGATTACAAGACCTGCATCAGTGAGTTCTTGTTTGAATTCATTATTGAATTCAAAACGATGGCGATGACGTTCATGAATTAATTCACTGCCATAAGCTTCATAAGTTTTTGTACCTG
>ENA-ORNW01000756-ORNW01000756.1-human-gut-metagenome-genome-assembly--contig:-NODE-756-length-28992-cov-11.073505_pt1 | contig 28992 bp, 28 predicted proteins | sample MGYA00242121_ERZ509034 | MGnify/ENA primary metagenome ERZ509034 (study PRJEB26280, sample SAMEA2338689) | human gut metagenome | biome: human gut; feature: human-associated habitat; material: faeces... | reverse complement strand
ATGTGTAAAGAAGCTGCCTACTATTTACCAGGAGATGTGTTTGCCGCATTAGAAAAAGGTAGACTAAGTGAAAAATCTCCAGTAGGACGAGAAGTTCTCGACCAAATTATCACAAATGCAAAAATTGCAAGAGAAGAAGACAGACCTATTTGTCAAGATACTGGTATGACTATTGTTTTCGTTGAATTAGGTCAAGATGTTCACATTGAAGGTGGCAACTTAAATGATGCTATCAATGCTGGTGTAGCAAAAGGTTATACTGAAGGTTACTTACGTAAATCTGTTGTTGCAGAACCACTTTTTGACCGTAAAAATACTCAAAATAATACACCTGCAGTTATTTACACAGAAGTTGTTCCTGGTGATAAATTAACTATTCAAGTTGAACCAAAAGGATTTGGTAGCGAAAACAAATCTGGTTTAAAAATGCTTGTACCAGCAGATGGTGTAAAAGGTGTAAAAAAAGCAGTTATGGATATTATTCTCCATGCTAGTTGTAATCCTTGTCCACCAATGGTTGTTGGTATTGGTATTGGTGGTACTATGGACCGTGCAGCTGTTATGTCTAAAAAAGCATTACTTCGTCCAACAAATGTTCGTAATGCTCATCCTGAATATGCAAAACTTGAAGAAGAACTTTTAGAATTGATCAACCAAACAGGTATTGGTCCACAGCTTGGTGGTACAACAAGTGCTCTTGCTGTTAATATCGAATGGGGTCCTACTCATATTGCTGGCCTTCCTGTAGCTGTAACAATTTGTTGCCATGCATGCCGTCATTCTAAACGCGTATTATAATTTATTCGGGAGGTACATTTAAATGGCTGATAAAATTCGCATTACAACACCTTTGACTGAAGAACAGTCTCGTAAATTAAAAGTAGGCGATAGCGTTCTTATTTCTGGCGTTATCTATAGTGCACGTGATGCTGCTCATAAAGTTATGACAGAAGCACTTGCTCGTGGTGAAAAACTTCCAATTGACTGGAATAATCAAATCGTTTATTATCTCGGACCAACTCCAGCAAAACCTGGTAATCCAATTGGATCTTGCGGTCCTACAACTTCCGGTCGTATGGATGCTTATACTCCTACAATGCTTGAACAAGGTATTAAAGGTATGATTGGTAAAGGTTCTCGTGATAAAGCCGTTATTGAATCCATGAAGAAAAATGGTGTTACTTATTTTGCCGCTGTTGGTGGTGCTGCTGCACTTATTTCCAAATGCGTAAAAAAATATGAAGTAATTGCTTATCCAGAACTTGGTCCAGAAGCACTTGCAGCTCTTACTGTAGAAGATTTCCCTGCAATCGTAGTTATTGACTCTGAAGGCAATAATTTCTATGAAATGGGCCAGGCTCCATATCGTACATTAGATATGGACAAACTCTAATATTTTACAAAATCCTGAGCTCCTTTATTACCTTAGGAGGAGCTCAGTTTATTTTGCAAACCGTGAGGCACACGGGGATAGCCATTTATATTACATATAATTAAAAATGGAAGCTTTTTTGAGCATGTCATAAGGTGTGTAAATTTTCCCCTATGAAAATTAAAAAGTACAGGAGGTTCAAGGATGATTCACACAACATTTTATATTCGCAGACTACATTCTCTCTGCGGTATTGTTCCTGTAGGTTTATTCTTACTAGAACATATTCTCACAAACTCTATGGTATTAGGTGGGCCAGCTCCATTTAATGCAGCAGTTGAGCGTCTTGCAGCTATTCCACATGAAATTATGCTTCCTATGGAAATTTGCTTCATTTTAGTTCCATTCCTTTTCCATGGTCTTTATGGTTTGTATATATTAATGCAAGCTAAAAACAATGTAAAAAGCTATGGTTATGCTCGTAACTGGAATTTCTATTTCCAGAGAATAACTGCTGTTATTATTTTCCTTTTCTTAATCTGGCATGTTGTTTATCTCCGCATTATGGTAAAAGGTGGCGGTACTCCTATTTCCTACGAATTATTACAAGCATATTTCCAAAATCCGCTTGTATGGGGTGCTTATACAATCGCTATGATTGCATCTATTTTCCACTTCTTCAATGGTCTTACTACATTCACTATGACATGGGGTATTGCTAAAGGTCCTCGTATTCAGACTTTCTTCTCCCGTGTATTCATGGCAATTTTTGTAGTATTATCCCTCTTAACAATTGCTTTCATGAGCATGTATTGGTTTTAATCTATAAATTTCGATATAAGGAGAGACTCACGTGAAATCTACAAAAAAAATCATCGTTGTCGGCGGCGGTTTATCCGGCCTTATGGCTACGATTAAAATTTGTGAATCTGGCGGTATTGTAGACTTATTCTCTTATTGCCCAGTAAAACGTTCCCACTCCCTCTGTGCACAGGGTGGTATTAATGCTTGTATGGATTCCAAAGGTGAACATGATACAATTTGGGATCATATCGATGATACAATTTATGGTGGCGACTTCCTTGCTGACCAATTAGCAGTTAAAGGTATGTGCGAAAACGCTCCAAAACTTATCAAAATGTTCGACCGCATGGGTGTTCCATTCACTCGTACTGCAGAAGGTAACCTTGACCTTCGTAATTTCGGTGGTGCAAAACACAAACGTACTTGCTTCGCTGGTGCTACTACTGGTCAACAGCTCTTATATGCTCTTGATGAACAAGTTCGTAAACTTGAAGTAAAAGGCAAAGTTAAAAAATATGAATTCTGGGAATTCGTTCATATCATCAGAAATAACCAAGGCGTTTGCCGTGGTATCACTGCTCAAAATATGAACTCTATGGAAATTGAAGCATTCCCAGCTGATGCAGTAATCCTCGCAACTGGTGGTCCTGGTGTTATTTATGGTAAATGCACAGCTTCCACAATTTGTAACGGTTCTGCTGTTTCTGACGTATATCAAGAAGGTGCTTACCTCGGTAACGTTGAATTCATTCAGATTCACCCAACAGCTATTCCAGGCGAAGATAAAAACCGTCTTATGTCTGAAGCAGCTCGTGGTGAAGGTGGTCGTGTTTGGACTTACAAAGATGGCAAACCTTGGTACTTCCTCGAAGAAAAATATCCAGCTTATGGTAACCTTGTTCCTCGTGATATCGCAGCTCGTGAAATTTATCAAGTTTGCGTACACATGGGTCTTGGCATCAATGGCGAAAATCGTGTATACCTCGATCTTTCCCACATTGATGCAGATTACTTAAACCGTAAACTCGCTGGTATCATGGAAATTTATGAAGAATTCGTTGGTGATGATCCTCGTAAAGTTCCTATGCAGATTTTCCCTTCCATTCACTATTCCATGGGTGGTATTTGGGTAGACCGCAAACATAGAACAAATATCCCTGGTTTATTTGCTTCCGGCGAATGTGACTATCAATACCATGGTGCTAACCGTCTTGGTGCAAACTCCCTTCTTTCTGCTGCTCATTCTGGTACAATTTCTGGTCCAGAAGCAATTCGTTGGGCTAACGGCGATTCTGAATGGACAATTGAAGGTAAAACTCTTGCTGAAGACAATGGTGATGCTCTTACTGATGCACAGCTTGCTGCAGCAAAACAAAAAACTGTTGATGAATTCGAAAAAATTATGAGCATGGACGGTGACGTAAACGCTCATAAACTTCATAAAGAATTATCTGATTTAATGCTTCGTTATTGCTTCGTAGAACGTATCAATAAAGACCTTGATTATTGCTATGAAGAAATTAAAAAAGTATTGAAAAAATGGGATCACATCGGTCTTACAGATAAAGGTCGTTGGGCTAACCAAGAAGCTATGTTCGTACGTCAGCTTCGTAACATGATCATCTACGCTTTAGCAATCTGTAAAGCAGCTCGTATGCGTGATGAAAGCCGTGGTGCTCACTATAAACAAGAATTCCCTAACCGTGATGACGAACATTTCTTAAAGACAACTCTTGTTAGAATAGATCCTGAAACTTGTGAACCACAAATCACATATATTGATTTTGATCACTCCTTAGTAAAACCTCGTCCACGTCGTTATGATATCACTAAAGGAGGCAAAAAATAATGGCAGACACTAAAAAAACTGTTCATCTCATTATTGAACGTCAAGATAGCCCTACTAGCAAACCATACACTGAAGAATTTGAAATCCCATATCGTCCATCTCTTAACGTTGTTGCAGCTTTAATGGAAATCCAGAAAAACCCTGTAACTAAAGATGGCAAAAAAACTACTCCTGTAGTTTGGGAATGTAACTGCTTAGAAAAAGTATGTGGTGCTTGCATGATGGTTATCAATGGTCGTGCACGTCAAGCTTGTGCATCTCTTATTGATAAACTTCCTCAACCAATTCGCATTGCTCCAGCTCGTACTTTCCCTGTAATCCGTGACCTCTTAATCGACCGTAGTGTTATGTTTGAAAGCCTCAAACGTATCCAAGGTTGGATTAATGTTGATGGTAGCTGGGAAAATCGTGAAGCTCCTATTCAAAACCCATATACAGCTGCTACAGCATATGAAATTTCTCACTGCATGACTTGCGGTTGTTGCTTAGAAGCTTGCCCTAACGTTGGTCCTCAGTCTGACTTCATCGGACCTGCTCCAACAGTTCAAGCTTATCTCTTCAATTTACATCCATATGGTAAATTTGATAAAGAAAAACGTCTTAATGCTCTTATGGAAAAAGGCGGTATCACTAGTTGCGGTAACAGCCAAAACTGCGTAGAAGCATGTCCAAAACACATCAAATTAACTACTTACCTTGCTCAGTTAAACCGTGATGTAAATAAACAAGCTCTTAAAAATATCTTCGATAAATAATAGATATATTTATTTATATTTAGATCAAAAATCCCCCAAAGTTTTATTACTTTGGGGGATTTTTGGCTTTTCATTAAATATTGAATAAAAAACTATATTTCCCAAAAAAAAATGTTGAAATAAAAGCATCTACTTTTACTTCAACATTTTTTTTTAAATTCTTATACATTATTTATTTTTAACTTAACTACAGATGTATGAGCATAAACAATATCTTTGGCATGAACGAAAAATACTATCCCATTACATGGTGCAGTTAATTCTTCAATAACGGTATGTTCATATGGATCATAAATTTTAGCAAGTACTTCTCCTTTATGAACTTCATCATTTACTTTGACTAATCGTTCCATAAATCCTGCTGTTTTCGATTTTATAGAAAGCATACGGTCTTCTTCAATTACTTCACTATGGAAACCACCTGGTATTGGAAGTGTAGTTATTTTTTTTTCACTAAGGAAACGCAATACACTGCGACAAGCTTCTTTAGCACTAGGTTTATCAATAAAATCACAAGCTTTTGTATATAGAGAATAAGCTTTGCAATTCCATATTTGCCAATTATAATTGAGTGTAGTCGTATCATATGGACGAGGTGCCCTGACTATGACATATGGTAAACCGAATAATTTACTATTTTCAATATCTTCTAGGCCTGTTTTCATCATGCGAATGTGTGTAGAAAATTGTCCTGGTATATAAAAACTAGTGAATTGAATGCCGTAAGGAAAATTTTTTACGGCATCAAAAATACTTTCAGCAATGCGTTGAGTCGTTTCACCTGCATAATAGCCTGGAAACATGCGATTGATATCAGTATCATCTTGTGTCCAAAATCTTTTTGCTTGATTCATAGAATAAGTATTAACACAAGGAATGACCACTATCTTTTTTCCCTTAGTGATATAGTTATTTTCTTCATATGTCTTTAATCGTTCAATGAGTAAGGAACAAATATACATCTGTTGGACTTCATTACCTCTCAATGCTCCGACTATGCAGACGCTATCTTCACCTTCACCAAATTCATAAGCATAAACGCGTAAGCTATCTCTATATAGAGATTTTAATTCATAAATTAATTTTTTCTTCATAATGTACACTCCAATAAACGACCGAGTAAATTGCCTTCATTGACAATTGGGTATTCGCGTAAAGTAAATAATAATCCATCACATGGAGATATTATTTCACTTTTCACAATGCCATCTAATGGACTTACAATATGACCAATTAAATCGCCCTTACGTACGAGATTTTCATGATTAACAACGGGTACAAACAAACCAGAACAAGTTGCATTGAGAAAATGTACTTGACCATCTGTGCTTATGATTGGTTTTTTTATAGCTAACTTTTGTATTTTCATCATGCCAAGGTGCATCATAGCATTTAAAATACCATCGCAAAGTCTATCGCCATAAGAAGGTGTTAGACGCATACCCACTCCCATTTCTACAACAAGTGTAGGTGTATTTCGTTCGTTTAATGAATAAGCAAACGTACTTTCTAATACGGTAGAAGCAGCATGAATCCATATATAATCCATATTCAGCCATTTTGCCATTGGCAATAATTTTTCTTTTTGCTGTTCATTAATACGGATTTGAGGAATTTCTCGTAGATAAATATTGCTGGCATGAATATCTATGACTAAATCAGCCCCCTGTATATCATCAATGATACAACTAGATACATATTCAACCATAGAGCCTTCCGCATCACCAGGAAAAATACGGTTCATATCTAAATCAAACATAGGAACTTTACGAGTTATAGAATCGACTCCTAGCGGGTTTAAGCAAGGATAAATATCTACAATACCATTCCATTTACCTTTTAATTCTTTTAATTTTTCTTGTAAGCGATAACAAACATATTGTCCCTCAAGTTCATCACCATGTATGCCACTGACGATGCAAAGACGAGTCGACATATCTTGATTTTCACCTATAAGACGTTGCTTTTTTATCATATAATGTTCATCTATCGGTAATGGAATACTACTTACCGTGACTTCCATAAAATCATACCTCCTCAACTTTTAAGATGATATTTTGAGATTGTTTGACAGCTACAGGACTGAAAAAAATTCCTTTATTTACTAAACAATCTTTATAATCGCGACCACGAGAAAAAACGATATAATCGTCATTTACAAGAAGATTATTTGTAGGATCAAGGCCATACCAGCGATTATTAGCAAAAATTTCTACCCAAGCATGAGTGAATTTTTCATTTAACATTACACCAGCTACATACCTAGATGGAATCTTCAACTTACGTGTAATGGCTAACATAATCTGAGCATAATCTTGACATACACCTTTTTTTAAAGAAAAAGCCTCATCTGCTGTCGTTTTTATATTTGTTATCTCAGGAGTATAAGTCATCGTGTCATGTATTAATTGCATGATACATAGACTTTTATCATAATCATTGGAGATATTATCTGTTTTTATAAGACAACTTTGATAAAAAGGTAATAGATTTTTACCTATAATTGTTTGTGCTGTAGGTAAACAAAATACATCATTTAAATGGTTATCAAAATCGTATTTCTGCCAATTTACAGAAGCTTTTGCTGTTACATGTAAATTGAGCTTGGTCGATTCTTCTTCTTTATAACCATACCAAAATCGATTACCAAAACTATCTTTGCTAAATGAAAAATAATCTGCATCTAAACTAATGCGTACATCATTTATAATTTGACGTGGTTCAGTTTTGGGCAAACATCTTAATGAAAAAAAATGATGATTTATTTTATTATCAAAAGAAATTTTCAAATGATAATCCATATACATATTTTTCATAATATCAAATCAAACTTTCTGTAAGTGAGATTGCTTTATTGTAATCCAAATTATCTTGATTTTTTATCATGGATTGTAACTCAATAAAAGCTTCTTTATTGTATGGAATATATGAATGATTTAAACGATGTTCTAACATATCATAGGCTTTTATTAATTCTTTTACATCTTTATGTAAGTAAAGATATATATCTAATCGCTCGAGTCGTCGACCAAGTTTTATAATATTGCGGATTTCATAATTTTCTATTTCATCATCAAGTGAAGCCCAAAATGCAAGTAGATGATCTAATATATTTTGTAAATCAATTATAAATGAGTCAAAATCCTCTAGAGAACTCAAATCATTCACAGCAAGTTCTAAATAAGACATCGTTTGCGTTCCAATTTCATTGCGTAAAATCACACAATTATCATAAGCACGATATAAATTAGAAATGATGGAATTCGGATCATTTATATCTTTTATATATCGTTTTACAAAATCACTAGGACTAGTATAAATATTAGGTATCCCAAAATCATTACAATAATTAATATAAAAATCGGGATGTTCTATCATTTTATCATAACCGATAAAAAATTCTTTAATAGTGCTATAAACACGTTCACTATAACGGCCTAGCCATATTAAATTATCAACTTTATTTAACGCGATAATATCCATGTATCTTTAAAACCTCCACCTTGTGATGAATTTACAATAAAACTATTTGGATTGCGAGAAAAACGTGTTAAACCACTTTTCCATACTCTAGTGGTTTCACCGCTTAAAACAAAAGCACGCAAATCCGCTTTACGTTCAATTAATTGGTCACCATCTAAAATTTCCAAACCTTTAAAATCAATGACTTCTTGAGCAATGAAACGACGTGGTTCTTGCTTTAATTTATTGATAAAAGCTGTTTTTTCTTCTGGTGAAAGTGTATTGGCAAAAAATACACCATATCCTCCAGCTTCGGCAACATCTTTGATTACAAGTTTGTCGAAATTATTTAAAACATATTTGAGGTCATCTTCATAGTATGGCAAATAAGTAGGAGCATTATTCAAAATAGGTTCTTCATTTAAATAATATTCAATCATTTTAGGTACAAAATAATAAATACCTTTGTCATCAGCTACTCCATTTCCAGGTGCATTGATGATAGCTACATTGCCTTTTTTATAGATTTCCATGAGATGTGGTATACCAATTAAAGAATCTTCACGGAAAGTCATTGGATCTAAATAATCATCAGAAATACGGCGATAGAGTGCACCAATTTTTGTTAATGAACCAGTATAATTTTTAAAATATAAATAATCATCTTTAACAATGACATCGTCTGTGCTGACGAGTGCGGCACCTGTTTTTTCTGCTAAATAAGCATGTTCAAAATAAGCTGCATTCATTCTACCTGGTGTAAACACAGCATTTATACCACCAGTATTTACATAATCCATAACATCTTTGAGCATAGCAGCATAATTGCGATTTTCTGCTACTTCATTGTGTACATAAGTCATAGGACTAGCACGACGACATATAGAACGAGCAATCATCGGATAAGATGCACCACTTGGTACACGTAGATTATCTTCTAATACATACCATGATCCATCTTTAGCTTGTACTAAATCAATCCCAGAAATATGCGAATAAATATTTTTAGGTGGTACAATTCCTTCGCATTCTACTGAATAACCACTAGAAGAATAAATAAATTCTGGTGGAATGATATTGTCTTTTATAATATTTTTTTCGCCATATATATCACTTAAAAATGCATTCAAAGCATCAACGCGTTGAATCAATCCCATGCTCAGATATTCAAATTCTTCTTTAGTGATTATGCGTGGCAGACAATCAAATGGAAATAACTGTTCATGAAACTCATGGTTTTTATAAATGCCAAATTTTACACCATATCGTTTTAATAAACTGTTAACTTTTTGGGTATAGCGTATAAGTTCTACCATAAAAAAACCTTCTTACTTTATAAAATAAAAGACGTCCTGTTCAAATAAACAGGACGTCTTTGTCGTTTATAATTATAATACTTTTTGCTATACACGTCAATATTTTTCGATAAATTCATGTTTTTTTCCACTGATAAAAGATTTTTTAGAAAACAAATTAATAAATACTGTATATTTGTATATATAATATTTGTCGATATTATCATAAAAAAAGATGTTGGGTAAGAGAAAATTCTCCTACCCAACATCTTTTTTTATCTAATCTTACGCTATTCACTAAAATATTATTTGTAATTAAATTATTAATTTTAATTTACTGTCTAAAATAATGATAATTATCTTTTATTACAACTAATTCATCAAGTTTCACATTCAAAGCCTTCGCAATCGAGGCTACTACAAAAAAAGTAGGTTGACGCTTATTATTTTCAATAAAACTAACCATAGCTGTACTAATTCCAGCTCTCATAGCTAATTGTTTTTTCGTCATCTTTTTTTCATGTCTTTTTTCGCAAATATTATATTTAATTGTCATAAAGCAAAGCTTCCTTTCATTTATCGGATAATGGGGTGGATAATCCCAATTGCAAATAAAAATCAGCTTTGTTTGTAATTAAAAGCATGCATCTCATTATCTAATTAATAAAATTATTTATAGATTTATTTTTTATCTATAATGTCTAGTATAGCACAATCTATTAAACTATGGTTATTTATCAATAATTTTTTTATATTTATTTAAATTTATATTAATAAATAACTACAAATACTAAAATAACATCATCTCATAGTTAAATTCATAGCACAACGATTAGCTTCATATTTGATTTTTTCTTCATCAATAGTAGTAAATGTTTTATTTTCTAATACAACTTTACCATCTATCAATACTGTATCTACCATTGAACTATTCATACTATATGCCAATAAAGATATTAAATCATGACGTGGATAACATTGCAAAGAAGACATATCAAATAAAACTATATCTGCTTTATAGCCTTCTTTAATTAAACCTACATCATTTAGACCTACAGCTTTTGCACCATATTCAGTTCCCATTTTTATTCCTTCAAAAGCTGGTATGGCAAGTGGATCTAAAGTATTTACTTTGTGAAGTAAAGTTGCTAAATTGATTTCTTCTAACATATCTAAATTATTATTGCTAGAAGCTCCATCTGTACCTAAACCTACGCAAACACCAGCTTTTAATAATTGAGGAACTGGAGCAATACCGCTTGCGAGCTTCATATTACTTCCTGGATTATGAGCCACACGTACATTATGTTTTTTCATAATAGCAATATCTTCATCCGTTAAATGAACACAATGAGCCGCTAAGACTCCACGGTCTAAAATTCCCACTTCTTCCATTAAAGCAATTGGTGTCTTACCATAATCTTTTAAACAATTTTCTACTTCACCTTTTGTTTCAGCTAAATGAATATGAATTTCTGCATCATATTCTTCACTAGCAGCTACAACTTTGCGTAAAAAATCTGGTGGACAAGTATATGGTGCATGCGGTCCAAACATTACTGTGATTTTACCATTATTAGCATTATTAAAATCACGGAATAATTCTTTATTTTCTTCAAGAGCTTGCATTCCATTTGGAGCAACACCAATCATGCCACGAGAAAGTACAGCTCGGATATCTGTATCAATACAAGCCTGTGCTACCTGTTCCATATCACCGTACATATCAGCAAAAGTAGTTGTACCACCTTTTATCATTTCAGCGATACCAAGCATAGCACCCCAATAGATATCTTCTTTTTTCATTTTAGCTTCAATTGGCCATATTTTATTTTCTAGCCAATCCATAAGTTGCATATCATCAGCATAACTGCGTAATAAAGTCATAGATACATGCGTATGAGCATTTACAAAACCAGCTGTTGCTAATTTATCTTTACCATCAATGGTTTTATCAGCGACAAAACCTTCTGATACTTCACCGATAGATACTATCACATCATCTTTTATAGCGATATCTGCCTGTTTAACAATACCTTCTGGCAAAATTACATTTGCATCTTTAATTAAAATATTCATTATCGTTCCTCACAAAATAATTTATATCTTATCTAATAGATATTAAATAATATTCAAAAAAATTTTTTCAATAAAAAAAATATATAGTGCAATATAAATAGCATTATATTGCACTAAAATAATATAGCTTTTAATTTATTCTTAGTTAGCTTTATTTAAATAATCATATTGTTCTTTAGTGAGTTCATCAATAGAAATACCTAAAGCTTTCAACTTAATTTTCGCGATTTCTGTATTGATTTCTTCTGGCATAACATAAACTTTATTTTCAAGTTCTTCATGATGATTTACAACGTGAAGTGCGGAGAAGAATTGTACTGCAAAGGATAAATCCATGATTTCAGCTGGATGTCCATCACCTGCTGCGAGATTTACAAGTCTACCTTCAGCTAAAAGATATAATTTACGTCCATCTTTTTGTACATATTCTTCAATGTTTTTGCGTACAACACGATGAGATACGGAAGACGCGAGTAAATCATTTTTATTGATTTCTACATCAAAATGACCAGAATTTGCTAATACTGCACCATCTTTCATCACAGCGAAATCTTCACCATCGATAACATTTACATCACCTGTTAAAGTGAGGAAAATATCACCAATTTTAGCAGCTTCCTTCATTGGCATTACACGGAAACCATCAAATACAGCTTCAATAGCTTTGATTGGATCTACTTCAGTGATTACTACATTAGCACCAAGACCTTTAGCACGCATAGCACCGCCTTTACCACACCAGCCATAACCTGCAATAACTACTGTTTTACCAGCAACAACAAGATTTGTAGTACGCATAATACCATCCCAAGTAGATTGACCAGTACCATAGCGATTATCAAATAAATATTTGCAATAAGCATCATTTGCTGCAAGCATCGGGAATTTTAATTTTCCTTCGTTTGCAAGAGCTTTATCGCGAATAACACCTGTTGTTGTTTCTTCACTACCACCGATGATATTAGGAATGAGTTCTGGGTGCTGATTATGAATACGATATACTAAATCACCGCCATCATCCATGATCATATCTGGTTTTGTAGCAAGAGCCATATCGATATATGCATCATATTCTTCTGGAGTGCAATCATATTTTGCAAATACAGTGATACCATCTTCAACCAAAGCTGCCACTACATCATCTTGTGTAGAAAGAGGATTACTACCTGTTGCAATTACTTCTGCACCAGCATTTTTTAATACTAATGCCAAATAAGCTGTTTTGGCTTCAAGATGCATTGTCATAACCATGCGTTTACCTGCAAATGGTTTTGTTTTACTATATTCTTCATCGATATGACGAAGTACTGGCATAAAGTTTTTTACCCATGCAATTTTATCATGACCTGATGGTGCAAGTTTAATATCTTTAATTATTGATTTCATTAAGAATTCCTCCTAAATTATTTAAGTTTTCTAATTTACTAAAATCAGTACGCTCTATCTGCAAAGGTGTAACTGATATATAGCCTTTTTTTACAACTTCAATATCCGTAAATTCATCATTACCGATATCTTTAGCTCGTCCTTGCATCTTATATGCTATAGAACCATCTTCCAATATTACAGCATCAAATTCATTTTCATAAATGCGACGCCCATGTTTAGTGAATACAAATTTTATTTTATTATCTTTCAAGTCTTTAGGAAAGTTTATATTATACATAAATAATTTATCAGTATTATAAAAATAATTAATCCTATCTGCCATCACTTTAGCAATTGTCAAAAAAGATATATTTGATTTACTAGATACAGAAACGGCCATAGAAGATATTTTATGATTATATCCTTCTAAAGCCGCTCCTACGGTTCCTGAATAAAGCACATCTGTTCCCAAATTAGCTCCATTATTTATACCAGAAATTATCAAGTCTGGTTTTTCTTTTAATAAAAATTCTAAAGCTAATTTAGTACAATCTGCTGGTGTTCCATCAATAGCATAAGCTGTTACATTTTCCATATTCATATCTACAGACTGCACACGCAAAGGCACACCCATAGTCAGAGCCTGCGACATCCCGCTTTGCTCTGTCATCGGTGCTACAATAAAAACTTCATGTTTTAAAGATAATTCTTTAGCTATAGCTTTTAATCCTTCGGCTTTTATGCCATCATCGTTAACTAATAAAATCTTCATAAAAACCTCATCAATATTATAATTGGTTCATCATTTTATGAGTTTGTGGTATTACTCTAACATTTTTCAATTCTTGCATTGCTCTAGTTTGCCATTTAAGCATTTTTTCTGGAGGAGCTTCATGCAATCCTCCTAATGGTGTAATTGGCTGTAAAACTAATAAAATATTTTCATCAATATTTTTTATGATGGATAATGCTTTTTCAAAATCTTCAGCTGTAGACTCATTAGAAACTACAATTTTTACATAAACATCTTTTTTACTAGCCAATTTTAAAAATTCTTCATGTTCTTGCCAATAAGCTTTACCAATATCACTTGGCAATTTTATATCCATACTGATTATATCTATTGCATCAATAACTTGAGCTAATTGTTTTACCAATGTTCCATTTGTCTCTAAAAATAACGGTATAGATAATGGCTTTAAAGTTTTAGCTAATTCTAAAATGACCTTTGGATATAATAATGGTTCTCCACCTGTAATACTGATAGAGTGGTGAGGCTGTTGTAGACGGTAATTGATATAAGGCATTACCTCATCTAAATCTAAAGGATTATTTAATTTTAAACTGCCCTCATAACCCTCACATTTTTCTAAAACACATGGCACCAAATTATCATGAGCTAATTTATCTGTATCACAATAAGGACAATCCATATTGCAACCAATAAGGCGAATAAATAATTGCCTACAACCTACATATTTTCCTTCACCTTGAATAGAGGAAAAAATTTCTGATATTCCTGCTCGCAAATTAAGCATCCTTTCTATAAATAACTGCCGCCTTTGGTGATTCCCATACTTTTATATAATTCAAATTGCAATTGCCTTTAAATAAATCATTAGCTTCAATTGTTTCATAAATATATTTAGCCAAATGTTCTGCTGTTGGATTTATTTCTTTAAATTGAGGTAATTCATTTAAATATTGATGGTCCATAGCATCTAATACTTCCATTAACATAGATTTTAATACTTTAAAATCTGCAACCATACCAATATTATCTAATTTATCTCCACTGACAGACATTTCTACGATCCAGCTATGACCGTGTAATCTATTGCATTTTCCAGGATAATCTACTAAACGATGAGCTGCTTCAAAAGCTCCATTAACTACTAATTCAAACAAAAAAATTTCCTCCTCTATAATTAATAAAATCAATATAAAAATTATACCATATATTTATCCACTATAAAAATCTTATCCTCATATAGTTATAAATTTACGAAAATCTATTTCAAAAAATAACGAACTAATATAGCTTTTAACTTATTAAATGGTGGAAAAATAAGGCTTAAATTTACACTTGTACTTCGCTTCAAAATACTTCTCTGATAAGAAAAAGTTAAAAAACTATATTTTCCATGATACATGCCCATGCCAGATTTTCCCACACCGCCAAAAGGTAAATTAGGATTTGTTATATGATTTATAGTATCATTTATAGCTACACCACCCGAATTAGTAAAGCTAAGTATATATTCTATAAAATCTTTATCTTCACTAAAAATATATAAAGCCAATGGTTTTTCTTTATTTTGCAAAAATGAAATTACATCTTCAATTCTATCATATGTCAATATTGGTAAAATAGGCCCAAATATTTCCTCTTGCATAGATGCTATTTCCCATGTATCTGCACAAATCAAAGTAGGCCCTATATAAAGCTTCTCTTCATCTAAGTTTCCACCATAGATTATATAATCTTTATCTTTTACTAAAATATTTTTTAATCTAGCAAAATGACGTTTATTAACAATTCTCCCATAATCAGGATTGTTCACTATATCTTTACCATAAAATTTTACAATTGTTTGCTTTAATTTTTCAATAAAATCCTCTTTTATATTTCTTTCTATAAAAATATAATCAGGAGCTACACAAGTTTGACCTACATTTAAAAATTTACCCCAAACAATTCTCTTCACAGCTACATTTAATTTAGCTGTATCATCTACGATAACAGGACTTTTCCCACCTAATTCTAAAGTCACTGGTATCAACTTTTCACTAGCTTTTTTCATTACATATTTTCCAACATTTGTACTTCCTGTAAAAAATATATAATCAAAATTACATTCCAACAATAATTTATTATTTTTTTCTCCACCTATAAAACAATAAATATATTCAGTAGCAAAAGTTTCATTTATTATATGACGTATAAGCCTTGCCGTATTAGATACTAAATCCGATATACTGAGCATCGCACAATTTCCAGCTGATATAGCTCCAATCAATGGTTCAATCAATAATTGCAAAGGATAATTATATGGCCCTATGATCAATACTGTACCATAAGGATTTGGCTCTATTTTACTTTGAGATTTAAATAAATATCTTGGTGTCTTCACTTTTATAGGCTTTATCCAGCTTTTTAAATTCTTTTTAGCATAATTAATGCTCGCCAATACAAAACCTATTTCAGATTCATAACTTTCAAAGCTACTTTTTCCTAAATCTAAAAATAGAGCCTGCTCTATGTCTTTCTCATATTTTAAAATAGATTTTTTTAACTTGTTTAATTGTTCTACTCGAAAATCATAGTCTAAAGTATTACCCTGCCTAAAAAAATCTTTTTGTTTTTGCAGTATAATCTCCATCTGATATAATGTATTATTTTCCATAGTCTATTCTCTCTATCTCAAATTTAATCATATAGTCAAAAAAGAACTATTAGATTTAACTAATAGTTCTTTTTATATTAGCGAGTTAATTCATCATAACTAACTGCACGAGTATGTTTTGTATGTGACCATTCATGTTTATTTCTATCTAAAAATCCTAAAAATACAATTGGAATCCAACTATAAATAAACACTGGATATAAGATTAAGTAAAACCATGCTTTCCATTTAACATGTATCTTCGCTAAAATAATAATTGGTAATATATACTGTCCCATAGTTATTACTGTTAGCAAACTAGATGGTAAAAATTGATAAATATTTGTAAATAATGGATAACCTAAGCCCATTTGTACATATGATAAAATAACAAAGAATGTAGAAATCAATAAGAAATGAGGCTGTAATAAATGTAAACATCCATCCAAGATGCGAATATCACGACGACGAATACCTTCTTTTAACATCTTTGGAATAAAGCGATGAGCTACATCAAATTGACCTTGTGCCCAACGTTTACGCTGATTCCAAGACTGTTTAAAAGTAAGTGGTTTTTCATCATAAACAATCGCATCATGAGCCCATGTCGTTTTTATGCCTTCTGCTAAAGACTTCATGGTAAATTCCATATCTTCAACAAGGCAAGTAGCACCCCAACCATGTTTTTTCAAAACATCTGTTGTAATACACATACCTGTACCACCAAGTACAGAAGATAATCCAATATTTGTCTTTGCTAAATGCCAAATATGGTCAATAACCCAAAATGCTATGGCAAATGTTCCTGAAACCCATGTATCATATGGGTTTTTAGCATCAAGATAACCTTGTACTAATTTATCGCCTTTGCATAAGCGATTATTCATTTCCAATAAAAATCTTTTATCTACTAGATTATCCGCATCAAATATCGCTACTGCATCATATTTACGCTTCATTTTGAATAATCTAGCAAACATCCATTCCATTGCAAAACCTTTACCACGTTCTTTGTCATTAAAACGTTCATGAACAATAGCTCCGCAATCGCGTGCAATCTGAGCTGTATTATCTGTACAGTTATCAGCAATTACAAAAATATCATATAGTTCTTTTGGATAATCTAACATTCTTAAATTATCTACTAATTGACCAATTACAGCAGATTCGTTATGTGCTGCCACAATTACTGCAAAAGTCTTTTGTGGTATTAAAATTTTCTTTTCCTTTTTGCGCCATAAACCATTTATACCTATTAAAAAATAATAAACGGTAAACAAAAAAATTATTATCTGTATTGGCACCATAATCCAATCGAGAATATACATTTAAATCCCCTTTTAGCTCTTTATTTTAGTTACGACCTAGAGAAAATATAGTATTCAAAATACCTAACAATGCATAAGATATAAAGATATCAAATAAAATTGCATATCCTATAGCATCGCGACCAAAATACAATACACAAATAGCAAAAATAGCAATAATTACTAAAGCCACTTTGCTAATTTTTTCGCCTTTGCCCTTAAAATCTGGATATTTAAAAGTGCTAACCAATAAATACCCTACAAACATGATTAAAATAGGTAAAAAATATCCCAAAACATCAATTTGTGTAGCTGGTGTAATGCCTAAATGAGTGGATAATAAAATCCATGTGGCGATTAAACAACCGCCAGCTGGAATAGGTACTCCCATGAAATAGCCATGAATTATAGAAGCATTTACATTAAAACGTGCTAATCGCCACATGCCACACACAGCATAAAAAATCACAGCAATCCAACCCAAATAACCAAATGCATGCATAACAAAACTATATGCTAAAAATCCAGGTGCTGCACCAAAAGAAACACAATCACATAAAGAATCCATTTCTTTACCCATTTCACTGCTAACACCAAAAAATCGAGCTGTTCTTCCGTCTAATCCATCAGCAACTAGTGCCAATAATATAAATACAGCTCCCCAAAACATATTTCCATTAAATGTGGAAATAATTGAACACATACCAAAAACTAAATTACTAGAGGTAAAAATATTTGGTATGACTACTCTATAATTCATTACTCTTTAATCCTCCCGATAATTGTTTCCCCGCCGACAACTTTGTCACCTTTTTTTACTAATATTTCTACATTTTTCGGTACAACAACTTCCGTACAAGAACCAAAGCGAATCATACCATACAATTCACCTTTAGAAAGTCCATCATTCAAAGTAACCCAAGAAACAATTCTACGGGCTAAAATTCCCGCGATTTGAGTTACTGTGATACGTAAATCTCCATTTTCAATGCCAATCATATGACGTTCATTTTCAAAACCTACATCTTTTTTATATGCAGGGTCAAATCTTCCACAACTGTATTGCTGGCATTTTATTTCACCTGCAATTGGGCTTCGATTTACATGTACATTGAATACTGATAAAAATATTACTACTTTTCGACCTGGAGCTTTTATAAACTCATCATTATCTACATCTAATACTTCCATCACTGTTCCATCTGCAGGAGATACTAAAAGATCTTTTCCCTGTGGAATATTACGACGTGGATTGCGGAAAAAATACGTAAAAAATAATGTCAATATTCCAGGAAAAACAGCAACTACAGGATGTACAAAATAACCCAAAAGAAAGGTAACTACCACACCAATCCCAATAAATGGAAACCCTTCTTTAACAATGGGTAATCTTAACACTCCAACCCCTCCTATGAAAAATTATAAAAAAACCCTTAGAAACATTATATGCTATCCTAAAATGTTTGTCTATCTAGACTAGCCATATTTTACACTAATTATTTATTATTTTTTGGAAGCTTTTACCGCCATTACAAATTTAGGTAAAGCCATCAATCTACCAATGCGTTTTGGCTGTAACATTCCTCTAAATAACCATTCTAATTTTGCTTTTTGCATCCATAGTGGAGCTCTTTTCATAACACCTGCCATAACATCAAAAGTCCCACCTACACCTATACATAGTGGACAATTAATTTCTTGCATATGTGCATTTAACCATTTTTCTTGCTTTGGTACACCAAGTGCCGCTAATAATAAATCTGGTTTAGCTTCTTTGATTTGAGCAATAATTTCTTCTTCATCTTCAGCTTTAAAAAATCCATCTCGTACACCAACGATTTGAATACCTGGATAATCACTCTCTGCCTTTGCTTTTGCTTTTTCAGCTACACCTGGAGCAGAGCCAAAGAAAAATATACGTCTTTTCTTTGCTGGAGCATTAGCAAATAATTCTTGCACTAAATCAAAACCGGCTACTCTTTCTGGCATTTGCACACCTAAATAATTAGATGCCCATACTGTACCTGCACCATCTGGTACTACTAAGTCAGCTGTATTTAAAATATCTTTTAATTCAGCATCATGTGTTGCTCGCATGATCATTTCTGCATTCGCTGTAGCTATCAAATGAGGTTTTTTACTATCCATAAATTTCTCAGCTATATTAACTGCATCATTCATGGTTAATGCTGCAACTTTTACTCCTAATATATCCGCCTTACGAAACTCCAAGAGAAACTCTCCTTTTTTATACTTTTTATGATAAAGTCCACAATTAACAAATATATATTTTAACATAAAGACTTATATACATCAATGAAATATCTATCAATTATACTTGCAAAACCTATCCTATTTATATTATACTACAAACTTGCTATACTCTTTACAAATTATTGTTTTTTTGGTATGTTTAGTGCCATAGAGTATTTTGTTTTTTTATGATTATTTTTCATTTTATTTTAATTTATTAATAAGGTAGGCAAAAATGCAATTTATTGACAGAACTAAAATTATTGTAAAAGCAGGCGACGGCGGACACGGAAAATCTGCCTTTCGTCGTGAAAAATTCGTTCCTAAAGGCGGTCCAAGTGGTGGTGACGGCGGTCGTGGTGCCGATGTTATTTTAAAAGTTGACCGCAATATGAACACTCTTTTAGATTTCCGTTATCATCGTAAATTCGTTGGTAAAAATGGTGGCAATGGTGACATAAAAAACCAATATGGTAAAAATGCACCTCAATGCATCATCAAAGTACCAGCTGGTACTTTAGTCAAAGATGCTGAAACTGGTGAAGTTTTAGCAGACCTTGTAAATGAAGGTGATGAAGCAATCGTAGCTAAAGGCGGTCGTGGTGGTCGTGGAAATGCAAAATTCGCCACTAGTGCCAACCGTGCTCCTACATTTGCTGAACTCGGTGAACCTGGCGAAGGTAGAACACTTCTTTTAGAATTGAAATTATTGGCTGATGTTGGTCTAGTAGGTTATCCAAGTGTCGGTAAATCCAGTATCATCGCTAGCGTATCAGCAGCTCGCCCTGAAATTGCTGATTATCACTTCACTACGATCACACCAGTTTTAGGTGTAGTAAGTCTCGGTGATACTCAAAACTTTGTCATGGCTGATATTCCAGGTCTCATCGAAGGTGCTTCTGAAGGTGTTGGTCTTGGCCATGATTTCTTGCGTCATATTGAACGCACAAAAGTTATTGTTCACGTTTTAGATGCTTCTGGTATTGAAGGACGCGACCCTGTAGAAGATTTCTACAAAATAAATAAAGAATTAGCTTTATACAGTCCAAAACTTGCTAAACGTCATCAAGTAATCGCAGCTAATAAACTTGATTTACCACAAGCTAGTGAAAACTTAACTAGAATTCAAGAAATGGCTGAAAAAGAAGGCTTAAAAGTATTCCCTGTATCTGCTGCTACTAAAGAAGGTCTTCAAGATTTAATGCGTTATGTATATCAAATGCTTCAAGATTATGTTGAAGAAGTAGATGAAGAAGATAATGCAGAAAAAATTTACAATGCCCAAGAAGATGATGCTGATGATATCACTATCAAACGTGATATGACAGGTCAAGGCTTTATCGTTTCTGGTAAATCTTTAGAAAAACTCGTTGCTATGACTAACTTTGGCAATGATGAAGCCATTCGCCGTTTCCAATATATTTGGAGATTAAAAGGTATTGATGAAAAACTTCGTGCTAAAGGCATAAAAGAAGGAGATACTGTATATATTGGCGAAATGGAATTTGAATATAGACAATAATTATTTGTGATATTTCTATATTCTTTGCCCAATTTTTAATAAAACTATATAAGACTTTTTATATTTTAGTGGGTACTAATTGAGTTTAAAGCTTAGTTATGCCCACTAAAAAATTATTTAATTTTATTTTCATTTATAGGAGGATTTTTCATTGATAAAAAACACACTTACTGGTAAACAAAAAAGATATTTACGTTCATTAGGCATGACATTAGAACCAATTGTACCAATTGGTAAAGAGGGCATCACTCCTGCTGTTGTAAACAGTGCGGATGAAGCTATTGAAAAACGTGAACTCATCAAAGTTCGTGTACTTCAAAACTGCCCTGAAGATATCGAAGTTGCTATTTCTACATTAGCAGAACGCACTAATTGTGATTTAGTCCAAATTATCGGTCGCAATGGTCTTTTATGGCGTCGCAATTTTAAAAAACCAAAAATCGAATTTCCTAATAAATAATTTCTAGGTAATTTTAAATAAATACAAATAATAAAAATATAAATAATGAAATGAGTAAAGATTATGTTACCTCGTCAAGAATTAACCAAAGCTAAACGTATCGTAGTAAAAGTCGGTACTAGCACCCTAAATTACGATACAGGAAAATTAAATATTTCAAGAATAGAACATCTCGTACGTGAACTATCTGATTTAGCCAATCAAGGAAAAGAAATAATTCTCGTTTCCTCCGGTGCTGTAGGAGCAGGTCTTGAACGCATGAAGAAAACTTCAAGACCTGCAACTATTCCTGAAAAGCAAGCAATGGCTGCTGTAGGTCAAGGCATATTAATGCATATATATGAAAAATTATTTGCTGAATATGATCAAGTAGTAGCTCAAGTTTTATTGACTAAAGAAAACTCCCGCCAATATTCTCAATATATAAATTCACGAAATGCTCTAATGGCATTATTATCAATGGGAGTAATTCCTATCATCAATGAAAATGATGCTGTTGCCGTTGATGAATTAAAAATTGGAGATAATGATACTTTGTCTGCTACTGTAGCCACACTAGTAGATGCTGATGTATTAATTATTCTTTCTGATATTGATGGTCTATATACCGCTAATCCTAGTAAAGATAAAAATGCTAAATTACTTCATGAAGTAGCACAAATCACACCAGAGATTGAAAATATGGCTGGTGGTGCTGGTACATCTATGGGTACTGGTGGTATGAGCACTAAAATAAAAGCTGCCAAGATAGCTATTAATTCAGGTAGCACTATGGTCATTGCCTCCGGTTCAGAGCCAGATGTCCTTCGTCGTCTATTAAAAGGTGAAGAGCTAGGCACTATCTTTCCAGCTAAAGAAATTCACCTCAAGCAACGTAAATCTTGGCTTGCTTTTGGTAAACAAATAGCTGGTGATATTATCGTCGATAGTGGTTGTGAACAAGCTGTTCTTTCTGGTTCTAGTCTACTAGCAGTAGGTATCTTATCTATCGCTGGTGATTTTAAACAAGGTAATACTGTGAGAATTTTATCTCAATCCGGTCGTGAAATTGCTCGTGGCAGTGTAAACTACAGTTCAGATGTTTTGCAAAAATTAAAAGGATTACACTCTAATGAATTTAAAAATATTTTAATGAATAATTCACCAATATTTGATGAAGCTATTCATCGTGATAATATGGTTATTATGGTCTAAAAAGGTGATTTTATGAATTCAAATGCACAAACAGATATAAAAGAAATAATTACTAATCAAGCAATACTTGCCAAAAAAGCTTCTCAAAACTTAGCGACATTATCTTCCCTAGAAAAAAATAAAGCTTTACTCACCATGGCTCATGCTTTAGAGATTAAAACTCCTATCATTCTAGAAGAAAATAATATCGATATGGAAAATGGTCGCCAAAAAGGACTATCTGCTTCTTTATTAGATAGATTGCTTTTAACAACAGAACGTATTGCTCAAATGGCCGAAGGACTTCGTCAAATTGCTAATTTAAATGATCCTATTGGCAATGGTATTATGTCTCATCGCCGTCCTAATGGATTAGATATTCGCTGTATTCGCGTACCACTCGGTCTTGTTGGTATAGTCTACGAAGCACGTCCTAACGTTACAGCTGATGCTATAGGTCTTTGCTTAAAATCCGGCAATGCTGTGATTTTACGTGGTGGTTCTGAAGCTATTCATTCTAATAAAATTTTAGCTTCTATTTTGGCTGAAGCTGCCTATAGTGCAGGTATTCCTCATGGAGCTATTCAATTTGTCAGCATAACAGAACACAGTGCCGTTGATGTGATGATGCGTTTAAATAAATACATCGATGTCATCATTCCTCGCGGTGGTGCTGGTCTAATCAAACGCGTAGTAGAAAATAGTACTGTTCCTGTAATCGAAACAGGCATTGGTATTTGCCATGTATTCGTTGATGAATTTGCAGATTTAAATCTAGCTACTAAAATTATTCTCAATGCTAAAACATCTAGACCTGCCGTTTGTAATGCAATTGAAACAGTATTAATCGACCAAAAAATTGCCACTGAATATCTACCTACACTTTGTAGTAAATTAACTGAAGCTAAAGTCGAAATTCGTGGCTGTGAAAAATGTTTAGCTATATGTCCTGAATTAAAAGCTGCTACTAAAGAAGATTGGTCTACTGAATATGGAGATTTAATCATTTCTATAAAAATAGTGGAAAATATCGATGAAGCTATCTCTCATATCAATACTTATGGTAGTGGTCATTCTGAAGCAATTATCACCACTAATTATAACAATGCCCTAAAATTCCAAAAATTAGTCGATGCTGCCGCCGTCTATGTAAATGCTTCCACTCGTTTCACTGATGGAAATGAATTTGGTTTTGGTGCAGAAATAGGTATTAGTACCCAAAAACTTCATGCACGTGGTCCAATGGGACTAGAAGCTTTAACTACTATGAAATATTTAATTTATGGTGAAGGTCAAATTCGCTGATGTTTAAGCGTTTATATAATTGTTTTAAAATCTTAAAACAATATTATGCTACGCCCAAAGGTCATCATGATATCTTAGATTATAGTCGTGCTTTTTTCTTATTTATATTTTTATCTATAATTTTTTCCCTTATTTTAATATATATTTTTTATTAAAACTATTAAAGTTTGGAGATATTTATCATGAAAAAAATAGGCATTATGGGTGGTACTTTTGACCCAATTCACGTAGGACATTTAATGATAGCAGAAGCTGTTTGGGATGAATTTAAACTTGATAAAGTTATCTTCATTCCTTCTGCTAATCCTCCCCATAAACATAGTGTATTAACTTCAGCTAAACATCGTTTCAATATGACACTACTTGCCACTTGCTCTAATCCTCATTTTGAAGTATCATCTATTGAAATGGAGCGTTCTGGCCCATCTTATACAATTGATACAATAAAAGCTCTCAAAAATATTTATGGCGAAGATACCGATTTTTATTTTATTATTGGTGCTGACTGCATAAATGATTTACCTACATGGCATAAAATTGACGAGCTACTTGCAAGTTGCAAATTCATTGCTACAAAACGACCTAGCTATACTTTAGATTTAAGTACCATTCAACAACATTTTAAAAAATTCAATATAACTCTTTTGGAAACACCTGAACTTGAAATATCTTCCACAGATATTAGGCAACGCATAAAAAAAGGATATTCCATCCAATATATAACTACAGAACAAGTTCAACAATATATTCGCAAAGAAGAACTTTATTTATAAACAAGCTTATTGTATAATGTTTATGATTAAATTACATTTAGAGAAGGAGAACCGTAATGTTAGGGGATTTATTACGTGAAACACGTGAACAGAAAAATTTATCATTAGAGGATGTAGAACAAGGTACTAACATCCGTAAACTCTATATAAAAGCCATTGAAGATGGCAATTATGAAAAACTTCCTGGAGAAGTATTTCTAAAAGGTTTTATTAAAACATATGGTAAATTTTTAGGCTTAAATAGCCAAGAACTTATTGAACAGTACAAAAATGAAAAGAATGCTCCTGCTTCTACGGAAGAAGTAGCTTCCACAACAAAAGCTCAAGAGCAACCAATTTCTCCTGCTCAACCAGAAAAAAAAGTTGAAGAAAAAACACCTGTTGAAACAAAATCTGAACCAACTCCAGAAAAAAATATTCCTAAAATAGATTCATTTGCAACTAACCAAGCATATTTACAATCTAATAAATCTAATAGTAAACGAAATATTTTTCTTGTTATCATCATTTTAATTATCATCATTGGTGGTGCTGTTTTCTTCTTATCTAGTCAAAGTACATCAGATACTAAAACTCCTGTACATACTACAGAACAACAACCTGCTCAACAAGAGCAACAACCTACTCAGCCAGCTCCTGCACCTGTAGTTAGCGGTGCTGAAGTAAAAGCTGTATTCAGTGAAGATTGCTGGACTGAAGTAAAAGTTGATGGCAATGTAGTTCTTTCTGAAACTGTGAAAAAAGGAACTACTTTAACTTGGAAAGGTAATAATCAAGTTGATATCTCTGTTGGTAACGCCGGAGCTATTGATATTACATTCAATAACCAACCAGTTGGTAAATTAGGTGACATCGGTGCTGTTGTATCTAAATCTTTTGTTGCTCCAAATGCACAGGCTCCAGCAAATGCACCACAACAAAACCCTGCACCTGCTAATAATGCACAGCCACAAAATCCAGCTCCAGCAGCTAACGCTAACAATGCTCAACCTGCTACTAACGCTCAAAATCCTAATCAACAAGCAAAATAATAAAATTAAAAATTTAACCTCGAGGTGATATTATGAAATGCCCATTCTGTGCAGCTCCCGACAGCCGTGTAGTAGATTCCCGTACTACTGATGATGGTAATTCTATAAGACGACGCCGCGAATGTACAGTTTGCGGTAAAAGATTCACCACCTATGAAGCTGTAGAAAAAGTGCCTTTAATGGTAATCAAAAACGATGGCAGTCGTGCTGTTTTCGCCAAAGAAAAAATCTTACAAGGTATTATCCGTTCTTGTTATAAACGCGATATTCCCACTGAGAAAATGATAAAATTAGCCGATGCCATTGAACGAGAAATCTGCAATACCATGAAGCATGAAATTCCCAGCAAAATTATCGGTGAAGTCGTCATGAAACATCTCAAAACTTTCGATAAAGTTGCCTATATTCGTTTCGCTTCTGTTTATCGTAAATTCTCAGATATTGATAATTTCAAACAAGAATTAGAAAATCTAAATTCTATGAATAAAGATAAACAAAAATAAAATTCATTTAAGCTCACTTTTGTGAGCTTTTTTCTTATTCATTATTCAACCATTCAACTATCATTTAATAAAAATTTTTAAATAAAGGAGAATATATCCACTTTGAATTGGAAATTAAAACAACAATTACAAGATATGCTCAAACAAGAACAAGGATATAAAATTTTTCCTGGTGGCTTTCGTAAACGCTTTGCCCTAGCTTATCCAAATTCTTATTTTGTCGGTATGTCTAATTTAGGTTTTCATATAATCTATGACCAGATAAATAATCGCAGTGATAGTGCCTGTGAGCGTTTCTTCTTACCCGATAAGAATTTAATCGATGATTATACTCGCACTCATACTCCGCTTATGAGTATGGAAACACAAACGCCACTTCATGATTTTGCTTTAATTGGCTTTGCTATTTCTTTTGAAATGGATTATTTTAATATTTTGCAAATGCTCTCTTTAGGCAAAGTAAAATTATTAGCTAATGAACGCACAGAAAAAGACCCTATCGTCATTGCTGGTGGCCCTTGTGCTACATTCAATCCTGAACCACTCTCCTTATTTATTGACGCTTTCATCATTGGCGAAGGTGAAGAAACTATTAATAATTTCTTAGATGTATATAATGATCCTTCCAACGAAAATTTGTCCCGTAAAGAATTATTATTCAAACTTGCTCAAGTACCAGGCGTTTATGTGCCTTGTTTTTATGACCATATCTATGATGAAACAGGTAAACTCACAGCGATAAAAACTAATGCTGACGTTCCCCCAAAAGTTTCTCGTCAATGGATAAAAGATTTAGATGCTTATGATGGTAAAACTGTCATCACCACCGAAAATACAGAATTTAATCTCTATCTAATTGAAACATCTCGCGGTTGTGGTCGCCATTGTCGTTTTTGTATGGCTGGATATTGCTTTAGAAAGCCTCGTCATCGCAGTTTAGATAAATTATTATCTTATCTACCACAAGCTAAAAAATTAAATAAAAAAGTAGGTTTGATGGGCCCTGCGATATCTGACTATCCACAAATCAATGAACTCTGCTCACATATTCGCAATGAAAATATGCCCATGTCTGTTGCTTCTTTCCGTGCTGATTCTGTGACTCAAGAATTAGTAGATGCTCTAGCTCAAAGTGGTCAAAGAACATTGACACTAGCACCTGAAGCCGGCAGTGAAAAAATCCGCCATATCATCAATAAAGGCATTGAAGAAGAACATCTTTTCAAATCCATCTCCATGGGCATTAATGCTGGTGTTAAAAATTATCGTCTATACATCATGGTAGGATTGCCAAATGAAGATGAAAACGATATAAAAGCCATCGTTGATATGACTATTCGCTTAAAACAATATATGGAAAAACTTGGCTCTAAAGGTACTTTAACCTTGAGTATCAATCCATTTATTGCTAAACCATGCACACCATTCCAATGGAGTGCTATGGCAGATTTAAAACAAACAGAAAAATATTTTAAATATATAAAATCCGAGCTAAAAAAATATAAAAATATCGAAGTTCAATTTGAATCTACCAAAGAATCATTTATTCAGGGCATATTAGCTAGAGGAGATAGAAAAATCTCCCAAGTGATTTATGAAGCTCATTTAAATGGCGGTAGCAAAGCATTTAAACGTGCCTTAAAAACTTTTAAAATCAACGCTGACGATTATTTATATCGCAATTTTGATGAAAATGAATTATTACCATGGGATAGCTTGGATATGGGCTTTACTAAAGATTATTTATGGAAAGAATTACAAACTGCACTTCAAGAAAAACACACTATCCAATGTTTTGATGGTTGTAAACGCTGTGGAGTATGTAAATAAAGCTAAATAAAGCTCTTTTAATTATCCTTTGTATTTAGGAGTTGATATTCTTGTTTAAATTAATTCACGCTCAAAATAATTTATGGTATGGACAATTTTCTATTTTTCCTCAAGATAAAGTAATTCATGCCATATCTACTAGATTTAACGGCCATAGCAAAGCACCTTTTAATGGTTTAAATTTAGCTTTACATGTAAATGACAATCCAGATGATGTCATCGCTAATCGCAAATTATTTTGTGAAGGATTAAATTTAGATAGCAAAAAAATGACTACCTGTAAGCAAGTTCACGGCAGTAAAGTAACTTGTATTACTGAAAAAAATATCGGCAGTGGTGCTATCTCTTTTGCAAATTCCATTGATGATACTGATGCTTTAATCACCAATCTAAAAAATGTACCACTTACCTTATTTTTTGCAGATTGCACACCTATTATGATTTATGATCCTAAAAATAATGCTA
>ENA-ORNW01000749-ORNW01000749.1-human-gut-metagenome-genome-assembly--contig:-NODE-749-length-29371-cov-3.928844_pt1 | contig 29371 bp, 25 predicted proteins | sample MGYA00242121_ERZ509034 | MGnify/ENA primary metagenome ERZ509034 (study PRJEB26280, sample SAMEA2338689) | human gut metagenome | biome: human gut; feature: human-associated habitat; material: faeces... | reverse complement strand
TCCTCACATTTTTATTGGAGTTTTATGCTTTATAATCACACTTTTATTATATGCGAAATCTATGAAAATCACAACCGGAATCACAAAATTATTAAAATTTAATGCTTATCAATCACACTTTTATACGAGATAGTGAGAAATTTTTTCTACAAAAAGCAATAGAGGAACTAAGAGAAAAATACATTAAAAATCCACCTGAAGGAATGACTGCACAGCTTGTAAAAAACATGAGTGATTCAGAATACGGGCTTTTATATTAGTGTTTTCTCCGAAGGGAGAAATTTCCTAATATTAAAAATAGCCGCTAAGTTATCCCTAACGGCTGTAAATACTATCTGATTATAATTCTCTTTTTCCATTTACTCTTCTTTCCAGAGTAAATATCATATCCTTACCCATAAGCCTTAATCCTCAATCTGCGGAATATTGACCAACTGCTGTAGCTTCTTCTCAAGAATAGTCTTATCCGGTAACTGTAACTGATACTGAGATACCAGCATCGGTGACATCGTTCTGCTCATAGCATATTCTACCACCTCATCATTCTTAGATGCACAAAGAAGCAAGCCAACACTCGGGTTTTCATTCTCTTTCTTTACCTGTCTGTCCAATGCCTCAAGATAAAAATCCAACTTAGAAATATACTCTGGTTTAAACTTACCTATTTTGAGTTCTATTGCAACAAGGCACTGTAATCCCCGATGATAAAACAACAAATCAATACGAAAATCGTCTCCTCCAACCTGAACTTTGTACTCTTCATCAATAAATGTGAAATCTTTTCCTAATTCCAGAATAAAATCCTTCATGTTTCTAATTAACGCTTTTCGTAAGTCATTCTCATGAAACTCATTTGGCAAATCCAGAAATTCCATAACATATGAATCCAAAAATGGATTTTCTCCTAGCTTCTTAACCGACTCTGGTAATAAAGTTTCCTTTGATAACATATACCTTTCATAATATCCGCTATCTAACTGTCTCTCCAACTGACGCTTTGAATAGTTTTCTTTGATACATAGGCGTATATAAAATTCTCTTTCCTCATCAGTCTTACAGCCTGACATTATCAACAAGTGATTCGTCCAACTAATTTGTGTCACCAGTGGTGTCACAATCTCATTATCCTTATAGGTTTCATAAAATTTTTTCATTCTATAAAGACCTCTTCGATTGAATCCCTTTATTCCGGGAAACGCCTCCTGTATTTCCCTTGAAATTTCATCGATATATGCATCACCATACGAAGCCCGTTCCGTTTCCTTACTTAAAAACTCACCAACTTTCCAATACATTTTGATAAGCTCTTCATTCACTTTCTTCAATGCACTTTGTCGTGATTCTTCAATTATATGAATTAATCCAGCTGCTGATATCAAATCATTACCCATACAAATATTCCACCTTCCGAATTGTGACACCAGTGGTGTCACAATTCCATTTTTGCCATTTTAACAAGACTTTATAAATCTTTTTCAAAATTAATACATTTTAATTATATCAAGACATAGCAATCCTCTCAATGACTTTTTACTGATGTTTTTCCTTTTTCATCATCTCGATCTTCTCATGCAGGTTGGTGTTATACAGCTTGTAAAGGTCTGTATTTGCCTGCTTGCGGAATTTTACTCCATACGACATTTCTGGTATGATAATGATTTCTCATTGAATCTGTAATTGATATATTTTGATTTTCACCTCACAATCCCAAAGCTATCCATACTTATATCTAACATGAATAAAAGGTAATTTTTTGCTATACGCAAAAAGCTGTAAAACTCAATGCGAATTTTACAGCTTCTATATAAATGTGTGCTGATTACAGAGATAAAAGTGTGCAGGATTTTTGAATTACATTATGTAAGGATATGCGAAGCAACCGTTCTTCCAGTACTCCGCATATCTCAAAAAACTAATTGATGTAGTTAGCTGCTGCTCCCATATAATCGATTGCTTCATCAGCTGTCAGATACTGACCTTCCATAACAAGGGAAAAATCTGAATTTGCAATTGCAACGGAACCGTCATCTGCTTCTACAAATACTGCTGAGAAATCATCACCTGTATAAACATCTGTTGTGCTGATCTCAGTCCAGTCAATGTTATCTTCATCTGTAACATTAGAATCATCATATGCTCCACAAAGGACATCTCCCTGTCCATCCTGTGGAACGATCATTAATGAAACATAGCTATATCCATCCGGATCTCTAAAGAGTGTGATCACATACTCTGTATTATCATCATCCACTGCATATAATGCTGCATCAACAAGATCTGCTGTTACATCAAGAAGGGAAAATCCTTCTTCCTCTGTTGTGTCTGCTGCTTCTGCTGCATCTTCCACATCCACTGCATCCTCTTCTGTATCTGCTGCATCATCAGCTGCTGTGTCTGTTGTAGTTGTCTGCTGATCATTGTCAGCTGGTGCTGCTGCATCTGATGAACCACCACATGCTGTAATATTAAGAGCCATTGCTCCAACAAGTAATGCTGTTAATAACTTTTTCTTCATTTGAATCTCCTCTTTCTACTATTCATATTTTTGATAAAAATAGAATTTTTTTTGTAAATTTCCTGCCCACTTTTATCTCTGTAATCAGCTTATTTTTCATTTGAAAAATTATTTGTGCAATGCCTTATCTGGCATGGTTTCTTTTTCTTTTCGCAAAAATTCCTGCAAGTCCTGCGCATGAAACCATCAGAAGTACTGTACAAAGTGCCATGCTGAAATCTTCACCTGTCTTTGGAGATTTTGCACTCTGGTCAGTGTTTTCGGCTACCGTAAAGTTTGTTGCCGCTGTTCCATCTGTCCAAATAAGTTCAAAGGAATGATTTCCTGCTGACAGACTCTTAAGGTATTCCGGTTTGAAGGTAATGATGGTAGATCCTTCTGTGACCGTATAATTGATTGGATCAACCGTTACTCCATCCACCTTGACCTCACGGAATTTTGAAATCTCACCGCTTCCTCTGATTGCAAGGCTTCCATCTGTATTCTGTGTCCATGAACTGCCTGCTCCATCCAAAATATCATACGTTACCTGTGCCGGTGCCGAAGCTGCCGGTGCTGTTGTGGTTGATGTAGCCGGTGTTGATGTAGCCGGTGCCGGATCCGGTGTCGGGGTTGTTGCTTCCGGTGTCGGATTTGGAGCCGGCGTTGGGGTTGGGGTTGGAGTCGGCGCTGGATTTGAGCCCGCATTGATTTCGCCGTATGGTGCGTTACAAATGCTGCAAATGGCTCTGTCTTTATCGGTAGCTGTACCGCCGGAACATTTTTCCGTCTGCTTGTGACTGCTGTTCGATGCGCAGATACGGGTATGCGTTCCGTCGCCGTTGGAAGTCCATGCTCCCCAATCGTGGGTGTGTGTCGTCCATTTTATTGTATTATTTGCTGCGTCAAAGTCAGCTACAAAATTTGCGTTATCGCAGTAGAAAATGTTTTTTGCATCAAATGAAGATACGCTTGGATCAACAGTTGCCAAAGTCTGATCTTGCGTAGAAGTATCTTTCATATAAACATAAATTTTTGCGTCACTGTTTAATGTATCAGTGATTTTAGTCTTATTCATATAACTAACAAGATTGTTACTTTCACCAGTTGTCAACTTATTTCCTTCGATTACCGGTGAGCCGGAAAGTTCCAGACTGCCCCTGCAATATACACCGCCACCATTAGCTTTATTATAATCATAATTATAGGGATAGGCGGTGTTGCCTGTGATGCTTCCTCCCTTCATGCAAAATGTACCGGTTGTGTGCACCCATACTCCGCCGCCACCGTGCGACTGCATCGTTGCACTTGTCACCTTATTGCCGCTAATCGTACCATCGAACATATTAAATGTCCCCTTATACACAGATACACCGCCACCGAAATATTGTGCAGTATTGCCGGTAATACTGCCACCATACATATTAAAAGTGTCCAGACTAGAAACTGCTCCACCCATGCTTGAAACTTCGTTTCCACTAATCTCGCCACCATGCATATTAAAAGTGCCTTTATCAACCTCCACGCCTGCGCCGTTTGCTTGATACTTGCTTGCACATTTATTATTACAAATCTTACTACCATACATATTAAAAGTGCCGTTAGAAACCAACACGCCTCTTCCCCATTCCACATCCGAATGAGAAATAGAACTGCTGCCTTTACAATCCGTCAGAGTCAGTGTACCGCCTTTATCAACTTCAAAAACATTTCCTGCACTCTTCATATTAATATTGTGACCATTTAGGCAAATTTTAACATCACCTTTTACAATGATACTATAGCTTGGTTCAAAGCTATCTGATAAATAATAGCAGCCCGCCGGTAACTCTAAATTATTATCAGTGCTTTGTATAGTTGTTTCACCTATTTTCAGTGTGTCCTCTGAACCTGTCAGTTTCGCAAATTCCAAGTTAGTGTGGGAGCTGTCGTCAGTACAGCTACTACCACAGACCGGATGGCTATGTTCATTTGCCGCCTGCACCTGCAATGTACCGTGCGGTACTGCCGGAACAACACCTGCTACCATTCCGAATACCAGTAAACCGGAAAGTATTTTTGCAATTCCTTTGCTCATTCTCTTTTTTCTTATCATGTGTATTCTCCTCCTGCATTTGTTTGTTTTTTCACAATATGTCACTTTACCATTTTTTTCATTTTATCACAGCGTTCATCCAAAACCCGGATTTCGGCGTGAGTTGTAATTATATGGCGTGAATTGTAAGATGCAGGCTTGCTTTGGTTTTCCGAATTTTTTATAATGGATGTATCATAACTGTGAAACAAGGAGGACTGCCACATGCTGCTTCAGATTTTAACTTATACACACCACTTAACGACAATGCTGTTTGGCATTTTTCTGTCCGCCTTTTTTCTCGGGGTAAAACAGAATAAGAAAAATGTCTGCATTCTTCTTGGCGGTGGAGCAGTATCCGGACTTTTCTTTCTGATCTGCAATACGGTATTCGGTTCGTTGTTCACGGAAGCCATCTATCCGCTTTTCGTGCATCTGCCGCTTTTTCTGCTGCTGGTGTTTTATTACCGTTTCCGCTGGCTGCCTTCCATAATCTCTATCATGACCGCCTATCTGTGCTGCCAGTTCAGCAACTGGGCAGGTATTTTTGCCTTATCCCTGAGCGGATTGGAATGGGTTTATTATCTGGTAAGGATTATCGTGACTGTTGCCGTTTTCACTTTCTTAAGCCGGTATCTGTGCCAGACTACCGCACTGCTTTTGGCAAAATCTGACCGGGAGCTGTATATCCTCGGGGCAATGCCATTTGTCTATTATGTGTTTGATTACTCTACCACAAAGTTCTCCATGCTTCTTTACTCCGGAAATAAGGTGGTCGTGGAATTTCTCGCATTTGCCATGTGTATTTCCTATGTCATTTTCCTGTTCGTCTATTTTCAGGAATATGAGTTGAAAAACCGTGCTGAACAATACGGTCAGCTTACCAATATGCAGTTGAACTCCCTGCACTCGGAGATTGAGCAGGTTCGCAGCAGTGAACACCGCATGAAGATCCTGCGGCACGACATGCGCCATCATCTTGCTGCCATCCAGACTTTTATCTCCCAGCAGGAACCGGAGCGCGCGCTTGATTATATTCAGGAGATCAATAAGCAATATGACGACACGGTCATTCACTCTTTCTGCAGAAATGAGCTTCTGAATTCGGTCCTTTCCATTTACCAGACACGGTTTGCGGAAAATCAGATCGTTTTTGACGTACAGATCCAGACTTCGCAGACACTCTGCTGCTCTGAGATGACTTTCTGTGCGATCCTTTCCAATCTTCTGGAAAATGCCATGCATGCGGTCACGAAGCTCCCTGAGGAAAAACGTATCGTGCATCTGAGCATTTTTGAAAAGGGAAACCACCTTCTGATCCTGCAGAAGAATCCGGCTTCAGAGACACCTGTTTTTTCAAACGGTATCCCGGTTACAACGGCAAAGAATCACGGTATCGGTGTCCAAAGCGTCATTTATTATGTTGAGAAGGAACATGGACAGTACCAGTTTTACATGGAAGGTGAGGACTTTGTAGTCCGCATTATTCTTTAAGCGAGGAAATTTATTATGGTAAAGATTGCGATTTGTGATGATGAAACTGAATTTTTGGATCTGCTTTCAGACAGTCTTGATTCCTGGTGCCGGGCGCATCAGCTGACACTGCAGCTCTACCGGTTCACAAACGGTGACGAACTGATCTCCGCACACAGGGCTTATGGCATGGATCTGATCCTGCTTGATATGATCATGCCCCTTTTAAGCGGCATGGATACCGCCCGCGAACTGCGCCAGCATGACCCGCACGTTCCGATCATTTTTCTGACTTCCTCACCGGAATTTGCGCTGGAATCTTATGAAGTCCGCACTTTCTGGTATCTGTTGAAACCTCTTGACGAAGTGCGTTTCCATGCGGTCCTCGACAGCTGGTACGAAGTCCACAAGGCTTCCATGGCTCATTTCGCGGCAAGAACAGATTCCGGCTACCAGGCGATTTATTTTCAGGATGTCGAATATCTGGAAGCGCAGAATAAGAATGTGTTAGTCACATTGAAAGACGGCTCGGTGATCTCCATAAAAGAACCCTTTCACCAGTGTGAAACAATTTTCACAGTGGAAAAAGGGTTTTATAAATGCCACCGCAGCTATATTGCAGCGTTAAGCTGCGTGGAAAAGTTCGGTAAAACCTCTCTCTTCACAAAATCCGGCGCACAGATTCCGATTTCAAGAGACAATTACGCTAATTTTAAGGATGTTTATTTTTCCTATATGTTTCCGCAGGAATGATCCGCTATTGGATCCCGAAGGACGCAAGCTTCATGTCCTCGTTGAACGCCAGTGTGTAATGCACCTCGATGTTTTCATATTCTGCGGTCACGTAAACGGCTGCGATATGCGCACCTCTCTGTATGATCTCCGCATCCTGCATTGTTTCAATGGAAACAAAATCTCCCCAGTCTTCCGAGATCCGCGCCTTCCCCTCGTCCATGCGCTCTTTGTTCATGATCTCCTGCATGTCCGGGACAACAAGGCTTTGCAGGCCGTCAAAATCCTCTGCATTTAAAAGCCCTATGATTTTTTCCGCCTGTGCCTTCACTTCCTCTTCGCTGAACACTTCACTCTCTGCCAGCGCTTTGTTCTGCGGCTGCATCCAGTAAGTTGCAACGGATGCTGCCACAAGGATCACTGCGACAATGATGATGTTGCGGATGCGCTTTTTCTTCTGCTCCGGTGTCAGCACTTTTTTTGTTTTTATCTTACTCATTTTTCTCTCTGCACTTTCTTTTTTCTGCATATTAGTCCCTGATCGCATCCAACGCATTCGAAATATCTGCGATCAGATCTTCCTTATCCTCTAAACCGAGACTGATGCGGATCAGCTCTGCCGGAACACCTGCCTCTTTCAGCTGTTCATCTGTCATCTGTCTGTGTGTGGAGGTCGCCGGATTCAGACAGCAGGTTCTTGCATCTGCCACATGTGTCTCGATCGCTCCAAGCTTTAAGTTCTGCATAAAAGCAGACGCAGCCTCCCTGCCGCCCTTTAATCCGAATGAAACGACACCGCATCCGCCGTGTGGCAGGGATTTTCTGGCACGTTCATAGTATTTGCTGGAAGGCAGACCCGGATAGTTTACATAGGCTACCTTTGGATGTTTTTCCAGAAATTCTGCAACTGCCTGTCCGTTTTCCACATGCTTAGGCATACGCACATGCAGCGACTCCAGTCCAAGGTTTAACAGGAATGCATTCTGTGGCGACTGGATGCATCCGAGATCACGCATAAGCTGTGTTGTACATTTTGTGATGAATGCGCCCTCATTGCCAAATTTTTCTGCATAGGTCACGCCATGGTAGCTCTCATCCGGTGTACAAAGTCCCGGATATTTGTCTGCGTGTGCCATCCAGTCGAATTTTCCGCTGTCAACGATCGCACCGCCCACTGCCGCACCATGTCCATCCATGTATTTGGTGGTGGAGTGTGTCACAATATCCGCACCCCACTCAAATGGCCTGCAGTTGACCGGAGTTGGAAATGTATTGTCTATGATAAGAGGTACGCCGTGCGCATGTGCTGTTTTTGCAAAGAGCTCAATATCTAATACTGTCAATGCCGGATTGGCTATCGTCTCGCCAAACATCAGCTTTGTGTTCGGACGGAACGCAGCGTTTAACTCCTCCTCCGATGCGTCAGGAGACACGAAGGTTGCCGTGATCCCCATTTTGGCAAGCGTAACTGCAATGAGGTTGAAAGTTCCGCCGTAGATCGAGGATGATGCCACGATATGGTCTCCACTCTCACATATGTTGAATATGGCAAAAAAGTTCGCTGCCTGTCCGCTTGAGGTCAGCATTGCGGCTGTGCCGCCTTCCATTGCTGCGATCTTGGCTGCGACATGATCATTCGTCGGATTCTGCAGCCGTGTATAGAAATATCCGGATGCCTCAAGATCAAACAGTTTTCCCATGTCCTCACTGGTGCTGTATTTGAAAGTGGTAGACTGGATGATCGGGATCTGCCGCGGCTGTCCATTCTCCGGGGGATATCCTGCCTGTACGCATTTTGTGCCTATTTTATAATCGTTCATTTCATTTTCCATGCCTTTCCGCAATCTGCCCTTCGTATCCGGCAGACACATTATTATCAAACTGATCTGCGCCATGATCTCTGCTGCAGATCATCAGTATTATTACTGTAGCATTATGAGCGCCGTTTTTCAAGAATTGTTTTTCCTGTCTGCCCGGAAGTAAAACACTTGCAGAAGTATGTTATTTTCGATAGTATATAAGTATCAGATGTACGGATACAGGTTGAGTCAGAACAGGTAATTGTCTGATCGATCCGGAAGATAAAAGGAGGCATCCTCATGACCGAACAGGAGATCAAGGATATTTTACAACAACAGAACCACTTTTTTTCCAGTGGCAAAACGATTCCGGCGGAATTCCGCCTGAAACAGTTAGAAAGTTTGAAGGAGGCTATGATCCGCCATGAAGCCGACCTCGCTGCGGCATTGAAAGAGGATCTTGGAAAGAGCCGTATGGAGAGCTATATGTGTGAGATCGGGCTGACGCTGTCCGAGCTTACCTGGATGCAGAAGCATCTCCGCAGCCTTATGCGCAGCAAACGTGTTTCCACCCCGGTCGCCCAGTTCGCGGCAAAGAGCTTCCGCTCCCCTTCCCCTTACGGAACCGTGCTGATCATGAGTCCATGGAATTACCCAGTGTTACTGACACTCGATCCGCTGATCGATGCCATAGCAGCCGGGAATACTGCGGTCGTAAAACCAAGCGCCTACGCCCCTTGCACGTTCGATGTCATGAAAACCATGATCGAAGAATGTTTTCCGGCACATTATGTTGCAGTGGTCGATGGCGGCCGCGCAGAAAATCAGGCATTGTTACAGCAGCGTTTTGACATGATCTTTTTCACCGGCGGAAAGACTGTCGGACGGGAGGTACTCCGCCATGCGGCTGAATATTTAACTCCTGTCACATTAGAGCTTGGCGGAAAGAGCCCATGTATCGTTGACTCCACCGCTAAGATCCGGCTTGCCGCAAAGCGTATTGTCTTCGGCAAGTATTTAAACTGCGGACAGACCTGTGTTGCGCCGGATTATATTCTCTGTGACAAGCGCATCCGCGATGAGCTTATCACTGCGATTTTAGCTGAGATTGAAAAGCAGTTTGGGAAAGAACCTCTGAAAAATCCGAATTATGGAAAGATCATCAACGAAAAGCATTTTGAACGCATTCTCGGGCTGATCAATGGGGAAAAGCTTGTATACGGAGGACAGTCAGAGCCTGAATCGCTCCGCATTGCGCCTACCGTTCTGAATAATATTACGTGGGACGACGCTGTGATGGGCGAAGAGATCTTCGGTCCTCTGCTTCCGATCCTCACCTTCGACACATTAGACGAGGCGCTTGATACCGTGGAATCCCACCCTCATCCGCTTGCGCTTTATTTTTTCAGTGAGGACAAGGCTGCACAGAAGAAGGTCTTAGATACCTGCCGTTTTGGCGGCGGCTGTATCAATGACACGATCATTCATCTTGCAACGAGCGATATGCCATTCGGCGGTGTCGGTGAGAGCGGCATGGGCAGCTACCACGGCAGGGCTGGTTTTGAAACCTTCAGCCATTACCGCAGTATTGTCGATAAGAAAACGTGGATGGATCTGCCGATCCGGTATCAGAAATATACCGGATTGAAAGAAAAGATGATGCGGATGTTTTTGAAATAAGGGGGATTATTCATAAAACTGTAATGCAAGTTCATTATAATGCAGTATGTCTTCCACTTCTGCAAGCCGTGTCCGGATTTTTTCTGACGCCGGCTGTTTTTCAAGATTCTCCTTGATGCCTGTGTATATGAGCTTTTCTTTTTCAAGAAAAGTTTTCAACACAGGATGGCGGTTTTGCAGGAGTAATCCACCATAAAGGTCTGAAAGTTTCAACTCTTCCGAAGCTTTCTGTGCATTTTCACCCTGATACTGCACTTTCATCATCGGATAGAATTTTCCATCTTCCAACACCATGTCCTCTGCGAGAATGGCATATCCTTCTTCCCGTAAAAATTCACGGACATTCTCTATCTCGGACTGTGGCTGCAGGATGAGTTCTTTCGCAGACTGGCAGACTTTTTCCCCGTTTTTTAAGATATGCATGACCAGTCCGCCTCCCATGCCGGCGATGAGGACAGCTTCCACCTCGCCGGGTTTCAAAGCTGCCACACCGTCTGAGAGACGTGTCTGTATGTATGCCTGCAATCCATATAAAGCAATATGTTCTTTTGCCCGCTCTAACGGTCCTTCATTGATATCCATGGCAATTGCAGCTGGAATTTTCTTCTGCTGTAACAGATAGATTGGAATATATCCGTGATCTGTCCCAACACCTCCCAGTGTATATCCCTGTGTGACAAGAGCTGCGGCTGTCATTAAACGATTTGAAATCTTTACCATTTTACTCTAAGTAATCCTTTAATTTGCGGCTTCTGCTTGGATGACGAAGTTTGCGGAGCGCTTTTGCCTCGATCTGACGGATACGCTCACGTGTTACATTGAACTCTTTTCCAACTTCTTCCAGTGTTCTTGCACGGCCGTCCTCCAGACCAAAACGGAGTGTCAGAACTTTCTGCTCTCTCTCGGTCAATGTTCCAAGTACTTCCTCCAACTGCTCTTTTAAAAGTGTGAATGCAGCGGCGTCAGCCGGAACAGGTACGTTATCATCCTGAATAAAATCTCCAAGATGGCTGTCCTCCTCCTCACCGATCGGTGTCTCTAAGGAAACCGGCTCCTGGGAAATCTTTAAGATCTCACGCACACGCTCTACCGGCATGTTCATTTCTGCTGCGATCTCTTCCGGACTTGGCTCACGTCCTAACTCCTGAAGCAGCTGTCTGGAAACACGGATGAGCTTGTTGATCGTCTCAACCATATGGACAGGGATACGGATGGTTCTCGCCTGATCTGCGATTGCTCTTGTGATCGCCTGACGGATCCACCATGTTGCATAAGTAGAGAATTTATATCCCTTGCGGTAGTCGAATTTTTCCACGGCTTTGATCAGACCAAGGTTACCTTCCTGGATCAGATCAAGGAACAGCATTCCACGTCCCACATATCTTTTTGCAATGGAAACAACCAGACGTAAGTTTGCTTCTGCAAGACGTTTCTTTGCCTCATCCCCTGCATCAAGATCTTTCTGCAAATTCTTGATCTCTTCTTTGATCTCTGCAAGTTCTTCCTCTGTTGCATTCTCTTCTCTGCTCTTTAAGATTGCGATCTTTTCCTTCGCCACAGCACCGGCTTCCATATTTTTTGCCAGCTCGATCTCTTCCTCTGCACTTAAAAGAGGTACTTTACCGATCTCCTTCAAATACATACGGACCGGATCTTCAATGGACACGCCATCCGGCACGGAAAGGTCGATTTTTTCCACTTCAATCTCGTCTTCATCATCTACATCGAGTAAAATTTCATCATCAGAATCATCATCTGTGATCCGAAGTACATCGATATTGTTTGCTTCCAGAAAATCAAGAATTTTATCAAACTGCTCTGCCTCTAACTGCATGTCCGCAAAGAAGTCGCTGATCTCCTGGTATTCCAACATGTTCTTTTTCTTTTTGGCCAAGGCTAACAGATCTTTTAACTTCTGCTGAAACTTTTCTTTTGCAGCTTCATCCATCACTGCTGCTTCTTTTTTTGTTTCCTTTACCTCTTTTTCTGTCTTTTTTGCCATTTTGTTTCATCCTCTCAAGTTTTCTACTATTTTGTCCCTAATCAATGGAAATATGCAATTTCTCCAATTCTTCAAGGTCACGTTTATCTGTTACAAGCTGCATCAGACCAGCCATATCTGTCGGTGCCAAATGCTCGGACCGATACTTGATACTGTTTTGTTTGATGCGGATAATGGTCTCTTTCAATGCCTTCTCCCGGTCTTCTTTTGACTCGACCTCATGGATCCTTGCATTGAAAAGCGCCGCAATCTCTTTCTGTGCCTCCTCATCTGGAAACATGCTGACGATCTTCGCTGGGTTTGCTTCTCCGCTCTCCTCAAACTGCCGGAATAATAATTCAGCTACCTTATGATATATCTCCTCCGTAAAATCCTGCGGTGCGATGTATTTTTTTATCTTATGATATAATCCGGTATTCTCTATGAGCCATGTCAAAAGAAGTTTCTGGGATTGCTTCATCCCATCTTCTTTTTTGATTCCTCTGGCGGAGGCGTTTTTCTCATTGATACCGGTTTTTAACTGGGTTGGTTGTTTTCGGATGCCTTCCATCTGCATTCCGTATTTACCGACAAGCCGCTGTAAATCCTGCGTTGGCAGCATATATTTTTCCGCGACTGCCTGAACGTAAATATCACGCTCGATTTTTTCCGTGAAGGAGCAGAGTTTCTTTGCCACTTCATGATAAAAGGCTGACTTGCTCTCCGGATCTTTCATGTCATACTGCTGCTCTAAAATGCGTATCTCAAACATAAAGCTGTTCTCTGCATGATCGATACGATCCTGATACGCCTCTGCTTCCAAAGCCTTGATAAATTCATCCGGATCTTTGTGCGGACGCATATTAATTACCTTTGTCGTAATCCCTACTTCCTTTAAAATTGGAATCGCCCGGAGTGCAGCTTTCACCCCTGCGCCGTCACTGTCATAGGTTAAATACACTTCTTTGGTGTACCTTTTTAACAGATTCGCATGTCCTGCCGTCAGCGCAGTTCCAAGTGATGCCACCGCATTGTCAAATCCTGCCTGATGCAGCGCGATCACATCCATATATCCTTCACACAATAAAAACTGTGGTTTCTTTGTGGTCCTTGCAAAATTAAGTCCATACAGATTCCGGCTCTTATCAAAAATCGGTGTTTCCGGTGAGTTTAAATACTTCGGCTCTCCATCGCCCATCACCCTGCCACCGAAACCGATGACTTTGTTGTGGACATCCATAATCGGAAACATGGCACGGTTCCAGAATTTGTCATAGCCGCCGCGTCTCTCATCGATTGTCACAAGCCCCGACTCTTTTAAGATCTCATCCTCATACCCTTTGGAACGGAGATACCGGTATAAGTCATCACTGTACTGATCCGAATATCCCAGACCAAACTTTTTCATGGTCTCCTCAGACAATTCTCTTTTCTGGAAATAAGCGAGTGCATGTTTTCCACGGTCATTCCGCAATAATGTATAAAAATATCTGGCTGCCTCTTTGTTGATCTCCAACAGCCGCTGTTTTTTATCTGCCTCTCTCTTCTGTGCGGCAGAATATTCCTGCTTTGGCAGGGCAACACCCGCCCGGTCCGCCAAGGCTTCCATTGCCTCCCCGAAGGTAAAGTTTTCATACTGCATCATAAACGTGAAAACATTCCCTCCGGCTCCACAGCCGAAGCAGTAGTACATTTGTTTATTCGGAGAAACAGAAAACGATCCTGTTTTCTCATTATGAAAAGGACACAGTCCAAAATAGGTGCTTCCCTTTTTCGTCAGATGCACATACTGTCCGATCACATCCACGATATCATTTCTGGAACGCACTTCTTCAATTATATCATCCGAAAAATACGGCATACTGCGTGTCCTCCTTTCGTTTTAATATCTATTAGCCAATTGCGAAACTCCTCATAGTCTTCTTTAAATTGTTCAAAATTAACAAAAACATTCAAGACACGCTTTCGCTATGTGTCGCTCGCAACGGTACTAAGAAGCCAGACACAACTTACCGTTGTATCTGCCTTCTAAGTGCCGGCGGCTCCCCAATGTCTTTCATGTCTTTTGTCAATTTCTCACAATTCAATTTAGGTTGTTATGAGTTTCGCAATTGTCTATTTTTTTGAATACAGATATTTTCGAAGCACTAAAAAAGCCCCAAGCCAATATGAAAATATCAGCTTAGGGCGAACTATCTGTCCGTGGTACCACCTAATTTCGGTAAAACCGCTCTCACGCATACAGGAAATATCCGATATGCCAGCTCTGTAACGGGAGCTCCCGATGAAGCTTATTAATGAATCCGCGCTGCTTTTCAACATCTGATGCAGATTGCGGCTACAATATCCACGTTCACTTCACGCTCAAAGACAGGTTCCGTTTTCATCATGAAAGGCTCGCACCGACCGCCTTCTCTCTGCACATCATAGGAAACGTACTAACTCTTATCATCGCTTTCACTTAATTATCAGCTATAGACTCACTCATAATTATCACTTTTCATGCTATGTTGGAGAATAGCACTTTTTTCCCCCGAAGTCAACTATATTTCTGACAAAATCGGCTGTTTATTCTGTCAATACAATTTATCAGCACTTTCATCCTGATTCGTTTATCGTTTCAACCCTATCTCAGATAAAACCGGTAACTTGTCTCCGTGTGATAGGTATGTCCCGCTTTCACCACCGGTGACGGAAAATCCGGTTCATTCACCGCATTTGGATAAAACTGGGACTCCAGACAAAATGCACTTCTGTCGTGATAGGATGCACCACCTTTTCCGGTCTGCTCTCCGATAAAGTTTCCTGCATAAAACTGTACACCACAGCAGTCAGTTTCCGCTTCTAAGGCAATTCCACTCTCCCGGCAGTATGCGTTTGCCATAATCTTTTTCTCACCTGGTCTGCCGAGAACATAATTGTGATCGTAACCGCCTGTAAAATGAAGCTGTTCAAAATCTGCCCTGATATCCTGTCCAATCTGTTTTTCTGTTCGGAAATCCATCGGCGTTCCCTCCACCGATGCAATCTCTCCTGTCGGAATCGCACTTGAATCCACGACTGGCGTATAGGCATCTGCGAAAATCTGCAATACCTGTCCTTCAATGCTTCCACTCTCGTGACCATTCAGATTAAAATAGGAATGATTCGTGCAGTTCATAACCGTATCTGCATCCGCTTTTCCATTATATACAATATGCAGTGTATCATCATCTGCAATCGTGTATGTAACGGTAATCTCCATGTTGCCCGGGAATTTCTGCTCTGTCTCTGAACTGTAGTGATAAAATGTGATGCTATTGTCCGTGTGTTCTCTCACTTCCCAGATGACCGTGTTAAACCCGTTTTTTCCACTGTGGAGATTATTATGATTCTCATTCTCGTCAATCCTGTACTCTTTTCCATTGATCGTAAACCGGCTGTCTTTGATACGATTTCCGTTTCGTCCGATAATCGCCCCAAAGTAACTGGTATGTTCCTCATATCCGGTCACGTTATCATACCCAAGTACAAGGTCTTTCTGTACCCCTGCCTTGTCCGCAAATAAAAGAGAAACCAGTGTTGCACCATAGTCTGTCACCTTAATCGTTGTGTTGTTTTTATTCTCCAACACATATAACGAGGCTTCTTCCCCTCGCTTTGTTACACCAAAATTCACTTTTTCCATGCTGCTCTTCTCCTTTTCTATGTAGTCTGGCAATACGCCTGACCTGTTAAAATTGTTAATGATTACCGCAACATTTTCTTTTGCCCTATGCAATCAATCTGAAAATCTGCAAATAATTACATATTCCCCAATATTTTATATAAAATTTTATAAAGTGATGCTGCCTCTTCCTGATCAAGACAGACGCACCCACCAACTTTTTGTGGAATTTCCACTGCTTTATCTCTTAACTTTTCGCCTTCTGCGGTGAGCGTGACGATCAAAACTCTCTCATCCTCTTTTGCCCGGTTTCGTTTCACCCAGCCTTTTTGTTCCAGCTTTTTTAAAACCGGGGTGAGTGTTCCGGAGTCGAGGTACAGATGTTCCCCAAGCTCCTTCACATTCATCTCCTTATGCTCCCACATGACCATCATTGTAATGTACTGTGTGTAAGTCAGATCCAGTTCATCCAGATATGGCTTGTACTTTTTTACAATTTCTTTTGATACTGCATACAATGGAAAACAAAGCTGTTTCTCCAGTTTCAATGCATCGTATTTTTCCATATTGTCATCCTGTTGCCCTTACTGTGGTAAGCGCCGCTTTCTTTTATTATAACTGTTTTTTAATAAATTCTACAATATTTTCTTTTGGAGCGAAACCTACCTGTGTATCGACCTTTTCACCCTTTTTCAATACGACAAGTGCCGGGATATTCATGATTTTGTACTGCATTGCGAGATCCGGGTTCTCATCAACATCTACATTGAAAAAGTTTACTTTTCCTGCATATTCCTCGGAAACCTCCTCCAATACAGGTGCTAACATTTTACATGGTCCACACCATGTAGCAGAAAAATCAATGACTGCTACCTCACTTGCTATTACTTCGTTAAATTCGTTCTGTGAAATTTTCTTTACCATAATTTTTTCTCCTTCTTATCATTTACTTTGACTGGCGTTTTTTCTCTGCCAGATATGCAACTGCTGAAAGTGCGGCTACATTGCCCTCTCCTGCAGACTTGATATACTGGTACGGTGCACCGACCGCGTCGCCACAGGCAAAACAACCTGCAAGATTTGTGCGCATCTGACGGTCAACCGCAATATGATTGTCCTCTATTTTAAGTCCTGGCACTAACTGTGCAGGAGAAACACTTTCTCTTAAAAAAAATACTCCATCCACATCATATCGGTTCCGGTCTGTCACAAGTTCCTGAACCTTTAATGATCCCTCGACGGACACTGGCTTTTCCCTCAAAACTTCGACGGAATCTGCCACATTGACATCGGCTTCATACATTGGAATATAATAAACTTTGTCTGCCATCTCCGCCATAAAGTCGGCTTCCGCTTCCTCCTTCGGAGAAAAACCGATAATCGCTGCCGTTTTTCCTCTGTATAAAGGTGCATCGCAGGTGGCACAATAGCTGACGCCTCTGCCTAAAAACTGCTCCTCACCCGGATATGCCTTTGCAGTGCTGACTCCGGTTGCAAGAATGACTGTCTGTGCCTCATAGTTTGTTCCATTTCCCTGCAAGGCAAAATACTCGCCCATCGCGTAAACTGCGTTGATCTTATCTTCTGTGATCTCAATATCCATCGCTTTTAAATGTGCTTCATAAGCAGCTTTCAGTTCCTCACCGCCAATGTCTGGCAAGCCGAGATAATTCTGAATTGTATGCGCTTTTTCCACTTTCAGGCTCAGATTTTTATTTCCAAATAAAATAATCTTCTTATTGCGGATCTTCGCTGTGATCGCAGCCTCCAGTCCTGCCGGTCCGGTACCTATGATTGCAATATCATACCGTTCCATCTCTACCTCCATTCCTGTTATAAATACTTTGTTCCAGAATATTCTGTTTCTTCATTGTGATAATAAGCATTTATTCATATTGTCTCAAATTAAATTGTGTGCAATTTTTTTGATAAATAGATTGTACACAATTTATTTTCTTTTGTCAATATAGTTTTTGTACTTTTTCTTTTATTATTCCTCAAAAAAGAATCAGTCCTCTCCCGGTATCTGCTTCTTCTCATTTCTTTATCCTGCAAGTCTTTCATAGACCGCTTCTGCAAATCTGCGATGACTTTCCTCGTCCATATGTTCCCTGTCCCTGCTGCTTGGCTCTGCAACATCCGATGCTGCAAGGAAATCAATCCCATGCTTTTTTGCAATTCTGCTGTAAACCGTTTTTAACTGTCTGGATGTCTCCACTGACTGTTCATCAAACTCCGGATCATATTCCGGTTCCCATACTTTTTCTCCGAGAAGGATCGGTGAGACCAGAAGAATCTTAATATGTTCTCCCTCCTGTCTGATCTGCCCGATGAGTTTCTCTACTCCGAGACCGATCACCTCTGCCGAGGCATGATAATAGGATTTGCAGTCATTCGTCCCTAGCATCAGAACAACCTGGTCGATTGGCGCATGGCTTTCTAATAAAACAGGTAATAAATCACTGCCCTTTCTATTTTTGCGAAGTTCATCCTCAAAAACCGTCGTTCTTCCGCAGAGTCCTTCCTCTACAATACGGCAGTCCTGCTCCTTTAACTTCTGCTGTAATATTCCTGTCCAGCGGATATTTTCTTTATATCGTTCTTTTGTTCCCGGTATTAAACCATATGTATTAGAATCGCCAAAGCATAAAATTTCTCTCGTCATCTTATTTCCCACTATTTCTATATGTTTTATATGATACAGATTATAATATGGAATCAGACATCTGTCAAGAAATATTAAAAACCGAAGTCAGCATAATCCTCCGGCAAAAATCTGTGATAAATAATGTGACATCCCTCATCTTTAAAGCAATAGTAATACGGGTCTTCTCCATCTCCTTCAAAGCGGATCATAAGATCAAACTCTCCATTATCCATCGGCTCCACCTGAACCTGCTTTCCCTTTGAGAGGAAAAGGTCTTTCACCTGCTGCATCGTACAGCCATGTTTTCCGACCAGCTCTACCAACTCCCGGATAAACTCATTCGGCTTCATATGCGCATGCACATATTCTGCGCCCTGCTCCGGTATATGGAAACAAAATCGATCCCCTTTATTGGATACCAGCACATTCCCCAGTTTTTCCTTTGTATATGCACCAAATCCCGCCAGGATCTTTTTCATCTCCTCTGCATCCGCCTCTGTCTCAAAAAAGTGATCCAGGGAGCTGAGCGGATAATACAAACGAATCTCCTCTTTGCGGTATCCAAGTTTTGCCTGCTCCTCCTTGATCACATCAATAATACTGTTTTCTAACCGATGATACGTCATATATCCTCCTTGCTTTTCGAGCAAAATGTCTGGCGAAAAAATCCCGCCAGACATTTTTTTATTCCTTATAATTATCATTTACATATTTCTGAATGGCCGGACTGTCTTCCGGCATACGGCATCCCACAATATATTCTCCGTGATTGTCCGTGCTTCTGATCACCACGCCTTCCATGGTGCGTTCCTCTTTTACCGGAAAATCCGAAATATCGAGTATCAGCTGTGTTCCCTTAAGTTCCGCAAAATCGTCTGATGCTGCTGCAAATGCAAATCCATTCGCACTGACATTGACCATTTTTCCGCAATATGTTTTATCCGTATCTTTTCTCGTGATCGTACAGGAATTTGCGATCGGCATTCTCGGATATTTTCTTCTGTTTGCAATGACAGGTGTTGTTTTTACCACTAAATGGCAAACATCTCTTCCCTGCTCATTTTCCACGTTTGCCAGAACATCCTTCCAGTTGTAAAGGACATTATCAACCACGATCTGAATATCATATGGTGTCTTTTCCCGGATGCGTTCCAGTGCTTTCCGATCCAGCTGAAGCCATAACTCGCTGCCACTCTGTCTTACGACTATTCCATGATATTCTTCCCGTGTTTCTCCTTTTCCGACTAAAACACAATGCATCTGCGGTTTGACATCCTGAATGCCCATAAAGCCACCGACACCTAGTTTTTCCATCATATCCTGAACAACGGTCTCGATCTTATTCACATTGCGTGAGGACTCATCGTATTTGTTCAGCATTGTCTTTGTTGCGCCATCTGCACTTCCAATGCTGTCTGTCATGGCATTCATGACATTACAGATTCCCTCCATATTGGAAACCATCTGATGGTTGGATTCTTTTACATCCTGCATTGCGGAATCAATGACACTCAGATGTTGTTCAAGTTCCGCCGCATCTTTTGCAATTCCTGACACACTCTCGTTGACCACTGCAACTTTTTCAGAGGTCTCCTGGATCAGATTGATGGTCTGTCCGATAGAATCTGTCATCTTAACGGAAGTGGTTCCAAGATTTGCGAGTGCCTCCATGATACGGCTCGAAGACTCCTGCGTCTCTGTACTTAAGTTCCGGATCTCATCTGCTACGACTGCAAATCCTTTTCCTGCATCTCCTGCTCTCGCTGCTTCGATCGATGCGTTCAACGCCAGCAGATTCGTCTGGGAGTTAATGGATTCAATGGTGCTGACTTCTGTTTTCACACGCTCGAACTCTTTCTGGAATTCTGAGAGGATCGTCTCAACTTCGTCGGACAGCTTTGCCATCAGCATTGTTGTCTCTGCCACTCTGGATAATTCTCCGGAGCTTTCATTTGCATGGTCTGCGGATTCGTTCATCAGAGTGACCATCTGTTCCATCAGGGATGCCATGCGTTCCATCTGCTCATTGATGTTGGTCGTCATGTCCATCGAGGACATTGTCTTATCATGAAGGACGTTATTGTTCTGCGTCAGTTCACTCATTCCCTGCACAACTGTCGTGGAACTCTGTCTGTTTTCATCCTCTAATTCCCTGACAACCGTAACTCCGTCCATGATCTGATTACCGGCACCTTTTACCTGCTCAACAGTCGTAACCACCCGCTCTAAATCCGCTTTGATGGAATTGGTCAATGCACCGTCTGACTCATTCAGATGGTCGATCGACACAACATAGCAGATATAACAAAGTATGATACAGGATGCCTGCAATGTGTAATCATTCACATTGGATGCACTGTTCATTCCGTTCATAAATTTATGTACACTGCTGGCAATACTGATCACTAATGTACCAATGCCACATTGCACCATATATGTCCTGTCTTTGAACAAAACCAGCATACTCGTCAGAGGAAATATATACATAAATGACAGTATCGATTCACTTGTACAGACAACAAATGCATAAAACACACCATACCCGACCGCAACAATAAATTTATAATACTGCGTTGCTGCTCCCTGCAGACGTAGTACCACCACTCCAAACAAAAACGGGATCCAGCAGATCGCCATAAACATTGCATAGTAAGGCAGCGTATGTAATCCCTTTGCCGTATCTGACGTGTACGACAGTGAAAGGATCAATGACAATGCCATCCAGACATTGCGCGCCTTTTTGTTTGCCTTCATCTTAAATACTTGTGCATCATATTCCATTCCCTTTATCCCCGCTTTCACACTGACAAAAGCTGTTTTTCAGCTATTTGTTTTTTTCCTGCTCTTCTTTTGCATTGTCGAGTGCGATCAGTTTTGAAATGATCTCCTCACAGATCTGTGTCACATTCTTGCCATCTGTTGCCACCGTAATATCCGCAACTGCCTCATAACGTTCTTTTCGTTTATCCATCAGACTGCTGATGAACTCCACATTCATATGATCATTTAAGATTGGACGCTCGTCACTGTCCTTGACACGCTCATAGATAGTCTCAGGCTTCGCTGTCAGTAAAACAACACGGCCATTTTTCTTCATATGGTCTGTGTTCTCTTCCCGCATGACAACACCACCACCGCAGGAAACGATCGTCTGCTTTCTCTTCTGCAGCTCGATCAGTGTATTGCTCTCTAAGTTACGGAAATAAGCTTCCCCATACTCATCAAAAATTTCTGAGATAGACATACCCTGTTTCTCCACGATCATCTGATCCATCTCGACACGATCCATCTCAAGCTTATCCTTCAGTTCTCCTGCGATCGTGCTCTTTCCGGCTCCCATGAAACCGATCAGGAAAATATTGTAATCGAACAGACTCTTTGCCTGGATCCTGCGGCTGTTCTTCATGATATATTTGAAAATATCAAGAATCTCTTCCTCGAACTCATTGTCGCCAAGTTTTTGTGCCAGTGCATCCGTCTGCTTCTTCTCCTGCTCCGGCTGTAAAATCGGGATACCGGTTGCCTTCTTATAAGAAATGATCTCCTGGATATGAGACATTCTGACTGCAAGCTGCTCTATAATAATATCATCACATTCTCCGATTTTTTCACGGATCTCTTCAATTCTGTCCATCGTTCTGCTAATCTCCTCGCTGTATACATATTCTATCGTAAAACCACTGTCTTTTTACAATTTCTGCTCTCAGTATAGCAAGTTCAGAAACATTGCGCAAGAAAAATATTTTAGTACACTAAAGTGCTATCATTACAGTCGTTAGTCCAACAAAATACTGCGTGATTTTTAGTTTGATCATGACATAGTCAATAAAATCGCTATATTCCTTGCGATACAAGAATTTCCATAACCGGTTCATTATGCATTTCACGAAATAACAAAAAAGCCGCAATCCCTTGTTGTTTGCTGGGGTTGCGACCAATTTTATATCTTTCAAATATCAAAGACAGGAGTATAATCAATATTTCCCTTATATAGTTACTCTAATTTTCAAATTTGGAATTATGATCCCGGACTGGAACTGGCTGTTTTAAAATATCCAATTTCATCTGATCCGCATCAACAATAGAAAAGAATCGTTGTTCTTCCAATTTATCAATTGCCTCAAAAATCTTGTCAATATAATCTCTTCTCGTTGGATATAATTTTTTTAATTTTTCTTCGCTGAAAGGAATAAAACAGCTATCCTGGTCATTTTTTTTCGTTCCACTGCAATATGTTGCGATTGGAACATCCAGTTGTGGGAATCGAAATCCACCTATGCAATTACGATTTTCATCTAATACCTCATTATGATTTTCATCTACCTCAATTAATGACGGTGCATGCGGTGGCACTATATTGGCATCTCCAGACCACAATATCAAATTTTCTAATGCTTGACGCATAAATGCTTCCAAAGGCAGGCTTGTGATATCCGTACTTGGCAAGGCTGCTGTTTTTCCGAGTTTTTCAACTTCCTCGTACCCAGGTCTGTAAAATGCTCCTGAGAATGAATTGTGTGCCTGTCCGGCAAGTTCGTATAATCTGAATCTGTCTCCCAGTGCATCACTGTCTTCTCGTCTAAGTCCAATATATCCTGTAAAATCTTTGAAATCCCACTGTGTCATACATCGAATGACCGGTACCGGACAATTTTTTGTAATCTGAATTTCATCTGTTACTTCTGCAGGTGCTTCTTCCTGATTCAATGCAACCATTCTACATCCGGAATAGCTTAAGTAACCATCATATGGAACTTCTACAGGCGAAACCCTTGTTGTTTCATGAAATACGTTGATATAGGTAGAAAGCTGCATAGACGACTGCGAACAACCCACTGCAAAAACTTTATTTACAGGTCGGCCTGCAATTTTACTTCCTTCTTCTGATTTCATTAGATTACCAAGCTGTGTCAGCATATCCCAAAGCAATCCATCCTCTGTCTCTTTTGAGCAATGCTGCCAAAGTAAAATTTTCTGGTCAATTTCTCCAGGATTTACACTTGGATTCTTCCAAGAAACTTTTTCATATCTATTTGGATCAAATGTTTTTAAAGCTTTTGTACAAATTGCTCTGACCGTTACTCCAATATAAATATCACCTTCCTGCAGCATTTTCTGCCATAAAAGACACCACATTGGTGATACATCCCAACTGTTTGTAGAATTAAGCAATTCAACAATAACATTTCCACTAAATTTTGCAGGGTTTTCTGGTTTTCGAAGAATAAATCGATTCGTATAGTCAGCATTTTCGGTCTTAATTTCTGCCCGTCCATTTTTTAATGTATATACATTTGCTTTGCCTGAATACAAATATTCTTCTTCAACATATCCATAGCGTTTTAAATTGATTGGAACAAGCTGATGGTCAGCCGCCTCCCATGGTGCAGAATCCTCAGTACGAGGAAGTAATTGTACTTGTGAAACAATTGATTTTGCCATACTTTTCCCCTTTCATCTATTATATTCTATACCATTCCTGCAAATAAAACAGAAGATGCCGGAATTAAAATAAATGCACAGATAAGAATCATGATTGCGCACAATGCAACACTATATTTTGCAGTTCCTTTGTATTCAATACCGATATCAGAATATACAATTCCCATTAACGGGCAAGCACTCAAAGTACAGATTGCTGTACCACAAATCGCAATAACTGCACATGCAAATCCCATAACCTGTGCCTGACTGATTCCAGGAACTGACATTAAAGCCGGTATACAGCTTGAACAAATAATAACACCCGATACTGTATTAGAGCAGAAGTTTGTAGCAAGACTTGCAACAATTAATCCAATTACAATTGTAACCATTACTGGAAGCTGTGCAACTACTGGTCCAAGAATACTCTGCAGGCAAGCTGTAATTCCATACTGGTCACCACCAATAGCTCCTGCGTAGAACATAATTGCTCCAAGGAAAACAATCATTCCCCAAGGTACTTTGGAAGCTGATTTATTCAAATCCATAACAGGTTTTCCATCAACAGTAATTACGCATAATAAAGCACATACAAGTGTTACAGATGCTGCAATTGTGATTCCGCTAAAATAAGAAGCAACCGGTCCTAAGAACTCCAAAGATGCCATAATATAGCAAAGTAAAATAATTGCCATTCCACCTAATGCAATTTTACCGCGTTTTGAGATTGGATTTTTTTTCAATTCTTCTCTCATTGCTGCATCATCGAAACTTTCAAATTTAGAAACATCTGGCTTCATCCATAATTTTACCATTAAAACAGCTACAATTACTGCAAAAACCAAAAAGAGGAATGCAAATTTAAAGTATGTCATAGCAGTAAAGTTCTCAAATCCTAATGCTGCAACGATTGCAACCATTGTTAAAATATACGGACGACCCCAAATCAAGGTGGCATCACATAACTGTGATATCCAACCAATCAGTAATCCCTGTGATTTATAAAATTTATCTTCTTTTGTATATCCAATAGAAGTTGTCACATCGCTAAGTAACCGGAAGAATAATACAGAAACAACCTGTGGTGCTGTAAAAATAGAAATAATAATCATGGCTAATGTAAACATGATCATAAATAAAGTTGGTTTTCCATGAATAAATTTTCTGGAAATAATCCATTTTACAATCCACTCAAATGCTCCACTCTCTTCTAAAACTGTTGCCACCATAAGGAATGGAATTACTGCCGCTCCAACAATATTTCCCCACAAAGTACCATATGCTGAACCACCCGCTGCTGCGTTCAACAACACTGCCATTGTAACACTAAACAGGGATGTCCATCCTGTACCACAAGTAAGCCATAAATAAATCGTTGGAATAAATACGGCTAACATACTGATTCCCTGTTTTGTTAATCCATTTGCCTCAGGCAATAAAAAGTAGATTAACGCACCTACAATTACTGCAATTATTAAATGTTTTTGTTGTTTATTCATAATATATCCTTTCACTTTCATTCATAATCATTTACTGACACTATAATTTCATTGCTGCTTCGTATGCTTCTGCTGTTGCATCTAACGCTCTCCTTGCGCGGATTGCATCTCCAACAACATACGTCTCTTTTCCAAGTTCCTCTAACCGGTCTGCAAATGGATTATAGTTTCTGTAACCCATGGATAATACAACGGTATCATAACCTCTTGTCTCGTGCTTCTCACCATCTGCGGTCTCATACTCTACACCATCCTCATAGAAACGACATACTTTTGCACCGGTAATCTGACCAATTTTATATTCCTCAAAGTCTTTCATCAGATATAACTTATGCTCTTTGATGACATCTGCCCCTACCTGATCACGGAATTCGATGACTGTTACATCATGCTCCTGCTCTCCTAAGAAAGATGCAATCTCGCAGCCAACCATACCACCGCCGACTATAAGTACTTTCTTGCCCGGCATACGTTTTCCGTCTAGGATATCCGAACCGTAAATAATTGCTTCATTATCAATTCCTTCGATTGGAAGAACGAGTGTCTTTGAACCTGTTGCAACAATGACAGCGTCTGGATTTTCTCCTTTGATAAAGTCAATTGTGACTTCTTTGTTCATCACAATCTTGACACCGTCTTTTTCACAACGATGAATATAAGCACGAACCATGTTTGTGATATCACCTTTTCCCGGTGGGAACGCTGCCAGTCTCATGTTTCCGCCTAAAACATCACTTGCTTCATATAATGTCACATCATGTCCACGCTCTGCGGCAATAAATGCTGCGCATAAGCCACCGACACCGCCGCCGATAACCATAACTTTCTTTGTGACTTCTGCCTTTTTGATTCCCTCACACTCATGTCCAAGACACGGGTTTGTAAGACAGCGGAGCGGTTTGCCCTGATACATGTTCGGAACACAGCCCTGAAGGCAAGCGATACATGGAATCATATCCTCTAACCGTTCCTCTTTTGCCTTGTTTGGCATCTCCGGATCTGCAAGGCTCTGACGACCGAAAGCAACCAAATCTGCACGTCCCTCTCTCACCAAAAGCTCTGCATACTGTGGTTCTGTAAAACGTCCAACTGTAATCACAGGAATATTGACCGCACGTTTGATTTCAGAAACAAGTTCTGCGGAAAATCCTCCGTGGATTGTAGTTGGAGCCCACATATATTCATCTTTAATGTGAACCGCACGGGATACATGAAGCGCATCGACCCCACAATCCTCTAAATAAGCTGCAATTGCCGCACTGTCATGTACATCAAGCCCACCAAGCACCTCATCTGAACTGTTAATACGTGCTAAAACTGCAAGTTTATCGCCAACTTTTTCACGGATTTTCTCGATAATCAAGCGTGAAAATCGCATTCTGTTTTCGAAGCATCCTCCAAACTCATCCACTCTTTTATTTGTTCTCGGAGACATAAAAGAATTTACCAGATATCCATGTGCCATATGCACTTCAACTGCATCTGCTCCTGCTTTTAAGGCACGCTCTGCGGCATCCCCATATCCGTCAACCAGTACATAAATTTCCTCTGTCGTCAGCGTCTCCGGAATGTCCCTTCCACACTGGGCTTTGATAGAAGTTGCCGCCTTGATTGGTGCGCCTGCATTTTTTGCATTTCCTTCAGGTCCTGCATTCTGAAGCTGTATGGATACTTTTGCTCCCTCTGCATGACAGGCATCAATTATTTTTTTGAAGCTGTCAATTGTACTGTTATCATACAGACATGGTTTTCTTGGACCTCCTTTTGCATCCGGATGCACAACGGTTGCTTCGATTGTTACAAGACCAAATCCTCCTTTGGCTCTTGCAGCATAATAAGCAACGGACTGCTCACTCATCGTGCCGTCTGTATTAGCAAAGTTATTTCCCATTGGCGGTACAACAAATCTGTTTTTTACTGTCATGTTACCGATTTCAATCGGCTGAAACATTGCTTTGAATTTCATTTTTTTCCTTTCCTTTTATCACAAATGTCTGATTAATCTTCTAATAATTCAGGCCAGGCTTCTTTCAATACTTTTACGGTATTGTCATAAGTAAGGGAAGCCGCTTCCTTTAATCCTTTTGCAACAATTGCATCTGAGATAACTTCAACTCCTACTGCTCTTGGAGAAACGCCTGCCTCTTTAATCATCTTTACAAATCCAACGGTATCTTTTGCTCCTGTACCAGGTGCAAGGCGGTCATGCATGGATTCATCTCTTAAAACAGAAGCTGCATATGGTCTTTCATAGGCATCGTTAATCTGGATACTTACGACTTTTTCTCCAATTTCTTTTGTAAGAATATCGTAAGGCTGGTCTGCTCTTACCCAGTGCCAGGTGTCAAGGATAAGCATTGCATTGTCACATCCGGACTCTTTTACAACTTTATAGGCTTTGTCTAAGTTTGGGAGTCCGCTGTATGGCATTGGCTCTACACCAATAATATATTTTCCAGCTCTCTGGCATAATTCTTTTAATTTCTGTGCAGTGTATTCCACTGAATAATTTTCCATTAAACCACAGTTGATATGTTCTACACCAAATAACTCGCACATATGAAAGCATATCTGCTCTTTATATTTCTGCTCATAAGAGCGGTGTTCCTCTGCCCACTGAACGATATATTCTACTTCTGTTACTTTCATGTCATATTTTTCAAGGATTGCAAGAATGTCCTCATCATGCAGACCTTCATTTAATGCGTCCACATAAGTCTCTGCGCGAAGACCGATTCCTTCATATCCTGCTTCTTTTGCTGATTTTACACGCTCATCAAATGTACACTGGTCTCCTAATGTCCATGAGCTGATTGTGATTGGGTATTTTTTTGACATCATTTTTTTCCTCAATATTTTTTATCATTTATCTTTACAGACTTTTATGAATGAGAGTAAGAATTTTGTTTAAGTCCTCCGCATTCATCTGTCCCGGTGCCGAAGCTTTTCCGACTGCACCAAATGTCAGAGCTGAGCCAAACACTTCCCCGCAAAGACGGCTGATAAGTCCTGTTCCTGCCATTGACATTGTGATAATTGGTCTGTCCGCATACTCAGAGGCCATCTCCTCTGTGGCGGATAAAAGTGTCAGCACATCTTTTTTGTTCTGTGGCATAACTGCAATCTTTGGAATATCTGCATCAAGTTCCTGCATTTTACGAAGACGTTTTACAATCTCTTCCTTGTCCGGTGTTTTGTCAAAATCATGGTTTGACGCAACAACGACAACCCCGCTCTCATGTGCGGCATCTATCACTTCTTTCACAAATGCATCGCCTGTGAAAGCCTCCACATCGACTAAATCGATAAGTCCTGTTGCAGCTGCCCTTTTATTTAATTCTACATAGACTTCCGGTTCGATTTCTTTTTCCCCACCTTCTTTGGAAGTACGGAATGTAAAAAGAATCGGTGTATTTTTGAGTATTTCACGAAGTTCTTTTAACACATTCTCAACCTGTGCAAAGTCGAAAACGCCCTCAAACCAGTCAACGCGAAACTCTACTACATCTTTTTTCACGTTTTCAAATGATTTTGCTGCTGCAAGAATTTCTTCTTTTGTCTTTCCGACAATTGGAACACAGATTTTCGGTACTCCTTCTCCAATTCTTACACCACGGACTTCTACATAAGCACCCATACTTTTCTTTCCTCTCTCTTTTTATTCATATTTGATGTTTAATACTTCTTTCATATGCTCGATCGGCATATCTTTTCCTGTCCAGAGTTTGAATGCTGCTGCTCCCTGGAATAACATCATTCCAAGTCCGTTCATTGTCTTGCATCCAACTTCTTTTGCCATTTTACGCATGGTTGTTTCAAGTGGAGAGTAAGGTACATCTACAACGATCAGTTCCGGACGGAAGAAGGATTTATCAGGTACTACGGACATTCCCTCTAATGGTTTCATACCAACACCAGTTCC
>ENA-ORNW01000743-ORNW01000743.1-human-gut-metagenome-genome-assembly--contig:-NODE-743-length-29492-cov-12.569521_pt1 | contig 29492 bp, 25 predicted proteins | sample MGYA00242121_ERZ509034 | MGnify/ENA primary metagenome ERZ509034 (study PRJEB26280, sample SAMEA2338689) | human gut metagenome | biome: human gut; feature: human-associated habitat; material: faeces... | reverse complement strand
ATAAACTATAATGTAATGATGTTAATCTAGGAAGTGATTTTATGACAAGAATTTCTGTTGAATTAGTACCAAGAGATGCTGAAGTTTTAGAAAATGAAGTAAAAGCAATAAAAGAAAACTTAAATGATGTAGATTTTATTAACATTCCAGATTTATTGAGCTGTGATATTAGAAGTTGGGATGGAGCTAGTATAGCCAAAAAATATTTTAAAGATGTTGTACCACATTTAAGAGCAATGGATTTTGATTTTACGAAACAATTACCTATAAAAGAAAAATTAAGAGGATATAATATAAAAGAAGTTCTTGTTGTGGAAGGTGATCCACCACAAAGTATGCTTTATCAAGTATATCCAACAGTTAGTACAGATATTATACGAAAAATCAATGAAGAATTGCCAGAGGTCACTGTATATGCAGGTATTGACCAGTATCGCAGTAGTATGAAAGAAGAAGAATATCGCATTCGTCGTAAACAATTAGCAGGAGCTAAAGGCTTTTTTACACAGCCATTTTTTGATATGCGTTATTTAGAAATGTATGCAGACCTTTTGGATGGATTAGATATTTATTGGGGTGTTTCTCCTGTTTTGTCTGAGCGTTCTGTAAGTTATTGGCGTAATAAAAATAATGTGATTTTTCCTAAGGATTTTGAACCTACTTTGCAGTGGAATATAGATTTTGCTCGAAAAGTCATAGCTTTTGCTAAAAAGCATAATCATAATGTGTATTTAATGCCGATAAAGGCTCAAATAATGCCATATTTAGAAGGTGTTTTTGCTAAATAGAATAATATTTAAAGTTGCAATAGAATTTTGTATTGCAACTTTTTTTTGTTTACAAATTTACATTTGAATTTTATAATAGTTATATAATAAAAATGACAGAAAATTAAGTAAAATCCTAAAAGATTTTTATGAAATGATAAATTTTTATTATAGTATATGAATTTTTGGTAAAAGGGGAAAGTATTATGGTTAAAATTTTGAATAAAAAAGTTTTACACGAAAATATATTGCAATTTACTTTAGAGGCCCCATTGATAGCAAGAAAAGCAGAGCCAGGGCAATTTGTAGTATTGAGAGTTAATGAATATGGCGAACGTATACCGCTCACTATTGCCGATTTTGATAGAGAAAAAGGAACAATAGATATTATCTTCATGGTGATAGGTGCTTCAACTACTGTATTAGCATCATTAAATGAAGGTGATAGTATTTTAGATTTAGTTGGTCCTTTGGGTAAGAAAACAGATATTAGACCTGATATGGGAACTGTAGTTTGCATAGGTGGTGGTATAGGTGTTGCTCCAATTTATCCTATTGCTAGAAAAATGAAACAAGTGGGCAATCATGTAATAACGATTATGGGAGCAAAAAATAAAGATATTTTAATTTTAAAAGATGAAATGGAAAAAATATCTGATGAAGTCATTGTTACTACAGATGATGGTTCTTATGGTATAAAAGGTTTTGTTACAACAGCTCTACAGCAATTAATTGATAAAGGAATTGATATCGCTGAAGTAGTAGCTATTGGACCTGTCATCATGATGAAAACTGTAGCTGATACAACTAGACCATATAATATTAAAACTATTGTTAGTCTAAATCCTATTATGGTAGATGGTACAGGAATGTGTGGTGGTTGCCGTGTACAAGTTGGTGATGAAACAAAATTTGCTTGTGTAGATGGGCCAGAATTTGATGGACATTTAGTAGATTTTGTGAATTTGATGGAAAGACAACGCATGTATAGACCTAAAGAGGAAATTGAAAAAGACCATATTTGTCGTTTAGCTAAAAAGGTTGAAGAAATGGAGGAAAAATAATATGCCTTTAGTAATGCAAAAACATGAAATGCCAGAACAAGACGCTAATGTTCGCAGAAATAATTTTGATGAAGTGGCTTTAGGATATACAGAAGAATTAGCCTTAGCAGAAGCTAATCGTTGCCTTCATTGTAAAGTGCCACATTGTAGAAAAGGTTGTCCTGTAGATATCGACATACCAGCTTTTATTGCTAAAATAAAAGAAGGCGATTTTGAAGGAGCAAATGCAAAAATAAAAGAAGCTAGTAGTTTGCCTGCTATTTGTGGACGTGTTTGTCCTCAAGAAAATCAATGTGAAAAATATTGTGTAATGGGAATAAAAGGCGAACCTGTGGGTATTGGTCGTTTGGAAAGATTTGTAGCCGATTATTGCATGCAAAATTGTGAAGAAAAAATAGAAAAAACAGTAAAAGATGATGCTCAAAAAGTAGCTATTATTGGTTCGGGACCAGCAGGATTAGCTTGTGCAGGTGATTTAGCGAAAAAAGGCTATCAAGTAACAATTTTTGAAGCTTTACATACAGCAGGTGGAGTATTATCTTATGGTATTCCAGAATTTCGTTTACCAAAAGATAAGGTTGTAAAACCAGAAATTAATAATTTGCGTAAGATGGGTGTAAAAATAGAAGTGAATTCTGTAGTAGGTAAATTATTCACAGTTGATGAACTTATGCAAGAATTTAATTTTGATGCTTTATTTATTGCTACAGGAGCAGGTTTACCTCATTTTATGAATATTCCTGGTGAAAATTTAAATGGGGTATATTCTTCAAATGAATTTTTGACAAGATGTAATTTAATGAAAGCATATCGTTTTCCAGAATATGCTACGCCTATTAATGTAGGAAAAAAAGTAGCTGTAGTAGGTGGTGGTAATGTAGCTATGGATTCTGCTCGAACTGCTTTGCGTTTGGGAGCAGAAAAAGTATATATTGTTTATCGCAGAAGTGAAAAAGAATTACCAGCAAGACGTGAAGAAGTAGAACACGCCAAACAAGAAGGCATAGAATTTAAATTATTGAATAATCCTGTAGCTATCTTAGGAGATGAAAAAGGATATGTAAAAGCCATTCGTTGTATAAAAATGGAATTAGGAGAGCCAGATGCTTCAGGTCGTAGACGTCCTGTGGAAATACCTAATTCAGAATTTGATATTGATGTGGATACTGTGGTCATCGCTATTGGTCAAGGGCCAAATCCATTGATACAATCGACTACTCCAGATATGCAGACAAATAAAAGAGGTAATATCGTAGCTGATGAAGAAACAGGAAAAACTACAAAAGAAGGTGTTTTTGCTGGTGGTGATATTGTAACAGGAGCTGCAACTGTTATTTTGGCTATGGGAGCAGGAAAAAAAGCTGCTAAAGCTATTGATGAATATTTGATAGAAAAACGCAATAAATAATAAAAATGATTTAAATAGATTGATTTAATAGTCAGTGGATGATGACTTTAAATCAATCTATTTTTTTTAGAAAAATTTTTTGTTATAATTTATATTCAAATATAGATTATAAAATTTTTAGAGGTAAAAAATGAGTTTAATGAATTTTACAAGTATAGATTTTGAGACAGCTAATAAAAATCGTGATAGTGCTTGTAGTGTAGCTGTAGTAGTTATTGAAAATGGAAGAATGGTGGATAGTTATAATTCACTTATAAAACCGCCAGAAATGATTTTTGAAGAAGGTAATATAAAAATACATGGCATTACTCCGCAAATGGTAGAAAATGCACCTACTTTTGCAGATATATGGAGAGATTTACGTATGTATTTAGATAATCGAATAGTTATAGCACATAATGCTTTTTTTGATATGGGTGTATTGCGTAGTTGCATTTGGAAGTATAATTTAGCTAAACCACAGTTTAAAACAGCATGTACTGTTCAAATTGCTAGAAAAGTATGGCCACAATTGCCAAATCATAAATTGAATACATTGGGAGAATTTTTTCAGATACAATTTAAACATCATGATGCTCTAGATGATGCAAAGGTCTGTGCAAAAATCCCTTTAGTTGCTGGTAGAACTGTAGGTGTAAATAATTTGGAGAGTTTATTAAAAAAAATAGGTTTAGAAGTAAAAATATTTAAATCATAAAAATTTATAAAAAAGTGTTGACAAAAAACATTTTATAGTGATATAATAAATCTCGCATTCGACGCGAGTGCCAAATGCGGAAGTGGCGGAATTGGCAGACGCGCTAGACTTAGGATCTAGTGTCTTTCGGCGTGCAGGTTCAAGTCCTGTCTTCCGCACCATTTGAAATTATAGGCTTTACAGATTTTCTGTAAAGCCTTTTTTGTTTTTTAGATAAGTTATAGAATTGTATTAATTTAATAAATAAAATTGTAACTTAGAGGTATTATTGATTATTTTTGATTATAAGCATATAATTTAGATAGGATTTATTTCTAATAAGAGAGGTTGAATTTCAATGAAAGTTTTATTATTAAATGGCAGTAGACGTGAAAAAGGTTGTACATATACAGCTCTTAGCGAAGTAGCACAGACTTTAGAAAAACAAGGTATTCAGACAGAAATAATTCATGCAGTGCCAGAAACAGAAAATGTGAAAGCAGTTGCTGAAAAAGTAAAAACTGCAGATGGATTAGTAGTGGGTTCTCCTGTTTATTGGGCATCTCCATCTGGTGAAATTATTTCATTTATGGATAAACTTTCTAGTTTAGCAGGTAAAGATTTGTTACACAAACCAGCAGCAGCAGTTGCTTCCGCTAGACGTGCTGGTACAACAGCAACTTTAGATGTACTTTTCAAATATTTTACTTATCATCAAATGCCAATTGTTTCTGCAAATTATTGGACTATGGTACATGGAAATACACCAGAAGAAGTGAAAAAAGATGAAGAAGGTATGCAAATTATGCGTGTTTTAGGCAATAATATGGCATGGCTTTTAAAATGTATTGAAGCTGGTAAAAATGCTGGTGTACAAATTCCAGAAACAGAAGCTAAAATAATGACAAATTTCATTCGTTAAAATAAAGTAAACAGAGTTATAACGATTTTTTATTTCGTTATAACTCTTTTTTTGTGGTAAAATATAAATATAGTAGCCAATAAAGAAGGTGGAAATATGGAGAGAAAATCATTATTGACTAAAGAAGATATTGATATTTTAGAGTCATGGGCTGATGGATACTTTTATAAGATTTTTTATTATTTAGAAGATTTTGTTAAAAAAGGTGTAGAACAAAAATTATTTACGTTAGACGAAGCTAGAGAAGATTTAGACATTGCACTATGGTATGCGTATGCGGGAAATAATATTGATATATACGAATATTATTATAAAGTGATTAATTGGATGCCTTATTCAGAAAAAAATGCTCAAGGTTCAGGTGCTTGGTATTATCGTTATTCAGTAGCTTTGATTTATTGTAGTGACTTAGAAAAAGCTTATGTATATGCAAAAAAAGGTGTACAAGAAGAGGAAGATTATCCATGGGGTTGGCTGAATTTAGCTAAATTGCAATATCATTTTGGACAAAAAGAAGAAGCAAAACTTTCGATAAAAAAAGGCTTAGCTTTAGTACCAGATGATTATGAATTTAATGTCTTACGAAAAGAAATTGAAGAAAATTGTAGTTTAGAAAAAATGATGTGTCACTACATAAAGCCAGAAGATGATAAGATTTTTCATGATAATAAGATGAATAAACAGCATTTAAAAGAAAAAATGCAGGCTGTAGATGGTGTGATATGTTATGAAAATTCTTTGCAAGAAATAAAAAATTTTTTAAATGGTTTTGATTGGCAGGAAGACAAGCCTTATTGTAGTTGTTTTGTGAATATAGAAAGTAACATCGTAAAAATAATTTTTATGATGAATAGAGCGATGCTATCAAAGATTGATTTTGATTGGTTAAGAAAAGAGTATACAGACATTAAAAATAATTTATTGACTTGTAGTAAATATAATATAGTTTATGATTTACGGGAAATAGAGATAAGTAGAGATTATGAAGTAAAATTATCATATTATAATGATGAAAAAAATCTATCATTAGTTGATTATAAAATAAGTGTAGACGATAAGAAAAATTATAGTGAGATTAAATTAAAAAATGTGCGAACTGATGAGCAAGTGGAAAAACTTGCTTTGACTTTGTATAAGAAGGATCAAGATTTTTCTTATGTAGAATGTTGGTTTGAAGATAATAGAATAATTAAACATTTTGGTTTAGTTGGTGATAAAGGTAATATAAAAAAATATGAAAATTGTTCAGTTGATGATTATAAGTTATATTTAGATATTTTCGTTGGACGATATGAAAAATTGGGATATATATCATGGCGAGAATATGCCAAAAAAACATTATTGATAAAGGTAATTGTAGAAAATGAGAAAGAAAGTATATTAGAACAGGAAAATGTAGCACCGATATATTTTCTTTATGAGATGGTACAAAAGTCTTTAGAAATAAATGTAGTAGGATTTTTATATGATTGGGGCTATAAGCAAACTGAGCAAAAAAATATATATGAAGTAGATTTTTATTTTGATACGGTAGATAAAGATATAGCAGTTAATTTAATAAAACATGTAATTGAAGTATTTACTATGAATGCAAAATCAAAAGTAAAAAATGTTATAGAATTAACAGATGATTAAAATTTAGAGTGTTTAATTTTTTGTTTGTAGTAAATAATACCAAAGATATCTGCTAATGCCCAACCAATGGGAATAGACCACCAGATGCCAATAACGCCAATGGAAGGTATACTAGCTAAATAATAAGCAAGACCTACACGAGTGCCAAGAGAAATAATAGTTAAAATCACAGACATGCTAGGAAAGTTAATAGCACGATAAAAGCCATATAATAGGAATAATATGCCGATGCCAAAATAAAAACTGCCTTCTATGCGGAGATAGTCCATACCGATATTGATGATTTCGGTTTCAGAACTATCAATGAAAATTGTCATCAGAGGACGAGCAAAGATAAAAACACCGATAGAGATGACTAAACAAAATAAAAATGATATTTTTATAGCTGATTTAATACCTTGTTGAATTCTATCTATTTTTTTAGCTCCATAATTTTGACCGATGAAAGTAGAAAATGCATTGCCAAAATCTTGTGCAGGCATATAGGCAAGAGAGTCTATTTTCACAGCTACAGTAAAAGCAGCCATGACAGTAGCACCAAAACTATTTACAAGATTTTGCACGAGTAAAATGCCAAAATTCATGACAGATTGTTGAGTAGAAGTCAACAATGAAGAGTTGGATATATCTTTTATCATAGCTAAATCAAATTTACAATGTTCTTTTTGTGGAATGAGCTCAGGGCATTTTTTGAGAGTATAGATTGTTATGCCTAAAGCACAAAGTCCTTGAGCTATTATTGTACCGAGGGCAGAACCTGCTACGCCCATATGGAAATTGACAACTAAAATGATGGATAAAATGATATTGAGAAGGGCAGAACTAGCCAAGAATATAAGTGGCGTTTTAGAATTGCCGATAGCACGAAGTAGACAAGTAAAATAATTATAGATAAAAGTAAAACTAAATCCAATGAAAATAATATAAAGATATGTATACGTTAAATTAAAAATTTCATTAGGCACTTGCATAAAATAAATGATTTTTTTAATGTAAATAAAAATAAAAATATTTATTATTATGGTAAGCATCAATATCAGAATAAAAGAGATGAAAATACTAGATTTTAATTTAAGATAATTTTTTTCGCCATAAAAAATAGAAAATAAGGCACCGCTTCCCATGCAAAGGCCTAATAGTATGGAAGTTAGAAAAATGATTAAAGCATAACTAGCACCAACAGCAGCCAAAGCATCTGTGCCTATGAAATGACCTACGATTAAGGTATCCGAAATATTGTATAATTGTTGCATAAGGTTACCTAAGATCATAGGCAGTGAAAATTTTAACATAGTCATGGAAACAGAACCTGTAGTTAAATCATATTTCATAAAGAACACCTCATTTTATATGATAAAGAAAATATATTGCAATAGTTAAGAAATATTTATATAATAAATATAACTGATTAATTGATTAATTTATATTAATACTTAGAATAATGAAAAAATAATTCAAGAGAAAAGGGGAAAACTAATGGAGGCTTTAGTTACGATCATTAATAAAGCTGGAGTTCATGCACGCCCAGCAGCAATGCTTGCACAGATGGGACGACGCTATAATTCTAAAATAACATATACAGCTAAAGGTATTACAGCTGATGGAAAAAATATTATTCCTATAATTAATTTAGGATTATCCTGTGGAACGCAAGTACGCATAACTGCCGAAGGTGATGATGAACAAGAAGCTATTAATGCTTTGAGTGAACTTGTAAATAGTCGTTTTGGTGAACATCAATAATATTATTTATAACACAAATATATTGATAAGTTAAGAGTTGTCTTCGCCCTGAAATTATGCTAATATATCTTATACAATTTAATGTTTTGAGAAAGACAATGAAAAAGAGAGTATAGATATAAATTGAGTTGTCCAGAGAGAAAATTTATAGCTGAAAAATTTTCCAACCTGATATCTAGAAAGTAGCTTTGGAGTCCTCATGCTGAAATAATATTAAGTATGGGCGCAGATACAGCGTTATGTAATGAAGTTCTGTCTAATATATTATTGATTTATAATAATTAAATGATTAGATGGAAAAAATTAGGTGGTACCGCGAAGATATCTCTTTCGTCCTTTTATAAGGAATGAAAGAGATTTTTTTATGTGTATTTTGCCAAACTTTGTTGATTGACTTTAAAATTTTTGTGATTTATTTAGGAGGTATTTTGATGGAAGAAACAAATATTCCAAAGGTGTATGACCCGCAATCTTTTGAAAAAAAATGGTATCAATATTGGGAAGAAAATAAACTATTTCATGCAGAAGTAGATGAAAATAAAAAACCATTTAGCATTGTAATGCCACCACCAAATGTAACAGGTCAACTTCATATGGGACATGCGATGGATAATACTTTACAGGATATCTTAATTCGCTTTAGAAGAATGCAAGGATACAACACTTTATGGATGCCTGGTACTGACCATGCAGGTATAGCAACTCAAGCAAAAGTAGATGCACAACTTCGTGAACAAGGTGTATCTCGTTATGATATTGGTAGAGAAAAATTCTTAGAACATGCTTGGGCATGGAAAGAAAAATATGGTAATCGCATAAAATATCAAATTCGTACACTTGGTTCTTCTTGTGATTGGGATAGAGAACGTTTCACTATGGATGAAGGTTGTTCTCATGCTGTTCGTGAAGTATTTGTACAATTATATAAAAAAGGTTTAATTTATCAAGGAAAACGCATAACTAATTGGTGTCCACACTGTAATACAGCTCTTAGTGATATTGAAGTAGAACATCAGACAGAACCAGGTCATTTATATCACATTAAATATCAAGTTGAAGGTGAAGATAGATTTGTAGAAATCGCTACAACTCGTCCTGAAACTATGTTTGGTGATACTGGTGTAGCAGTTCATCCTGATGATGAACGCTATAGCGATTTAGTAGGCAAAACTTTGATTTTACCAATCGTTGGTCGTCGTATACCACTTTTTGCTGATAGTTATGTAGATCCACAATTTGGTACTGGTGCAGTAAAAGTAACACCAGCTCATGATCCTAATGACTTTGATATGGGTGCTCGCCATAATTTAGAACAGATTGTAGTAATCAACAATGATGGTACAATGGCAGAAAATACTGGTAAATATGCTGGTCTTGATCGTTATGAATGTCGTAAACAATTGATCGAAGATTTAAAACAACAAGGTTATTTGATCAGCATTGAAGATCATGAACATGCAGTAGGCCATTGCTCTCGTTGTTCTACAACTGTAGAACCACTCGTATCTAAACAGTGGTTTGTAAAAATGGAATCTTTGGCAAAACCTGCAGCTGAAGCTGTAAAATCTGGCAAAATTAAATTTGTTCCAGAAAGATTTTCCAAAATTTATTGTAACTGGTTAGATAATATACGTGATTGGTGTATCTCTCGTCAGCTCTGGTGGGGCCATCGCATTCCAGCTTGGTACTGTGATGATTGCGGTGCGACTATCGTAGAAAATGAAGATGTAACAGTTTGTCCTCATTGTGGTAGCAAACATGTTCATCAAGATGAAGATGTACTTGATACATGGTTTAGCTCTGGTCTTTGGCCATTTGAAACTATGGGTTGGCCAGAACAAACAGCAGAATTAAAACAGTTCTATCCAACAAGTGTACTTGTTACAGGATATGATATTATCTTCTTCTGGGTAGCTCGTATGGTAATGATGGGCTTAGAATTTGGCAAAGATATTCCATTTAAGCATGTATTTATTCATGGTCTTGTACGCGATAGCCAAGGTCGTAAGATGAGTAAATCTTTAGGTAATGGTATCGATCCTGTTGAAGTAATTGAAAAATATGGTGCAGATACACTTCGCTTTATGCTCATCACAGGTAATACACCTGGTAATGATATGCGTTTTTATTGGGAACGTGTAGAATCTGCTCGTAATTTTGCTAATAAATTATGGAATGCTTCTCGTTTCATGCTCATGAATCTTGAAGGTTTTGATAAAACTTTCGTTCCAGAAGCTAGCGATTATACTTTAGCAGATAAATGGATTTTAAGCCGTTATGCTAAAACTGCTATCAGTATTACTGAAAACCTAGAAAAATTTGAATTAGGTGAAGCAGGCCGTTCTTTATATGACTTCATTTGGAATGAATTCTGTGATTGGTATATTGAACTTAGCAAAGCTCGTCTTTACGATAAAGAAAATGTTCGCCCACGTAAAGTAGCTCAATATGTTTTAAGCTATGTACTTGAACATACACTTCGCTTATTACATCCATTTATGCCATTTATCACAGAAGAAATCTGGCAGCATATTCCACATGAAGGTAAGAGCATCATGGTAGCTGATTGGCCAATAGGTGAAGAAGCAAAACTTGATGATGCAAGTGAAATGGAAATGACTACTATTATGGAAACAATAAAATCTATCCGTAATATGAGAGCTGAAGTAAATGCAGCACCAAGCAAAAAAACAGAAGTAATTCTTCATTTAAGTGATGAAAGCTTAACTGATGTATTTGCTAAAAATAGTGGATATTTAGAAACACTAGCTTCTGCTAAAAATGTGACTATTTTGGCAAAAGATGATGCAAAACCAGAAAATGCAATGACAGCAGTAGTAAATGGTGTAGAAATTTATTTACCACTTGCTGGTTTAATTGATGTAGAAAAAGAAACAGCTCGTTTAAATAAAGAATTAGCTACATTAGATAAAGAAGTATCTCGCCTTGATAAAAAACTTTCTAACGCAGGCTTTATTGCCAAAGCACCTGCTGATATTGTAGAAAAAGAAAGAGAAAAATTAAAAGGTTACGAAGAAAAACGTGAAGCTGTAAAACAGCGTTTAGCATATTTAGCAACTCTTTAATTTTAGATTTTTTATGAAAGGCGTATATAAAATGAACTATTTAGAATCGCTAGAATATCTAGATGAGCTTAGTACCTTTGGTACTAAGCTCGGTCTAGGTCGCATTAAACAATTAGTAGCTTATTTAGATAATCCACAGACAAGATATAAAACCATACATGTGACAGGGACAAATGGAAAGGGTTCCACTTGTTCTATGCTTTCTAGTATATTGACTACATCTAACATTAAGACAGGGTTATATATTTCACCGCACTTAGTATCATATACAGAACGCATTCAAATTGATGGTAAGCCAATAAGTGAAGAAGATTTTGCTGATTGTATTAGTGCTGTTAAAGTCTTTGTAGATAAAATGGTTGAAGATGGTGAAGAGTCACCAACTCAATTCGAAGTTATTACAGCAGCGGCATTTTTATATTTTGCGATTAATAAAGTAGAATATGCTGTCATTGAAGTTGGATTAGGTGGACTATTAGATTCAACTAATGTAGTAAAACCAGAAATTAGTGTTATCACAAATGTAGCATTTGAACATGCTCATTTATGTGGAGGAACATTAGAAGGTATAGCAAAGCATAAAGCTGGTATCATAAAAGAAGGAGTACCAGTAGTTACAGCGGCAAAAGGTATTGCACTGGATATAATAAATCAAACTGCTGAGGAAAAAAATGCTGATATTTTTATAGCAAGTAATGATTTTTCGGCTATATTTGTGGATTTTGATGGACAGTATCAAGAATTGAAATTTAGCTCTGAATTATTAGGAGTTAATTTTAATTATAAATTAAAATTACTAGGCGATCATCAGATAGAAAATAGCTCTTTAGCTATTATGACAGCTAGCATCTTAGGCAATAATGATGAGCGTATTACTAGAGAAAATATTATTGCTGGTTTGTCGTTAGCAAAATGGCCAGCACGTTTTGAAGTATTTAATTTTGATGGACAAATTTGCATTGTTGATGGTGCACATAATCCAGCTGGTATGATGATACTTCGCCAAAATTTAGATAAATATTATCCAAATGAAAAAAGAGTTATTCTTTTAGGAATATTAAAGGACAAAGACATAGATACAATGCTCACTGATTTACTACGTGATGATGATGAAATTGTTATTACTACACCAAATTCAGAGCGTAAAGCCTCCCCTGAATATATAGCAAGCAAAATAATTAATCATCGAGTAGAAACTTTTAATAATATGAAAGAAGCTTTAACTTTAGCTCGTCAATGGGCAGGTAAAAATAAAGTTTTATGTATAACTGGTTCTTTATATTTGACAGGTGAACTTAGAAATATTCTAGTCAATGAAGGTTAATGAAGATTAAGCTTAGATTATAAATATTTTGGCTTTTTAGAGTAGTAGGTGTATGGGTGAATATATTTAAAAAAAATAGATTAAATAATGATTGTAAACGCTTAATGTTTTATATCGTTATAGCTATGGCAACGATGTTACCTTTTTCATATGTTGTATCTAGTCTATTGTTAGTGGCTGGTTGGGGTGTTTTTGCTTATAAATCATTTAAAGGATTTTTTGAATGGAAACGTACAATACTTGATTTTCCCATCATGATTTTTGCGATTATATCCTTTTTATCAGTATTAGTATCACCAGATCCAGCATTTAGCTTTTATAATTGCTATAATTTAGTCGGTCGATATGTACTTACATATTACTTAGTTGTGCAAAGCATAGATTTTGAGAATATAGGACAATTAAAAATATTTTTAACTTGTATAAGTGCATCATTATTTATTGTTGTTATATATGGTTTTATGCAAGCATTTTTAGGTATAGGGCTGACTTCTGAGCAAATAGTATGGACAGATGGAGCTATGTTCCCTGGATTAAAAACAAGAGTATTTTCTACATGGCAAAATCCTAATTTATTAGGAGGCTATTTTGATTTAATGTTGGGCTTGATGGCTGGAATGTTTTTGATGATAAAACACAAAATGGTTCGCATTGTAATTGCAATTTTATTTTGTTTAACAGCCTTTTGCTTAACCTTAACATATGCTAGAGGTGCTTGTTTAAGTATTGCCGTAGTAATTTTTGTCTATAGTATTTTATATAATCGTAAAGTATTATTGGCTTTGATAGCATTAGCTGTTATTTTATTACTTTCAGATGCAACTTTAGTAGATAGAATGACATCTATTTTTACGAAGATGGATACGTCTTCCGAAATGCGTCTAGCTTTTTGGGAAAGTACGATAGCTATGATTTTAGATCATCCTTTATTAGGTATAGGTTGGGGATCATATTTTATGGTATATCCTAATTATGATTATTATATGCAGGGAAATTTTATAAAGATTGTTCATGCACATAATATGTATTTGAATTTCATGGCAGAAATAGGATTATTTGGCTTTGTAAGTTATATGGTATGTTTCTTTGGTGTAATTTATAAAGCATTTAAAGCACAAGTTATGAAATTGGATTCATTAGTAAAAGCTATGCTTTTAGGCATTGGACTGGGATTATCTGCATTAGCAATAAATGGTCTTACCGATTATGTAATGTTTAATACAGAATTATCCATGCTCGTATGGTTATTTTCAGGAATTGTAGTTTCAATATATAAAAATTAAAAAGATTTTATTCAAGCCCTAAAGGAGTGAATGCAGTGAAAGAACAAACTATTTCTAAGGCAACCATTGACAGATTACCATTATATTATAGAACTTTAAGATTAGCCCAAGATGATGGTATGGATATCATATCATCGGATGAATTAGGACGTCGATTAGAATTGACACCGGAGCAAATTAGAAAAGATTTGGCATTATTTGGCCAATTTGGTAAAAAAGGTGTAGGCTATTATGTCAATGAACTTAAATTTAATGTAGGCAAGATTTTAGGGCTTGATAATCATTGGAACATCGCTATTGTGGGAATTGGTCATTTAGGTGTGGCACTTGCTAATTATCAAAATTTTATTGCACTTGGTTTTAATTTAGTAGCGTTGTTTGATAATGATCCCAATATCATTGGAAAGACGGTAAATCATGTAAAAGTAAAAAGTATTGATGATTTACCAGAATATGCTAAAAAATTAAAAATAGATATTGGGGTAATTGCTGTACCAGCACAATTTGCTCAGCAAGTAGCTGATAGATTGATTAAGGCAAATATTAAAGGTATTTGGAATTTTGCACCTGTAAAAATGAAGGTACCTGAAGATGTAAAAATAGTCAATGAAGATTTATCAGTAGGCCTTAGTAGATTGTCGTATTATATTACAGGAAAATAGCTTTCTTTTCCTATCGTAAAACTTGACGCTTTTCCCTAGTAGTGGTATGCTTTTGTTAGTGATATGCGTTATTATTTTTTTTAAAATGGAGTGTTGTTTTTTTATAATTTTTATTTATATTTTTATGAAAAATTATAAATGAAAAAATTTATTTCATAAATGATACAATAATCTTTGATTATCGTATTAGACAATGATATAATGGAAAACGACATAATAATGCAACAATATAATTTGGTAAGGAGGAGAATTTTTAATGATTGACATTTTAGATCGTGTGCGTAATAAATCCTTGCATGCGAAAATTGTCAGTGCACAGGAAGCTGCTGAGTTAATTAAACCAGGCATGAATGTGGGAACTAGTGGATTTACACCATCTGGTTATCCTAAAGCTGTGTCTTTGGCTCTTGCTGAACGCATGAAAGAACACCCATTTAAAATTAATTTATATACAGGTGCTTCTGTAGGACCAGAACTTGATGGTGCACTTTGTGAAGTTAAGGGTATTGACAAACGTATGCCATACCAAACTAACAAATTATTAAGAAATTTAATAAACTCTGGTGAAGTTTCTTATAGTGATTTACATCTTAGTGAATCAGCTCAATTATTACGTTATGGTTTCTATGGCAAATTAGATGTTGCTATCGTAGAAGCTTGTGCTATTACTGAAGAAGGTAATATTATCCCAACAACATCTATGGGTAATACTGCTTCTTATGTTCAACAAGCAGATATGGTTATAGTTGAAGTAAATACTAGTCAGCCATTAGAACTTGAAGGTATGCATGACGTTTATGTGCCACTTGATCCACCACATCGTCTTCCAATTCCTATTGTTAAGGCTAACGACCGTATTGGTACACCTTACATACCTTGCACTCCAGATAAAATTAAATGCATTGTTCCTTGTGATATTACAGATAAAACTCGTCCATTTGGCGAAATTAGTGAAGCAGATCACAAAATGTCTGAATATATCATTGAACTTCTTCAAAATGAAGTTAAAAAAGGTCATATGCCTAAAAATCTCTTACCTTTACAATCTGGTGTAGGTAATGTAGCAAATGCAGTAATCAGTGGTTTCGTTGATTCTGATTTGAAAGACTTGTCTGTATATACAGAAGTTATCCAAGATGGTATGTTTGACTTAATCGATGCTGGTAAATTAAACTTCGCATCTGGTACAGCATTATCTCCATCCCCAGACGGATTAAAACGTTTCTATGAAAATATCAAAGAATATAGAAAACATCTTTTACTTCGTCCACAGGAAATCTCCAATAGCCCAGAAGTTGTAAGAAGAATTGGTGTTATTGCTATGAATACAGCTATTGAATGCGATATTTATGGTAATGTAAACTCCACTCACATTATGGGTACAAAAATGATGAATGGTATTGGTGGTTCTGGTGACTTCGCTAGAAACGCTTACCTTACTTGCTTCTTTACAGCATCTACTGCTAAAAACGGTCTTATCTCTTCTATCGTTCCTATGTGCTCTCATGTTGACCATACAGAACATGATGTAGATATCATCGTTACAGAACAAGGCTTAGCTGACTTAAGAGGTCTTGCTCCACGCGAAAGAGCTCGTGAAGTTATTAACAAATGTGCTCATCCAGATTATAAACCTATGTTAATGGATTATTTGGAAAGAGCAGAAGCTGCAACAAAACATGCACAAACTCCACATATTATTAAAGAAGCTTTGTCCTGGCATGAAAAATTCATGGAAACAGGTTCAATGAAATAATAACCTTTTTAGGAGGAATTTTTAATTATGAGCAATGAAAATGAAAAAATCCAAGCTGAATTAGCTGAGTATAATGCTGATGTTGAAAAAGCAATAGCAAAATTCCCAGAACGTCCACATCTTCCAGAACAACGTTTATATACTCCACTTGATATTGAAGGAACTGATTATGCTGATGAAATCAGCTTCCCAGGTGTATATCCTTACACTCGTGGTGTTCAACCTACTATGTATCGTGGTCGTTTCTGGACAATGCGTATGTATGCTGGTTTCTCCACTGCTGAAGAATCCAACAAACGTTATCGTTATTTAATCGAATCCGGTGCTACTGGACTTTCTTGTGCATTTGACCTTCCAACTCAGATCGGTTATGACTCCACTGATGACATCTCTGAAGGTGAAGTTGGTAAAGTTGGTGTTGCTATTGACTCCTTAGCAGATATGGAAATTCTTTTCGATCAAATCGATCTTGGTAAAGTTTCCACTTCTATGACAATCAACGCTCCAGCATCTGTACTTTTAGCTATGTACATTGCAGTTGCTGAAAAACAAGGTGTACCTGCAGATCAATTAAAAGGTACAATCCAGAACGATATTCTTAAAGAATATGCTGCTCGTGGAACATATATCTTCCCACCACGTCCATCTATGCGTCTTATCACTAATATCTTTGAATATTGCTCTAAATATGTACCAAAATGGAATACAATCTCCATTTCTGGTTACCATATTCGTGAAGCTGGTTCTACTGCTGCTCAGGAAATCGCATTTACTATTGCTGATGGTATTGCTTATGTTGAAGCAGCAATCAAAGCTGGTCTTGACGTTGATGCTTTCGCTGGTCGTCTTTCCTTCTTCTGGAATGCTCATAACAACGTACTTGAAGAAGTTGCTAAATTCCGTGCTTCCCGTCGTATCTGGGCTAAAGTTATGAAAGAAAGATTCCATGCTAAAAAAGACAAATCCATGAAACTTCGTTTCCATACTCAGACTGCTGGTTCTATGCTTACAGCTCAACAGCCTAACAACAACATCATTCGTGTTGCTTTACAGACTGCAGCTGCTGTTATGGGTGGTACTCAGTCCCTTCATACTAACTCCCGTGATGAAGCTCTTGCTCTTCCAACTCAGGAATCTGTTACAATTGCTCTTCGTACACAACAAATCGTTGCTTACGAAAGTGGTTTAGCTGATGTTATTGATCCACTTGCTGGTTCTTACTATGTTGAAGCTATGACTAACAGAATCGAAAAAGAAGCTTGGGATTACATCAAAAAAATCGACGAAATTGGCGGTGCTGTATCTGCAATTGAAAAAGGTTATATCCAGAAAGAAATTCAGGATAGTGCTTACAAATGGCAGATGGATGTTGAATCCGGTGCTAGAACAATTGTCGGCGTAAACAAATTCCAGATGGAAGAAAAACCAGTTGAAGGTCTTCTTAAAGTTGATGCTTCCGTTGGTGAAAAACAAAAAGCTAAAGTTGAAGCTATGAAAGCTAAACGTGACAACGCTGCTGTAGAAGCTGCTCTTGCTGACTTAGAAGCTGCTTGTAAAGATGAAAACGAAAATCTTATGCCTCATATCCTCGCTGCCGTTAAAACATATGCAACTCTCGGAGAAATCTGTGGCGTAATGCGTAAAGTATTCGGCGAATATGAAGCACATGTAAATCTTTAATAAGTGAAGATATTTGGAGGTAAATATAATGATTAGAGTATTAGTAGCAAAACCAGGTTTAGATGGTCATGACCGCGGAGCAAAAGTTGTAGCACGTGCTCTTCGCGATGCAGGCTTTGAAGTAATTTATACAGGTCTTCGTCAGACTCCTGAACAGATTGCAGAAGCAGCTTTACAGGAAGACGTTGATGTTGTTGCTATGAGTATCCTTTCTGGTGCTCATCCACATCTTTTCCCTAAAGTTGTAAATCTCGTTAGAGAAAAAGGAATGAAAGATGTATTAATCATCGGTGGTGGCGTTATTCCAGAAGGCGATATCCCAGCTCTTAAAGAAGCAGGTATTGCAGAAGTATTTACTCCTGGTACACCAACAACAGACGTTATTGACTTTATTAAAGCTAACGTAAAAAAAGATTAATTTAAACATTTGATTTTGTTAAATTAAATAATATGAAGAAAATCATCTTGTCTTTCTTAGTCTCTATAAGGAGACAAGATGATTTTTAGTATAATTGTGTGGCTTCTGTGCTAGTAAGGGACAGGAGCTAACATCAAAGGTGGTGCTTATATGGATATAGCTCAAGAATTGTTAAACGGAAATCGTTTAGCTCTCACTCGTGCGATTACAGCAATTGAAAATGAAACAGATGCTGCAGTAGAAATCATGAAAAAACTGTATCCACATACTGGGCATGCCTTTGTCCTTGGTATTACTGGCCCACCAGGTGCAGGTAAATCCACTCTTACCGATAGACTCGCAAGAGCTTATCGTAATCAGGGAAAAACAGTTGGTATTATAGCTATTGACCCAACTAGTCCATTCACAGGCGGAGCTATTTTAGGTGACCGTATAAGAATGAACAGCTTAACCCTCGATGAAGGTGTCTTTATCCGTAGTATGGGGACAAGAGGTAGCTTAGGCGGCTTATCTCATAAAACAGCTGATGCAATAAAAGCTATGGATGCCTTTGGCAAAGATGTGATTATTGTTGAAACTGTAGGGGTAGGACAATCTGAGGTTGATATCGTTAAAGCGGCTGATACCACTATGGTTGTAATGGTACCAGGCCTTGGAGATGATATCCAAGCTATAAAAGCAGGAATATTGGAAATTGGTGATATCTTCACTATCAATAAAGCAGATCTTGATGGTGCAGATAAATTATATACAGAGCTTAATATGATGCTAGACCTTGATGGAGAAACACCTGATTGGCGTCCTCCAGTTAAAAAGGTTATGGCTAGTAGAGGCGAAGGTATTAATGAATTAATAGATACAATTACTGAACATCAAAAATATTTAGTAGAAAGTGGAACATTAGCTATTAGACGTCACAAACGTGCTAAAAATGAGTTATTAGACCGCTTAAGTGCATCTATTGGTTCTTATATAACTGAACATATTGTAAAAACTGGCGAATTAGATACTTATGTAAAAGCTATCGAAAATCGTCAAAACGATCCATATACAGTAGTTAATACTATTATGGACAATATGTTAAAAAAATAATTTAGATATAATATTTATATCAGGAGGGTTTTATCAATGAAAATCAACAGAGTTGACCATATCGGTATTGCTGTACCAAATCTTCAAGAAGCAAAAAAATTCTATGAAGAAGTTTTAGGTATTAAAATTACTAAAGAAGATGAAGTTATTGAAGATCAAAAAGTAAAAGTAAGCTTCGTTCCATGTGGTGAAGTTGAACTTGAACTTTTGGAATCTACAACTGAAGATGGCCCAATTGCAAAATATCTTGCAAAAAATGGTGGCCGTTCTGGTATTCAGCATGTTGCATTAAACGTTGATAACATTGAAGAAGCTATCGCTGAAATGAAAGAAAAAGGCGTTCGTATGATTGACGAAGCACCTCGTTACGGCGCTGGCAATTCTAGCATTGCGTTCGTTCATCCAAAAGCTAGCGGTATCTTAGTTGAACTTGCTCAGCGTTTAGATGAAACAAAATAATCTATATTAAATTTAAATAGATATAGATTTTATTAAGGAGGTATAACTTTGGCTACAGTTCAAGAACGAATTGACCTCATGAATGCCAAAAAGGAACATATTTTACAAGCAGGCGGACCTAAACGTGTTGCAAAACAACATGCTAAAGGCAAAATGACTGCTCGTGAACGTATTGAAAAACTTTTTGATGAAGGTACATTTGTAGAATTAGATCAGTTTGTAAAACATCGTTGCACTAACTTCGGTCAGGAAAAGAAAGATTTACCTGCTGAAGGTGTAATCACAGGTTATGGTACAGTTGACGGACGTTTAGTATATGCTTACGCTCAGGACTTCACTGTTGAAGGTGGTTCTCTTGGTGAAATGCATGCTAAAAAAATCTGGAAAGTACAGGAAATGTCCTTGAAAATGGGTGCTCCTTGCGTTGGTATCAATGATTCCGGCGGGGCTCGTATTCAAGAAGCAGTTGATGCACTTTCTGGTTACGGCGGAATTTTCCAGAGAAATACTGATGCTTCCGGTGTAGTTCCTCAGATTTCTGTAATCATGGGACCATGTGCAGGTGGTGCTGTATATTCTCCAGCTCTTACTGACTTTATTTACATGGTAAAAAATACTAGCCAGATGTTTATCACTGGTCCTGCTGTTATCAAATCTGTTACTGCTGAAGAAGTAACAGCTGAACAGCTCGGTGGTGCTATGACTCATAACACTACTTCTGGTGTTGCTCATTTTGCTGCTGAAAATGAAGAAGATTGTATCGAACAAATTCGTTACTTATTAAGCTTCTTACCAAGCAACAATATGGATGATGCTCCAGAAAGACCTACAAATGATGATCCATCCCGTATGGATGAAGAATTAAACACTGTAATTCCAGATAACTCTAACATGCCATATGACATGAAAGATGTTATTCGTTCTATCGTTGATGATGGTGAATTCTATGAAGTTCATCAGCATTATGCAACTAATATTATTACTTGCTTTGCTCATTTCGATGGACGTTCTGTTGGTATCATTGCAAACCAACCAGCTGTAATGGCAGGTTGTCTTGATATCAATGCTTCTGATAAATCTGCACGTTTCATTCGTTTCTGTGACGCATTTAATATTCCAATCGTTAACCTTGTTGACGTTCCTGGCTTCTTACCAGGTACTGACCAGGAATACGGCGGTATCATTCGTCATGGTGCAAAAATGCTTTATGCTTATTGTGAAGCAACTGTACCTAAAGTTACAGTTATCACTCGTAAAGCATATGGTGGTTCTTACCTCGCTATGTGCTCTCGTGAACTCGGTGCTGACCAAGTTATGGCTTGGCCTACATCTGAAATCGCAGTTATGGGTCCTGCTGGTGCGGCAAATATTATTTTCCGTAAAGATGATCCAGAAACTAAAAAAGCTCATACAGATGAATATATCGCTGAATTTGCTACACCATATAAAGCAGCAGAACGTGGATATGTTGATATGGTAATTGAACCAAAAGAAACTCGTCCTCGTATTATCACTGCTTTGAACATGCTTGCTAGCAAACGTGAAGTACGTCCTGCGAAAAAACATGGTAATGTTCCATTATAATAGGAGGAGAGAATTTTAAGATGGCAAATAATAATGCTCCTATCAGCGAAGAAGTAGTAGCTGCTATTACTGCTGCTGTAGAAATGATGGTTGGTCGTAAAGTTATGGCTGTTCGTATTAAACGTAGCGATGCATGGGTTATGGCTGGCAGACGCGATGCTGTTTAATACACCATCAATTATATAAAAAGAAAATTCTTGGAGGAATATGACGTGAAAAAATTTAATATCACTGTAAATGGTAACGCTTATGAAGTTGAAATTGAAGAAGTAAAAGCTGCTGCAGCTCCTGCACCTAAAGCTGCTCCAGCACCTGCTGCTGCACCTGCACCTAAAGCTGCTCCAGCTGCTGCTGCACCTGCTGCTGCTGGTGACAACACTGTTTCCGCTCCAATGCCTGGTAAAATTGTTAAATTAGTAGCTTCTGTAGGTCAAGCAGTTAATGCTGGCGATGTTCTTTTAATTCTTGAAGCTATGAAAATGCAGAACGAAATTACAGCTCCAGTTGCTGGTACAGTTAAATCTTTCGCAGTTAATGCTGGCGATAGCGTAAAACCTGGTCAAGCTATGGTTGTTATCGGTTAATTTTAATCGATAGATTAAAAAAGGGCCCATTAGTTAATCTAATGGGTTCTTTTTATATTTATATATAATATTTATACATGGAGAGATTATTATGGATATTGATAAAGTGTATAATATATTTTTTAGTCCAACTGATTCAACAAAGTTTGTATTGCAATTTTTAAGTGAGCAGATAAGCCCTAAATATACGAATATAAATTTAACTTCAAGAAGTACAAAAACAGATGATTTTATTTTAAACAAAAGTGATTTAGTATTTTTAGGAGTTCCTTCTTATGCAGGTAGAGTACCAACTACATTTAAAGAACGTTTTAGCAAAATCAACGGCAATAATGCCTTAGCAGTTATTGTAGTAACTTTTGGTAATAGAGCACAAGAGGATACTTTAATAGAGCTTTTTGATTTAGCAAAGGCTCAAGGGTTTAGAATTTTGGCAGGTTCAGCAATCGTTACAGAACATTCTATAATTCACGATTTTGGTAAAGGTAGACCAGATAAAAAAGATAAATCAGAATTAATTACTTTTGTGCAAAAAATAAAAAATAAACTTCAAGATGATGTTTTATTAGTAGATGAAATACCAGGAAATAGACCTTATAAAGAAGTAAAAGTAGTTCCAATGGCTCCAGATTTTGTAAAGGAAAATTGTGTGGCTTGTGGTAGATGTGCTAGTGAATGTCCTACAGGTGCTATTGATGATAAGACTTATAAATGTAATAGTGAAAAATGTATTTCTTGTTTGCGTTGTGTAAAAGTTTGCCCTATAAATTGTCGTTTTGTAGATAATAAAATATTAGAAAAATTGCGAGTGCATTTGACTCCTTTATGCAGTGAACGTAAAAATAATCAATTTTATCTATAAAAAAAATACTCTAGAGTTTATATAAGCTCTAGAGTATTTCACTTTTTAAAATTGATTTGTATCGGTAAAGACATCGTCCCAAAAAGTATAAAGAAAAACAACGATGATCAGAAATAATAAAAATAAATCTCCCATAATAATATTCTCCAATATGAATTTTAATTAAATTTAATTATTATATTTGAGGATAAAAGAACGTAATGGTTTATAGATATTAAATAGAATAACAGCTTTTATCGGTAAAAGTATGATGGATTTAACAGCACGCATGATGAAAAATGAAGTAGCGGCATCTTTATACATTATAGTAAGCCATAAGTTATTGAGAACGCAATCGACGAATATAAAAATCGTTAAATTCATAAGCAATAATTTTTTTAATGTAATAGTTTTTTTATAAAGAAACTTACTATAAATAAAGCTAGCAGTAATAGTGCTTAGTGTAAATCCGGGGAAATATAAACCAGGCATAAATAGATTACTGCCGATAATATCAGCTAAAGCTGCCATAATAACTGTTTTTGTGGTGCCGAAACGTATAGCATATAAACAAATAGGGATAAAAGCAAAATCTACACGTATAAATGTAGTTTGAATGGCAAAAACATATGTAAATAAAATGGTTAAAGCCATAAAAATTCCACCGTAAACGATGGATGATAATGATGAATTATTGTGCATGAAATTATACTACCTCCTTAAAATTGCGTTGCCACATCGGAGGATCATTCCTTCATGTAGCAGCGGGATGCGATATTTGTATCGCAAGCAAAACTTTTCGTCCAAATAGCAACTCCCCGTCTATTTGACACTTAACGCACAAATATCTACTCTGCTTATTAGCACTATCAATTATAAAACGATAAAGAATTGTTGTCTATATGAAATCTAGTGCGGTTTATTTATGGAAAATATTATTTTTAGTTAGCTAATAGATACTATGAATAAAATGTGATATTATGTAGATAAAATATATAAATTTTTAGAGCAAAGGAATAGTGATTTATAATGAAAAAAATTATTGTATTTTTGCTTTTAGGAGCAATGTTAATCTTCAATGCAATAGCATATGCTCAAGCTGAAAATACAGCAGAAAATAGTATCGGTGGTGCAGATAAAGCGACGGATATACAAGTAAATAATAATATAAAACGTTGGGTTTTAATTAATATACCAGCACATTCATTGCGTTTATATGATAATGATAAGTGTATTGAAATGTATCCTGTAGGTGTAGGTAAAATAGAAACAAAGACACCAGTTGGTTTTTATAAAGTTATGGAAAAAATTGTAAATCCTACATGGACAGATCCTGCTGATGTGAGTCTTGTCATACCTTCTGGTGAAGATAATCCACTTGGTTATCGTTGGATTGGTATTGGTGGCAATTATGGTATACATGGAACAAATAAACCATCTTCTGTAGGTCATTATGTATCTAATGGTTGCGTGCGTATGGTTGAGGCTGATGTAGAAAAAGTATTTGATAAAGTTGATGTAGGTACAGAAGTTCAAATCATTTATAATCGTCTTGTTATTGATAAAACTTTTGATGGTAGAGTAGCATATTATATTTATCCAGATGGATATAATATGCAAAATTTAACTGTAGATTTTGTAAAACAAGGTTTAAAAGGTTATGGTATAGCTGATTTTATAACTGATGAAGCTGTGGAAAAATCTATAGAATTATCTAATGGTCAACCAAATTATGTAGCTGGACCTGTAAATATTATATTTAACGGAAATAAACTTCCATATAAAGCAGTTAATTATAAGAATTTAATTTATGTTCCAGTTAAAGCTTTAGCTACTACATTAAATACTCCAATAACTATGGATAATAATTTAGTAAAAACACAAAAAGGTGAAGCTGATGTAAGCCTTTATAGTAATGTGGCTTATATGCGTTTGACGGATATAGCTAATATTTTCGATTATGATTATAGTTTAAATAAAAACTTAACAGAAATAACCTTGAATAAAATAAACGAACCTAGTGTTATTACAACAGAAAATACTAACACACAAGTTAGAGAAATCGTTGTACCTAAAAAACAGACAGATGAAAAAATTAATTTAGATGGAACTGTAATTGAAGATACTAAACAAAATATAAATACAGTAAAACAAGATAATACAAAGGAAAAAGTTGATACAAAAAACAGTAATAGTGATGTGAAATCTAAATAATAGTAATGGAGGTCATTGTGGAACGAGAAAAAGATCAACAAAAAAGATTTATTGTCATAGATGGCAGTAGTTTAATGTATAGAGCATTTTTTGCTTTACCACTACTTACGTCTTCAAGTGGTATATATACAAATGCTATCATGGGTTTTGCTAATATGTTAGGTAAAATTTTGACGGAATATAAGCCAGATAATATTGTTGTGGCTTTTGATAAGAGCCGTCAAACCTTTCGCACGCAAATGTATGCAGAGTATAAGGGACAAAGAGAAAAAACTCCAGATGAATTAAAATCACAAATACCATTACTACGTGAATTTTTGGAAGCTTTGGGTATTGCTTTTATTGAAAAAGATAATTATGAAGCAGATGATATCATCGGTACTTTGGCAACAAAAGCGGCTAGTCAAGATTATGAAGCATTGATTGTAACAGGTGATAAAGATGCTTTGCAATTAATTCGCCCTAATTTAAAAGTTATGCTCACTAAACGCGGTATTATGGATATGCAGATTTTTGATGAAGAAGCTTTTAAAGAAAAATATGCAGGTCTTGAACCGATAAAATTAATTGATATAAAAGCTTTGATGGGTGATAGCTCAGATAATATTCCAGGTGTGCCAGGAATTGGTGAGAAAACAGCTTTGAAATTGTTATCACAATATCAAGATTTAGAAAATCTCTTGAATAATATTGATAATGTTTCAGGTAAAAAATTAAAAGAAAAATTACAGGAAAATCAAGAATTAGCGAGATTATCTTATAAATTGGCTACTATATGCTGTGAAGTAGATGTGGATTTTACACCACAAGAGTTTGAATTGACTCCTAATTTACAGAAATTAAAAGATTTTTGTCAAAAATATGAGTTGAAAACAGTTTTGACTCGCATGAAAAAAGTCTTAGCTGATAAATTAGAAGTTGCAAGTCAAAATGATGATGCTGAATTAGCTTTGAATTTTGAAGCTACTATGCCAGTTTATGAGGAGTTTACGCAAGATAAAATTGATGCTTTAATATCAAAAATAAAAGCTGAAAAATCTGTTTCCTTTATGGTTTTATTTGAAGGAAAAGTGCCGGATATATCTATTAATATGATGGCTATTTGTTGTAAAGATAGCTTGGGTATCATAAGAGCAAAAGAAGATATAGATAAACTCAGTGAAGTATTGCAAGATGAAACAATCACTAAATTTGTTTATGATGTAAAAATGCTTTACCATTTGAATTTAGATTTAAAAGGTAAAATTTATGATACTTTGCTTATGGCATATCTTCTAGAACCTGCTAAACGAAGCTACGAAATGAATGTATTGTGGCAAATGGCAGATATTGAAGAAGAAATTCCATGGGAAAATCTCAATGAAGAAGAAAAATTAATTTGTAGTGCAAGACATTTAGCTGATTTGAGTAATGTTTTGGCGGATAAATTAGCTGATGAAAAAATGGTAAATCTTTATGAACAGATAGAATTACCACTTGCTAAAATGCTTTGTGATATGGAAACTGTAGGTATTTATATTAATGAGCAAAAACTCGATGATATGAATGAACAGATGTATAAACAAATCACAGCTTTAGAGCAAGATATTTATGAATTGGCTGGAGAAATATTTAATATTAATTCACCGAAACAATTAGGCGATATTTTATTTAATAAATTGGGCTTGCCAGCTTTGAAAAAGACAAAGACAGGATATTCTACAAATGCGGAAGTACTAGAAAATTTAATATATGCTCATCCTATTATCGCTAAGATTTTAGATTATCGCATGTTAAATAAATTAAAAACTACGTATTTAGATGGCTTGAAAGCGTTAATCAATCCGCATACGAAGAGAATTCATACAAGTTTCAATCAGACTGTAACAGAAACAGGAAGACTCAGCAGTTCTGAGCCGAATTTGCAAAATATTCCTGTACGCACAGCGGAAGGTAAAAAAATTCGCAGTTTATTTGAGCCAGGCGAAGGTTATGATTATATTTTATCTGCCGATTATTCTCAGATTGAACTTAGAATAATGGCTCATATGTCAGAAGATAAACATTTTATAGAGGCTTTTTGTCATAATCAGGATATTCATACAGCGACAGCAGCTCAAGTATTTAAAGTGCCTATAGATGAAGTTACTTCAGAACTTAGAGGTAAGGCAAAGGCTGTAAATTTCGGTATTATCTATGGTATAAGTGCTTTTGGTTTGGCAAAAAATCTGCATATTTCGCCAAAAGAAGCTGGGGAATATATAGATAATTATTTACAAGAATGCAGTGGCGTAAAGAATTTTATGCATGAAATTGTAGAAAAAGCACATCAAGATGGCTTTGTTACGACTTTATTTGGTCGTCGTCGCTATTTGCCAGCGATTAAGAGCAGTAATTTTAATCAGCGTGCTTTAGCAGAACGCATGGCTATGAATACACCAATTCAAGGAACAGCAGCTGACATCATAAAAATTGCGATGAACAGAGCTAGTGAAGCGATAAAAGAAGCTAATTTGAAAAGTAGAATTTTATTGCAAGTACACGATGAATTAGTGTTAGAAGTTGTAAAAGAAGAAATAGAAAAAGTATCAGAAATTTTGACAACAGCTATGCAAAATACAGCTAGTTTAAAAGTGCCACTTATCATTGATATTAATTATGGTAAAAACTGGGCAGAAGCAAAATAAAAAGTAAATTAATTATAAAAAGGTGGTGGTTTTGTGCCTGAAATGCCAGAAGTAGAAAATATTGTCGTAGGGATTAAAGATTTTATCGAAAATAAAAAAATCGTAGATGTAGAAATCATAAAAGGTGATGTAATAAAATCTCCTAGCAGTGATGAATACAAAAAGCTTTTGCAAGATAAAATTATCAAATCTTTAAAACGCAGAGGAAAATATATCATCATGTCCTTAGATGATGGCAGATTAAATATCATTCATTTGCGAATGACAGGAAAGCTATTATATAAACAGGAAAATGAGGATATAGATAAATATAGTTGTGTAATATATCATTTAGAAGATAAAACTAAGTTGATATATGCAGATATTCGCAGATTAGGAACTTTAGATTTAATAACTACAGATGAAATCTCTCGCTTAAAAGGGCTATATACTTTAGGTGCAGAACCATTATCTTCAGATTTTACTATAGAGTATTTAAAAGATTGTCTAGATAAGAGTAAAACAAAGATAAAGCCATTTTTATTAAATCAAAAAAATGTGGCAGGTTTGGGCAATATATATGTAGATGAGGCATTAGCCATCAGTAAAATTCATCCAGAATGCAAAGCAAATTCTTTAAGTGATGAAGAAATAGAAAGACTTCATCGAGCAATTAATTTGGTTATAAATGAAGGTATAAGAGATGGCGGTACAAGTTTTCGCGATTATCGCAATGGTTTAGGCGAAAAAGGAAGTCATCAAGATAATTTATATGTATATAATCGCAAAGGCAAAGAATGTAGATTTTGCCATAATTTAATAACTAAAATCGTATTAAATGGTAGAGGTACTTATTTTTGCCCTAATTGTCAAAAATTAAATGATGATAGATAAATCTAAAATAAAAGCTAGAAAGGAGGATTTTTATGAAAATCATAGGTCTTACTGGTGGTATAGCTTGTGGAAAAAGTACAGTTAGTGCTTATTTAAAACAAAAAGGAGCATTCATCATTGATGGTGATGCTATAGCTAGACAATTATCTGAACCTAAAAAATCAATTTGGCAAGCATATGTAGATCATTTTGGCAGTAAGATATTAAATACAGATAATAGCTTAAATCGCAGACTTATTGGGCAGATTGTATTTTCTGATGAGAAGGAAAAAACATGGATGAATACAACGATGCACCCATTGATTAAAGATGAAATAATAAAACAAATAGATGAATGTAGACAAAATGGTATAGAAGTAGTAATCTTAGATATACCTCTTTTATATGAAGCTAATTGGGATAAATTTGCCGATGAAGTTTGGGTCGTAAAAATCAGCAGACAGTTGCAAATAGAGCGTATTCAAAATCGTGATGGTTTAACTAAAGAAGAAGCAATAAATAGAATAGATGCACAGATGTCTTTAGAGGAAAAAGCAAAACGTGCAGATGTGGTAATTGATAGTAGTAATGCTCCAGAAGTTACGTTACAATTAGTAGAAAAAATATGGAATGAGAGATTATTATAAAGGGTTGATAATTCATGTCTAGTTTGATTATTGTGAACCGCACACTTGTGATTTTAATCATGAGTTAGGCGAACAAAATAGTCAGCGTATATAGAAATATGTACGTAGAGATAGACAAAGAGCTATCCA